>Ga0208940_1003564_pt1 | contig 12988 bp, 12 predicted proteins | sample AD_JPNNA6_MetaG_FD_184445 | JGI IMG/M metagenome (GOLD analysis project Ga0208940, IMG submission 184445) | Active sludge microbial communities of municipal wastewater-treating anaerobic digesters from Japan - AD_JPNNA6_MetaG (SPAdes) (version 2) | ecosystem: Engineered > Bioreactor > Anaerobic... | reverse complement strand
ATTATTATTCTTGTTTGACAAAATTTTTTCCATTATTTCCAGTGATTTCTTTATTTTGCCCATTTTAAAAAGTATCCAGGCATAAGTATCAAGATAAGTAGCATTTTCAGGCTCCATTGAAATTACCTTTTCTGCCATTTTCAAAGCTTTGTCAAGATTTTTATTGTTTTCAGCAAGGAAATATGCATAATTATTTAAAGCAATTATGTTATCAGGGTCTTTATTTAATATATCTTCAAATGTCTTAAAACATTTTTCATAATCTTTAATTCTGTAATAAATTTCAGCCTCTATCATCAGAGCCTGTACAAGAGCTTCGGTTATATTTCCAGCAAGAATTTTTGCTTTACCTATTTCCTGCAGCGCTATCGTATACTCACCCATTTCCATTGCAGCATTTGCATATAATATTTTTGCCATATAGGATAAATTAAATTCTCTTGAACATTCAGCCGCATAAAAGAATAATTTATCCCATTGATTTTTATTAGCATAAAATAATAAAAGTTTTTCCCATGCTGCATAGTTCCCATAATCTTTATTTATGATTTCTATCAGCCTATTTTCTAACTTACTTTCAATACCTTTTTTTTCATATAGCTCAACCCGAAGCATATTAATATCTTTGTTTTCAGGTATTTCATTTTCAAGTTTTATTAATTTTTCTTCAAGTTTATCGAATTCATCATCTATTAACTGCTTTTTCTCTAAAATTTTTTTAAAGCAATCTATTTTATCATCAATCGTAATATCATTTCTTATTATTATTTCATCAATAACATTAAATAATTTACCATATTCTTTCTCGTCAGCTAAAAACCCTATTAATAATTGTAATGTTTTTGCATCATTATTCTCAATATCAATAATGTTATTATATAATTCAAATGCCTTTTCTTTTTCCCCTTTTTTATAATAAACATCTGCAAGCATACTTTTGTAAAATATTTTTTCTGGGTATAACTTTATCAATTTTAATAATGTATTCTTAGCACTATCATAGTCTTCCGCTTTAATATAATTTTGTACTAAAATAATTCCTGTTTTTTCATTCACACCGTACCTTTGTTCTATTTGTTTAAATATTTCAGCGGCTTTCTTAAAATTATTTGTAATAGAATATAATTCTGCCGCCTTCATTTGTATTTCATTATTCCCTGGAGATATTTTTAACGATTTTTCTATAAAATAAATTGCACTATCATAATTACCTAATTTTTGATATATATCGCATAACATCAAATTATACCATATATTTTTATCATTTATTTTTTCAGCCTTTAAAATTAATTCTTTTGCATATTCAATATTTCCTTTTGCTATCATTATTTCAGCAAGCTGGAAATAAACTGCATCACTTTGAGGCTTATATTTTAAACATTTTTTGAAAAAATCAATTGCTTCATCCAGTCCGCCAATTAGCTTTAATCGTAAGCCCTCAGCATATAAAAAATCATATTCAGCTGAATTATTATAATTAACCCTAATCTTAGAAGCACTTTTCAATAATTTTGGACTGCATGAAACACTTAATACACAAGAAACAAATAATATAAATAAATACTTTTTCATAATTAATTCATTCCTTTCCAGTATGTCCAAACCCTCCATTCCCTCTTTTTGTTGTGCTAATATATTCTGATTCGACCCATTTAATTTTTTTATACTTTGCAATAATTATTTGTGCAATTCTTTCTCCTTTTTTCAAAATAAATTCTTCGTTTGAAAGATTTATCAAAATTACTTTTATTTCACCTCTATAGTCACAATCAATAGTACCTGGAGAATTTAATACAGTAATTCCTTTTTCAGCAGCCAGGCCACTCCGTGGCCTTATCTGAGCTTCATAACCTTTTGGTAGCTCAATATATAACCCTGTAGGAACAACCGCCCTTTCTAAAGGTCTTAATGTTATATTATTATCCAACATCGCTCTTAAATCCATACCAGCAGATCTTGGCGTTGAATACTCCGGTAATTTATTTCCTGATTTATTCACAACTTTAACCTTCATTCCAATTCTTTTTAACAAAAACATAAAATATTTTATCCTTATATTGTGCATAAACGATAAAGGCTGCTATAAGACACGTATTTATAATTAACTCGTTAAAAATATTATTATAATGGAACTTCATTGAAAATATAACCATTGCGATTGCAATTGTAAAATATGGCCACAATTTCCATAATCCATAATTAACATAGTAATATTTTTTTGCAAGTGTAAATGAAATCACAATCATCGTTAAATAAGATGCAACGTGTGCCCATGCAGATGCCATATAACCATAAAACGGAATAAACAAAACATTTATTAAAACAGTAACAGCAGCGCCAGCAAAAGTAATATATACACCAAATTTAGTCATATTGTTTATCTTGAACCATATACTATGATTAAGATAAATACCATAAAGAAGATACGCCATACTGATCATAGGAACAACCACTATAGAATTTCTATATTCTTTCCCAATTATATATTGAATGCCTGATTTATATAAGTTCAATCCAAGAAATATAATAAGCATAACCAGGATAAAATATTTCATTACGCTGGCGTATGTTTTTTTTGCATCTTTTTTATCTGCTCTCGCGAAGAAAAATGGTTCAGCGGCAAACCTGAACATTTGTACGAATAATGCCATTAGGACACCAACTTTATAACCAGCACCATATTCTCCAACCATATATAAACCCTGTTCTCCACCTATAATTCTACGTAACAGGACCTTGTCTATTACGTCATTAATTGAACCACCCAAACCTGCTATCATAAGAGGCATTGAGTAAATAATCATTTGTTTCCATAATTTATCATTAAATACAAGTTTAATTTTGAACATATAGGGCAACAGCATCAATAAAGTGGCAATACTTCCAATAAGATTAGAAAGAAATACATATCCCACTCCATAAGCTGGATTATATATTTTTCGAAAAATGCCATTACTATTTTCGTACACTCCTGGTGCAATAAGTAAAAGAAATAATACCGCGACTACCGTTATTACAACATTTAATATTTTAATAATACTGAAAATCATTGCCTTATTTTCTCGACGTAAACGTGCAAAGGGTATTGAATTGATTGCATCAATTGCAAGTATAGCAGAAAACATCCTTATATAGTCAGGGTTGTTTTCATACCTTAATAACCTCGAAAATGGATCTATAAAAATATTTGTTAATATTAAAAATAAAGAGGAGCTTATTAAAAGACTGACAAGACTAGTACTATAAACCTGTTCATAATTATTTTTCTTTTGTGAAAACCTGAAGAATCCAGTCTCCATTCCATATGTCAGAATAATTTGGAATAAAACCATCCAGGCATACAACTCGGTAATTATACCATATTCCTCTTTTGCAAATATTCTTGTATAAACAAAAGTTAATATACCATAATTGAGAAATCTAGGTACAATTGTTCCAAGCCCATATATTACAGTTTGACCAGCAAGTTGTTTAATTTCATTCACTTACTTTATATACTTTAATATTACTTTATTAGTTTAATATTTAATTTTTTGCAAAATACTTTTTTGTCGGCCAAAGTTAAATATCTTTGCCGTTAACATAAGTAAATTTATTACCGTAAATACCTTTTTTATGGATATTCGCAAATTATTTTTTTTCTTACTTATATCAATTTTTCTTTTTGCCTCTTCCTGTCAGGAAAAAACTAACAGTGATAAAATCGTTCTGTTAAACACTAATTTTGGAGACATAAAAATTAAACTTTACGATTCCACTCCATTACACAGGGATAACTTTTTAAAGTTGGTCGAATCAAATTATTATAATGGTATATTATTTCACCGTATTATTAAAAATTTTATGATACAGGCTGGAGATTTTTCAACAAGAGTTCCAGCTCTTGAAAAATATCAAGACTCATTATCGAGCTATACTATTCCTGCAGAATTTGTTCCATGTCTATTCCATAAAAAAGGGGCTGTTGCTGCAGCACGCACAGGCAATGATATTAATCCCGAGATGAAATCGTCAGGAACTCAATTTTACATTGTTCAGGGAACGATTCAAACCGATTCAGAACTCGATGCAGCAGAAGAAATAATAAATAAATCTTTAAACCAGGCTTTATTTATAAAACTAATACGTCATATCTCTGACAGTATTCATTCTTCAAATCTTAATTTTTCAGATGATCAGATTCATGAATTAGCAACTATCCGAATGTTTGATATTCTTTCTACAACTTCGCCCTATACTATTCCACAGGATCAACGTCAGATATATAAAACTCTTGGCGGAGTTCCACGTTTGGATGGAACATACACGGTATTTGGTGAGGTTATTGAAGGTATTGAAACAATTGATAAAATTGCATCTGTTCCAACTGATAACTTTAATAAACCGCTTTTAGATGTACGAATTATTAAAGCAGATGTTTTAAAAAAATAACTTTTCATTATGCTTGATAAGCTTAATAAATTAATTGACGAGATTACTTCTATTACAAAAGACTCGGGAATAGATCCTGAAACTTTCCGGATTAAATATTTAAGCCGCAAAGGAATTATTTCATTACTTTTTGATGAATTTAAAAATGTGCCTCCGGAAAAAAAGAAAGAAATTGGAATGTTGCTTAATACTCTAAAGCAAGTTGCACAGGAAAAATATTTGTTTTTGAAAAACCTTTCCGGCATTAAAGAAGAAAAAATAATTAAAGAAGATGTTACAATGCCTGCTTATCCTTTACAATATGGTACCAGGCATCCAGTTTCAATCGTACGTAATGAAATCATCGACATATTTAGCCGTATAGGGTTTACAGTTTCCGAAGGTCCAGAAATTGAGGATGATGATCATGTATTTACAAAGCTTAATTTTGCACCAGAACATCCTGCAAGAGATATGCAGGATACATTTTATATCTCGCGGCTTTCAGAATATAATTCAAATCCTGATGATATCTTACTTAGAACACATACATCCTCAGTACAGGTTCGAGTAATGGAATCATCCATTCCTCCTATCAGGACTATTTCTCCAGGAAGAGTCTTTCGCAATGAAGCAATTTCAGCAAGAGCTCACTGCATTTTCCATCAAGTAGAAGGTTTATATATTGACAAAAACGTATCATTTGCAGATCTTAAACAAACTCTTTTATACTTTGCTGTCGAAATGTTTGGAAAAGATACTCATATACGATTAAGGCCATCTTATTTCCCTTTTACAGAGCCGTCCGGCGAAATGGATGTAAGTTGTAAAATATGTGGCGGTAAAGGCTGTAATGTTTGTAAATATACTGGTTGGCTTGAAATACTTGGCTGCGGGATGGTTCATCCAAATGTGCTTGATTTATGTGGCATTGATAGCATTAAATATACGGGTTTTGCCTTTGGTATGGGAATCGAACGACTTTCAATGCTTAAATACCAAATAAATGATCTTCGTCTTTACTTCGAGAATGATTTCCAATTCCTTGAACAATTTCGCAATAATCTTTAAACTTTATTTTATTAATTAATTAATTAATTATCTTCTAGTTAGTTTAATGATAAAAAAATAGTTTTAAATAATTTACCTAAGCTTTTAATTCATATAAATTATATTATTAATTTTTAATGTTTTAGTTTATTACGTTACTTATAAAAGTTGATTTACGAATTAGTAAAATCAATTTTTTTCGAAAAAGGTTTTAAAATGAACTATTTTAATGCAGATATCAAATCTTGTGACAAACGCGCATTTGAAATTGATTTAGTTTTTAAATATCTTACTAAAGAGGAGTTCAATAAGCTTAATTATCTCAAATTTTCTATTACCCGTCAGGAACTTTCAAATATTGTTGTTACAGCAACTGACTCTATAATACGGCTTCTTTCTGAATTTAAGTCAGATAACCTTTTGGAACTTAATGGCAGAAGAATACATGTTCTTAGTATAAAAGGTCTTCAAAAGATATGTAATTTGCTTTACTTAAATATATTATATTCAAAATAAAGTATTTTTCTCTTGTATACCATTTATCAATCTTGTATGTCTTAAAGCTCTTTCGGTAGCCTCCCGTCCTCTTGGAGTACGTTTTAAATATCCTTCTTTTATAAGAAAAGGTTCATACACTTCTTCAATAGTACCGCTATCTTCCCCCACTGCTGTTGCAATAGTGTTCAGGCCAACAGGCCCTCCATTAAATTTTTCAATAATTACTGAAAGAATTTTATTATCCATCTCATCAAGTCCATCACTATCAATATTAAGAGCTTTTAATCCCTTTTTGGTAATGTCCAGATCAATAATGCCTGATCCGCTTATCTGGGCAAAATCTCTTATTCGTCGCAAAATTGCATTTGCTATTCTTGGTGTTCCTCTGCTTCTTCCTGCAATTTCATCAGCTGCATCGTCATCAATTTTTACATTCAGGATTGATGCCGATCTTTTAACAATACATGAAAGAATATTATTTTCATAATATTCAAAATGGAATTTTATTCCAAAGCGTTCTCTCAATGGATTAGTCAGTAATCCTGACCTTGTTGTAGCACCAACAAGTGTAAATTTATTAAGTGAAAGTTGAATTGACCTTGCGCTTGGTCCTTTGTCAATTATTATGTCTATTTTGAAATCTTCCATTGCAGAATATAAATATTCTTCAACAATCGGACTTAGCCTATGAATTTCATCAATAAAAATAACATCTCCATCCTGCAAAGAAGTAAGAATTCCTGCTAAATCGCCAGGTTTATCAATTACAGACCCTGAAGTTGCCTTCAGTTTACCACCCATTTCATTAGCAATTATAGTAGCTAGAGTTGTTTTACCAAGGCCAGGTGGTCCATGTAACAATACATGATCAAGAGACTCTTTTCTTAGGAGTGCAGCTTTTATGAATATTTTTAGATTATCTATAATTTGGTTTTGTCCCTTAAAATCATCGAAAGTGACCGGCCTCACCTTCCTTTCAAATTCCCTGTCATGTAAAGTCAGATTCTCTGTTCTAAAATTTAATTTATCCATTAAATACCCCTTTACTTAATCAATTTGACATCACTTTCAGGAAGTTTAATTTTTATTCCATTTATGCTTACTTCTACATCGTTTTTATATGTTATTGTAAGGAATAAGGTACCGTCTTCATTATATTTTCTCCATATTTTTTGCCTAATACTCATCTTATAATATCTTTCCTCTTTTATATTTCCATTATCATAATAATATATATGAAGTCCGTCAGCATTTCCCTGAACATAATTTCCTTTATATTTTAATTTACCGTCAGGGTAATAGGATTTCCATGTTCCATCTCTTAATCCCATAATGAACTTTCCTTCTTCTTTACTTTCGCCCCAATTGAAGGTCCATTCGCCGTTTCTTTCTCCGTCAGCATATTGTCCGCTTGCAATAATTTCACCGGTTCTTGAATATTCAGTATACATTCCGTCTCTTTGACCCTGAAAATATTCCTCTTCTCTTAATAAGCTACCGTCTTCATAATACCATGTCCAAAGCCCATTTGGCTTATCATTAGCGTAATAACCTGTTTGTTCGATATTTCCATTTGGATTGTAATATTTCCATAACCCTGTTTTTCTGTTTTCCGAATATTGACCTTCAGCCTTTATGTTGCCGTCAGGATAATAATCTTTCCAGTTTCCGTTTCTATTGCCTGCTTCATCTACTATTCCTTCAGAAACAAGGATACCGTTGTCGTTATAGATTTTAGCATTTACAATTTCCCCATTTTTATATTCCCTATGTGTTCCCACAGGAACCTTATTTCTATATGGTCCGCTGTAGATGAGTTTCCCTGATTCATCATATCTATTAACAATTTCAATATCTTTCTCGTCATTAATATTTGATTTTACTATTTTACCTTCTTCATAAAGCATTGTAAGTATTAAATTCCCTTTTTCATCATATTCCTTATAATAACCATGTAAAAGATCATTTTTATAATAACATTCAGATTTTATAGCACCTGACGGATAAAATTCTTTCCACGTACCTTGCCTCAAACCTTTTTCGTCCTTACTATTAATTTTTTCCCTGTTAATCAAAAAATCATTACTATATTCAAATATTGCAACTACTTCCCCATTTTGATTATATTCTTTCGAAAGTCCTTCCTTTTTCCCGTTTCTATAATTAATTGTTTGCTTTATTTTTCCATCAGGGAAATAAATATATGCTGTTCCTTCCCTTTTATCACCTGCATAAAGTTCCTTCGAATAGACATAAATGCCATAAGCTGGGTCTTTTTTATACTTATAATAATATCCATTTTTTTTACCATACAGATAATTTATTTTTTCGAGTGTATCTCCTGTCTGGTCGTAAAATATCCATACACTATCGAGCATGAAATTTGTTCTTTTACCTTCCGATTTTACAATTCCTGTTACATAGTAACTCTTCCAATATCCATCAGGCTTACCGTTTCTTATCATTCCTTCGCTCGACTTACTTCCATTTGGATATCTGAAAATATGATAACCATCAGGCAGGTTTTCCACTGACTGTGAAAATAAATTTACAGAAAAGCAAGCCAGTACGATAAAAATAAAAATCTTTCTCATGCTTTACAAACCAAGTTTTTTTGATATCTCTATCATTTTCATTACAGATTGTGAAGCTCTATTAATAATTTCTTCATCAACCATTATTTCGTATCTTTCATTCATCAAACTCTCATAAATTTTTTCGATCGTTATAAGCTTCATATAATTACATTCATTCAATTTTTTCGGAGAATTTTCAACAGTGACCGGTATAAATTGTTTATGTGGATTAAGTTTTACCATCTGATGTAAAACTCCAGCTTCAGTAGCAACTATATATGATTTACTATTATCGCATGAAGTGAACTCTATTAATTCCGAGGTTGATCCTATAAAGTCTGCAATAGTCCTTACAGGGAGTTCACACTCAGGATGAACGATTACCTTTGCATCAGGGTATTTTTGTTTAAGCCTCAATATTTCTTCGAGCGAGAATTTTTCATGTACATGGCAGGCTCCGTCCCATATAATTAAATTTCGACCAGTTTTTTTTTCGATATAGTTACCCATATTTCGGTCAGGTGCAAAAATAATTTTCTCATTATTTGGAAGAGACTCAATAATTTTCACTGCATTTGAAGAAGTGCATATTATGTCTGACATTGCCTTTATTTCAGCAGTAGTATTTATATAAGATATTATTGTACTTCCAGGATATTTTTTTATAAACTTTTCAAAAACTTCAGGTTTACATGAATCCGCTAAAGAGCATCCTGCTTCCATGTCCGGAATTATTACCTTTTTTTCTGCAGCTATTATTTTAACCGTTTCTGCCATAAATTTAACACCTGCAACTACAATTATCGCTGCTTTATTTTTTTCTGCTTTTTGAGCAAGAGCAAGACTGTCGCCAACAAAATCGGCAATGTCCTGTATATCTCCGGTTTGATAATAATGTGCAAGTATTATTGCATTCTTTTCTTTTCTTAATTTATTAATCTCTTGAATATAATTCACATCTTTCATTATATTTTAAAAATTTAAACATATACTTAATAACAATTGTTAATACATAAATATATATTATTTATATTTTAATTTTTAAGTAATATTGAATATTATATCCTGTTAAGATTGTTAATATTATTTTCTATATATTTTAATTTCTATTATTATCTTTTTAAAAACATCTTTTAAACAATTGAAAATATATATTTATTATAATAATCAGTTTTTTAAATAACAAATTAACAATTGTTAATTAAAAATATTATAAGGATTTATAAAACAAAGTTAAGGCTTTTATTGTTCAATAAAAGTTAATTATCCATTATTAAATTTTGATAAGTTTTAAGATTATATTAGAAGAAAAAGAAAATAACAAAATTTTTAATTTATTAACAATTAATAAAACAGTTATTACTAAAATAGTGTTCCTGTAATTTTTGAAAAGAAATTTATTTATTTTGATTTATTTAATTATGGTATTTACCTTTACAATTATTCATTAAAATATCATTGATTTAATTATTGTGGATAATAAAAAAATAGGTATTGCATGTGATCATGCAGGTTTTTATCTGAAAGGTAAGATTATTAAATTTCTGAAGGGAAATGGATATGAATTTAAGGACTTCGGGAGTTTTACTGAAGAAAGTTCAGATTATCCTGATTTTGCTCATCCTCTTGCGGACGCAGTTTCGGCTGGTGATGTTGGATTTGGAATTACTATTTGTGCAACCGGTAATGGAGTTAACATGACAGTTAATAAACATCAGGGGATTAGAAGTGCATTATGCTGGAACGAAGAGATAAGCCGTCTTGCGCGAGCTCATAATGACGCAAATATTTGTGCGCTTCCAGGAAGATTTATTTCGGAACCTGAAGCAATTGTTATTATTAAAACTTTTTTGACAACAAATTTTGAAGGTGGCCGTCATTTGCGAAGAATTAAAAAGATTCCACTAAAACCTCATTAAAATGCTATCGAATACTTGTAAGTATGGAATAAGAGCTCTTTCTTACCTTGCTAGTAAATCGGAAGAAAGTAAAAATATCAGAATAAAGCAAATATCTGATGACCTGAAGTTGCCAACCCCTTTTCTTGCAAAAATTTTTCAACAGTTTGTAAAGAATAAGATATTGATTTCTTCAAAAGGTCCTCATGGAGGCTACTCCTTTATCAAAGATCCTTCCTCAGTTTCGCTTTATGATATCATTGAAATTATTGACGGTTGTAATTTTTTTGAAACGTGCATAATTCATAATAGGAAATGTGAATCGGAAGGTAATTTATGTCCTATACATGAAGATTACGAGAAAATCAGAAAAAGTATAATAAAGCTTTTCCAAAATACTTCAATTTACCAGCTTGTTATAGCTGAAAGCAAATCAAAGAAAATTATATTGTGAAGCATTCTTCCTGTGTTTTATAATATACCAGAAAATTACAGCAATAATTGTACCGGCCAGATTGAATAATTCGTCGGTTGGTTGCGCAGTCCTTCCTCTGGTAACAATAGGCTGAAGTATTTCAATAATAAGTCCGAATATTATTGGAATTATGCTGATATATATATAATTTTTAGCTTTCAGTAATTGATTCCTGTTTTCATAACAAAGAGTGAATGTGAGAGCAAAATACATAATAGTATGAACTAACTTATCTACATTATGTAACTTTAAAATATTAATTTTATTTATATCGCCAGGGCTCATAAAGCTTACAAAAGCTATTATGATGGCCACGATAATAGATAATATATTTTTTCTGATTATTTTCACAATTGCAAAAATAATATTTACAATAAACTGACAATTAATATTTAAGTTTAATCCTCCATAACACCCGGATTGAGAATATTAAAAGTCTTGGATTGACTGATTGACTGATTGAAGAGATAATAACCATGGCAGGCATTTACATTCATATTCCATATTGTAAAAGTATTTGCCACTATTGTGACTTTTACAGTATAAAAGACCCTGGCAGCCACGAGGATTTTATAAATGCATTGCTAAAGGAAGCAGTACGGAGAAAAGACTATCTTTCGGGTGAAACTGTTTCCACTATTTATTTTGGAGGCGGTACACCGTCGGTATTGAATATAAGAGAGCTCGAACGAATTATCGTCATGTTATATGATAATTATAGAATTGAAAATGATTGTGAAATCACAATTGAACTTAATCCTGACGATATAAATTATAATTATCTGGTCGGTTTGAAAAAAACAGGATTCAACCGTCTGAGTTATGGAATTCAATCATGGAATGATAATATACTTAAAATGCTTAACAGGCGGCATAATAGCAGTCAATCGGAGATAGCAATCAGAGATTCTTTTAAAGCAGGATTTATTAATATTTCAGTTGATTTGATTTATGGTATACCTGGATATAGTTCTGAAGAATGGTCCAGAAACCTAGATCTTACAACAGGATACGATATAAAACATATTTCTGCATATCATTTGACAATTGAACCCGGCACAGAATTCGGGAAAAGGAAAAAGAAGGGGTTATTGATGGAAATTGATGAAGAGGAAAGTAATGATCAATTCAACATTCTTGTTGAAAAAACTGAAAAGGCAGGTTTCATTCAATATGAGATATCGAATTTCGGTAAAGAAGGATGGTTTTCACGGCATAACAGTAATTACTGGAGGCAAGTAAGTTATTTAGGGCTGGGGCCTTCGGCGCATTCTTTTAATCAAATATCGAGACAATGGAACGTTAGTGATGTTAATAAATATATTAATTCTATCAGGAAAAATAAAATATTTTATTATAAGGAACAACTTGATATTAGAAAAAGATTTAATGAATATATAATGACATCTTTAAGAACTATATGGGGGATCGATACAGAATTTGTTGAACAGAATTTCGGGAAAGAAGGTTATGATTACATTATAAATATTTCAGGAAAATTCATAGATTATGGTTTAATGCAACTACAGGGGCATAAGTTGATTCTTACCAACCCGGGCAAAATGATTTCTGATAATATTATAAGTGAATTTATGGTGACGGATAATTCCCGAACAAAGTGACAATTTATCTTTTCGTAAGCATAAAACTCGTTGTCCCTATTAAATTTCCTTCGAGGTATAGTTCGGCAGTATAGTTGCCAGGTATAAAATCACCTGTATTGTCAACGAAAATGCACATATCTATGTCCTGGTTCATATAGTCCACATCACGGCTTTCGGTAAACACCATTTTAGTTGAACCGTAATCGAATAAATTATCAGGGCTTATCACAATTACAAGCTGGTCGGGCCGTATTACCCTGAGGTAAACTGTTTTCTTACCAGCGTTTGCTATCGGATTCTCTCTCAAAGTAAAGCAAACACGGAGTTTATCCATTCGGTCTATCCTTGTTGTTTCCTTTCGATTTTTATTGAGTGCAACAGCAACTATATCTTTTGCTTTTATAACCGAAGCAATTTCCACTTTTGATGAAAGTTCTTCTTTTACTTTTTCGAGTTCATTTTTTGTTTTTTCAACCT
>Ga0208940_1003562_pt1 | contig 12995 bp, 10 predicted proteins | sample AD_JPNNA6_MetaG_FD_184445 | JGI IMG/M metagenome (GOLD analysis project Ga0208940, IMG submission 184445) | Active sludge microbial communities of municipal wastewater-treating anaerobic digesters from Japan - AD_JPNNA6_MetaG (SPAdes) (version 2) | ecosystem: Engineered > Bioreactor > Anaerobic... | reverse complement strand
ATAAGAATCAGGACACGACTGCAGTCGAGAAGATCCAGGTTCTTCAGCCTATAGAGATCGTTCTTGCAAGCGAGCAGACGGTCTGCGAGGGCACGGAAGCCACGATCAAGTTGGCGAGCGTCTCTCCGGTGGGAACTGCCATAGCATGGGATGCCGACCCTACGATCACCGGATCCTTGGATACGGACGAGATCACGGTGACGGCCCAGTTCCCAGCTGGCAGTGTAGGCCACCGCGCGAAGTACGCATACAACTTCACTGCTTCGTTCTCCATCTGCGAAAACAAGAAGATGACCGCATACCTGAACGTGGACGAACCGTTGACAGGAACCATTATAGGAAATGATCCTATATGTGAAGGAAATGTTGCGGTAATGAATGCAGGCAGCTTTGAGGCTTCAACTTATTCATGGATGAAGTCTGATTCTACAGGTTTATTGAGTGGACCGCTAGTTAATACTGCATTGGATACTACTACTCTGTATTTATTACACATGACAAGAGGTATGTGTGAGACGGATACTACTTATGAGGTTAAAGTGACAAGTAATCCTAAAATCGAACGTGTTGATTCTGTTGGAATCCGTTCTCGTATGATTGTGATGGCTCCAGGTTATGGTACTCCTGCATATTCTTATAAAATAGACTCAGAGTTTGCAGATGCTAATGAGACAAAAAACAACTTGAAGTTCACTACTCATGTGATTTTGGTTTCTGATGCTAATGGCTGTTCTGATACAATGTCATTCTACATGGCACCACCTCCAATTTTCATTCCTGATTTCTTCACACCAAATGGTGATGGAATAAATGATAGTTGGATACCTGCTAATTTGAAGGAAATTTATCCGGAAGCTGTTGTTTCTATCTATGATAGATTTGGTAAGAAATTGGCAGAGTACAAGGCTGCTGATCCTGATTGGGATGGAACTTACAAAGGTAAGGATATGCCAACAACCGACTACTGGTATGAAATCGAGATTGAGGAAATCGACAAACAATACGTAGGTCACTTCACATTGTTGAGACGTTAAAATCCAAATAGGATATATAGAAAAGGGTCGAGAGAATTTTTCTCCCGACCCTTTTTATTTGGATGTCTAGAACTTGAACCTGAAAAAAACGAGACGCCCTCCGTTGTAGGTGCGCGATTTGTCGCGCTGATGATAAATAGAAAAGGCAGAATGGGATTTATGAATATTCAACGGGATTCGTTTGCTGAAGAGCCCGATGAATCGCTCCGCTACAACGAGCTGTATTGACAAAATTGAGCATTTTTTTAATCGGGTTTTAAGTGTTCGACCCTTTTTGTTTGTTGTAAGAAATCGATGTTTCTTGTGTTATCTTTTCTTTTCCAAAAACAACTCTGTTAATCTTGAGACTGCGTATTTGTCAATCTTGTCGATGCTTATTTCTACGTATTTTGATTCTTTTTCCTTGTTGAAATTTGCTGTACATTCTATAAAACATGCATGTATGCGTTGGTGGCTTAAAATATGGGTGATGGAACTATTGATTTTTTTGATTTTCAAATCAGAAAATTCGATTAGCTCATTTCCGTCTTTTATTCTGAAAACCTCTTCTTCTGTAAGTTCTTCCTCTTTTTCAATCAATGGAAATTCATATAATCCTTTCCAAATGTCTTTTTCACCTCTTTTGTGTAGATAGGTTTTGTCTCCGTTTTGAATGAAGAAGTAATAAAAGAAACGGTCTCTCTGTTTTGTCTTCTTCTCTTTGACAGGCAGTTTGGCGAATGTCCTGTTTGTATATGCAATACACATTTCATTTAGAGGACAATCTTCACAGTGAGGAGATTCTGGTGTGCATACAACTGCGCCTAAATCCATGATGGCTTGGTTGTGCAGCGCGGCTTCCTTCGGATCGAGTAGCTCTTGAGCTAACTTAGAAAACTCCTTTTTGCCTTCGATACTGTCTATCGGAGTGTAAATTTCGAAAACTCTTGAGAGAATCCGGTAAACATTGCCATCTACCACAGCGTATGGTTGATTGTAGGCAAAAGAGCAGATTGCAGCGGCAGTGTAGTCGCCAATTCCCTTTAAGGAGCGGACATCTTCGTTTGTTTTGGGAAAAACGCCTTCGAATTTATCCATAATGCATTTTGCCGTGAAATGGAGATTCCTTGCGCGACTGTAATATCCTAGTCCTTGCCAATCTTTCAACACTTCATCCTCGGTAGCATTAGCAAGGTCTTTGACGTTGGGGTAATGTTCAATGAAACGGTTGTAGTAGGAAAGTCCTTGAGCTACCCTTGTCTGTTGTAGTATGATTTCAGATATCCAGATTTTGTAGGGGTCGTTAGTGCATCTCCACGGCAAATCCCTTTTGTTTTCAAGATACCAAATTGTTATAGCCTTGCTGAAGTCCATTCTCATTAATTTTCTTTGATACAAAAGTATTCCTTTTTATTGTTCTTCTCCTTTTTGAAACATTTTTTTGCTTAAAGAAAAAGATTCTTGATGATTTATGGTACTTAATAAAAAAATCTGACTGTTCTTCTTGACTAAATCTTTAATAGCCTTTTGGATATATTGCTAAATGAATTAATTTTGTGATTAATTTGAAAATGCTTTTATGCTTTTAAGTTAAGGTGAGCTTCGTTGTTTAGCACCTTAAAGAAGATACACATATGTTGGGTTGTTTGTCTTGTGTTTTGATTTATAAAATAGATTTGAAATACAATATGATTAATGGAATCCACAGTGATATTAAAGGCATTACTTCACGATAAACAGTTAATCCAAAAGGAAAAAATATGGTTGAGAATGTATCAGAAGAGGAATCGAAGAAGAGCTTGAACTTCATTGAATCCATGGTCGAAGAAGACTTGAAGGAGGGAAAAAACGGTGGACGTATTCAGACCCGTTTCCCGCCAGAGCCAAATGGCTATTTGCATATTGGTCACGCCAAGGCTATATGCATGGATTTTGGAATAGCTCAGAAATATGGAGGTATCTGTAACCTTCGTTTTGACGATACCAATCCCGTTAAGGAGGATGTGGAGTACGTTGATTCCATCAAGGAAGATATCCAATGGTTAGGCTATCAATGGAAGAATGTCTACTATGCTTCTGATTATTTCCAGCGTATTTACGATCTTGCCATCAAATTCATCAAAGAGGGTAAGGCATACGTTGACGAACAATCTGCTGAGGAGATAGCAAAGCAGAAAGGTACACCAACAACTCCAGGAACTGAGAGTCCATTCCGTAACCGTCCAATAGAAGAGAACCTTTGTTTGTTCCAAAAGATGAGTAAAGGTGAAATTGAAGATGGCAAAATGGTGCTTCGTGCAAAAATAGATATGACCTCTCCAAACATGCACTTCAGAGATCCAATCATGTATCGTATCATCACGACTCATCCTCACCACCGTACAGGTACAATGTGGAAGGTTTATCCTATGTACGATTTCGCTCACGGACAGTCAGACTATTTCGAAGGTGTAACTCACTCACTCTGTACTTTGGAGTTTGAGGTTCATAGACCATTATATGATTGGTTCATCGATCAATTTGCAACAGATGATTACCGACCACGTCAGCGTGAGTTCAACCGTTTGAACATCACTTACACTGTGATGAGTAAGAGAAAAATGTTGCAGCTTGTTCAGGAAGGTTTGGTAAGAGGATGGGATGATCCACGTATGCCAACCATTTGTGGACTTCGTCGACGTGGTTATACACCTTCATCCATTCGTAGCTTCATTAATAAGATAGGTTATACTAAGTACGATGGTGTGATTGATGTTTCCCTGTTGGAATCTTCTATCAAGGAAGAATTCAATGCAACAGCAAACAGAGTTTGTGCTGTGATTGACCCGATTAAGTTGATCATCACTAACTATCCTGAAGGTCAGACTGAGATGTTGACTACTATCAACAACCCTGAAAACGAGAATTCAGAATCACATGATATGCCTTTTTCAAGAGAGTTATACATTGAGCGTGAAGACTTTATGGAGGATGCTCCAAAGAAGTATTTCCGTATGACTCCAGGAAATGAGGTTCGTTTGAAGAGTGCATACATCGTTAATTGTACAGGTTGCAAGAAAGATGCTGACGGAAATGTTATTGAGGTTTACGCTGAATATGATTCTCAGACAAAGAGCGGATTGCCTGAAAGCAATCGTAAGGTAAAGGGTACAATCCATTGGGTAAATGTAGCAACTGCATTGCCTGCTGAGATTCGTCTTTACGACCGTTTGTTTAACGTTGAAAATCCCGGTGATGAAAAAGACCGTGATTTCCGTGAGATGTTAAATCCGGATTCCTTGAAGGTTGTCAATGGTTTTGTTGAGCCTTGGTTGAAGGATGTAAAACCTTTCGATCACTTCCAATTCCAAAGAATCGGTTATTTTAATGTTGATCCAGATACAAAAGAGGGTAAATTGGTGTTTAACCGAACCGTTCCTTTAAAAGATAGTTGGGCAAAAGAATTAAAAAAAGGATGATTTTATAAAATAATATTTTTTTTTTGAAAAGACCACGTCGGATATGATGTGGTCTTTTTTTGATTATGCAAATATTGCCAAAGATCAATTATATAGCCTGCGAAGTTTGATTAATGATAATAAAATTATTTGCTATTCGCAAGTTCAAATGACCTGTAAACAGACCTAACTTCTTCTTTTATTGTTGAAAAGATGTCTGTTTTTTACTCTTTTCTTGAATCTGAATTTCCTATCTTTGTAAACCTCAAAATATAATTAGGTGTATGACTCAATTTGTTCATTTACATGTCCACTCTCATTATTCTATCCTGGATGGAATGTCTAAAGTTCCAGACTTGGTAGATAAATGTCGAAAGACGGGGATGAATGCCATTGCACTTACCGATCATGGTAATATGTATGGTATAAAGGATCTTTGTGACTATGTCAAAAAGGTAAATGGAGAGTCAAAGGCGAAGTTGGGAGATCTGCAGAAGGCTTTGAAAAAGGCTGGTGATGAAGCGGATAAAGTGGCCGAACTTCAGCAACAGATTGATGAACTACAGAAGAAGATGGAGACGGAGATTCCGTTCAAACCCATCATCGGAATCGAGGCGTATTGTGCCCGTCGTTCTTTGACTTCTAAGGACAGAACATTCAAGGCTATTAATGCAGAGAATGGTCGTGAGTATATCGTTGACCGAAGCGGTTGGCATTTGATTCTTTTGGCAAAGAATAAACAAGGATACAAGAGCCTTTGTAAACTTTCTTCGTTGGCTTTTACTGATGGTTTCTATGACCGTCCTCGTATTGATAAAGAGGCATTGGAAAAGTACCATGAGGGTCTTATTGTTTGCTCTGCTTGTTTGGGAGGTGAGATTCCACAGAAAATCATTGCCCAACAGATTGAGGAAGCTGAGAAGAGTGCACAATGGTTTAAGAGTGTTTTTGGAGATGATTATTATATAGAGATTCAACGTCACCAAACAAATAAACCCGATGCATCGACATATGTGTTCGAACGTCAACAGCAGGTCAACCCTGTCTTAATTGATATTGCTCGTAGAAATAATATCAAGATTGTTTGTACGAACGATGTTCACTTTGTAGAAGAGGAACATGCTGAGGCTCATGATCGATTGATATGTCTCAGTACGGGTAGGGATTTGAACGACCCTAACCGTATGCATTATACAAAACAGGAGTGGTTGAAGACTCCTGACGAGATGGCTGCCATCTTCAGTGATATACCAGAGGCTCTTGCCAATACATTGGAGATTGCTGATAAGGTTGAATCTTATTCTGTAGACTCAGAACCAATCATGCCTAAGTTTCCAATTCCAGAAGATTTCGGAACGGAAGAGGAATACCGTAAGAAATTTACGGAGAAACAGCTTTTTGATGAATTCACTCAAAATGAAAAGGGAGAAGTTGTATTAAGCCAAGAAGAAGCTGAGAAGAAAATCAAGCAGATTGGTGGATACGAAAAACTTTACCGTATTAAGTTGGAGGCTGATTACCTTGCCTTGTTGGCATGGAAGGGCGCTCATGAGCGTTACGGTGAAACGTTGACGGACCGTGAGATTGAACAGATCACTTTTGAACTTCACATCATGAAGACCATGGGATTCCCTGGATACTTCTTGATTGTGTGTGACTATATTCGAGCAGCTCGTGAAGATTTGGATGTTTGGGTCGGTCCAGGTCGTGGATCTGCAGCAGGTTCTGTTGTGGCTTACTGTTTGAAGATTACCAATATTGACCCGTTGAAGTATGATTTGCTGTTCGAACGTTTCCTGAATCCAGACCGTATCTCACTTCCCGATATTGATGTCGACTTTGAGGATTGCGGACGTGCAAAGGTTTTGGATTGGGTTACGAAGAAATACGGAAAGGAGAAGGTGGCTCACATCATTACCTATGGTACTATGGCAACTAAGTCAAGTATTGCCGATGTGGGTCGTGTGCAGGGTGTCCCTCTTTCTGTAGTTAACCAGTTAAAAGGATATATACCAGATAAATTTGATGATTTTATAGACCCAGATACAGGCAAGACATTTGTCGCTCAAGGGAAAAAGGCTCCGAAGGTAAAACTAAAAAACTGTTTCAAGCTAATTTCTGAGATGAAAGAGGCACGTTTTGGTGAGGACCATAATGTCTCTTCCATGTTGGAATATGCCGAACAGTTGGAGGATACTAACCGACAGATTGGTATCCATGCCTGCGGTGTTATTATCGGTGCTGATGATTTGACGAAGTTTGCTCCGATTTGTACAGTAAAAGATAAGGCAACAAATGAGGATGTACTTGTCACCCAGTTTGATGGACACGTGATTGAGTCTGTTGGATTGATCAAGATGGACTTTTTGGGTTTGTCTACCCTTACTCTACAGAAGGAGGCTTTGCGAAATGTAAAACGTAGGTTCGGAATAGAAATTGACTTGGAGGCCATTCCTATTGACGATAAACTGACCTATCAGTTATTCTCTGAAGGACGAACCGTTGGAGTGTTCCAGTTCGAGTCGCCCGGAATGCAGAAGTATTTGAGAGAGCTTCAGCCAAAGGTGTTGGGCGACTTGATTGCCATGAATGCCTTGTATCGTCCGGGACCTATTGCTTACATCCCTCAGTTTATTCGTCGTGCGCAGGGTCAGGAACCGGTAACCTATGATATCCCGATCATGGAGAAGTATCTGAAGGATACATATGGGGTTACCGTTTATCAAGAGCAGGTCATGCTGCTGAGCCGTTTGCTGGCTAACTTTACCCGAGGTGAGTCAGATAAACTGCGTAAGGCTATGGGTAAGAAACAGATGTCCATCCTGGCTGAGTTGAAACCTAAGTTCATCAACCAAGGGGCAGAGAATGGACATGACCCTAAAGTTTTGGAGAAAATCTGGAAGGATTGGGAGGCATTTGCTTCGTATGCGTTCAATAAATCGCATGCAGCATGCTATGCTTGGGTGGCCTATCAGACAGGTTACCTCAAGGCTCATTATCCTGCAGAATATATGGCGGCCAACCTTACGTTAAGTAAGGATACCATTACCGACGTTAAGAAGTTCATGGAAGAGTGTAAGTCCATGAAGATTCCATTAAAGGGTCCTCTGGTAAACGAGTCTGAGTTGAACTTTGCAGTAAACCGTCAAGGCGAAATCGTCTTCGGTCTAGGTGGTGTGAAAGGAGTAGGTGAGGCTGCCGTTGAAGCTATTATAAGCGAAAGAGAGAAAAACGGACCTTATACAAGTCTGTTCGATTTTATTGAGAGAGTGAACCTTTCGGCATGTAACAAGAAGACGATTGAAAGTTTGGTTTTGGCTTCCGCTTTCGATTGCTTTACTGAGATTAGAAGAGAGCAGTTCTTTATTAAGAATATGAAGGATGAAACCTTCCTAGATACTTTGGTTCGTTACGGTAATAAAGTTCAGAGTGACAAGATGACGGCTACTACCTCTTTGTGGGGAGATGCAGATACAGTCGAAATCACGAAACCGACCATTCCTCCGATGAAAGATACGGATCTTTGGTCTCCGTTGGATAGGTTGAACCGTGAACGGGAGCTGGTAGGAGTTTATCTTTCTGCCCATCCGTTGGACGATTATGCGACCATTTTGAATTACCTCTGTAACACGAAGATGGACGATTTTAAGGATCCAAGCAATCTATATAATAAAGAAATTACAGCAGGAGGTATGGTAACTGCAGTTCGTCAAGGACAGACAAAAAAGGGTAATCCTTTTATTATTGCTACCATTGAGGACTTCTCTGGTTCTGCTGAGTTTGCTTTCTTTGGAAACGATTATGTGGAGCATGGAAAATATCTTGTAGATGGTTTCTTTCTCTTCTTTAAAGGAAAGTATCAGCCGAAAAGATTTAATCAAGATGAGTTCGAATTTAAGTTTGGACAGATTTCTCTTTTGCCAGAGATAAAGGATTCTTTGATGGAGAAATTGACGGTTGAGGTTCCTGAAAATAATATCGACGCTAATTTTGTTGAAGATTTCGTAACGATGGTAAAAAACAATCCTGGAAAGGTTTTGTTATATCTGAAGATAAAGGAAAATACATCTGGATTGTGCGTTGATTTGTTCTCTCGTTCTCTGAAGGTGAATGTGTCTAATGAGTTCGTTTCTTACTTACAAGAAAGCAAAGAACAGGAAATTCTGAATTTCAAAATAAATTAGTAGACATTTCTTTTTTATTTACAATTTTTCTATTTTTGAAATATTTAATAAAAATAAACGAAATTAAAAAGTTCGTTTTGTTGTTCGGATAAGAAGTGAAATTTAAAATTATATAATTATGGCATTACAAATAACAGATGCTGATTTTCAGGAAAAAATCAATTCAAATACTATTGTGGTTGTGGATTTTTGGGCTACTTGGTGTGGACCTTGTCGTGCAGTTGCTCCAATTATTGATGAATTGTCAAAAGAGTACGAAGGAAAGGCCCTTGTTGGAAAAGTAGATGTTGATGATAACCCGGAGGTTTGTGAAAAGTATGGAATTCGTAACATTCCTACCATTTTGTTTTTTAAGAATGGAGTTCTTGCAGATAAACAAGTTGGATCTGTTCCTAAGACAGCTTTGGTAGCTAAAATAGAATCGTTACTTTAAAATAGATTTTGTTTTTAATTTAAAATAAATACTTATGGATGATATTTCTGATTTAGTCTTTGTACTTGCAATTGTAGGTTATATAATCTATAAGGTGATCTCTTCAGCACGTCAAATAATGCTTAAAGCAGGTACTGGCGAATTGGGAGATTTTATGCCAGAAAACAGTCGTCCTGCAAATGAGAGTCCGTTTGATCAAATGATCAATAGACCAAAAATGCAGCATCATCATAATATCGAAGAGATACGAAATGATATCTATTTGAATGAGGAAGACGATACTGTTAAAAGTGCGGCAATTCAGAAATCTGAAAAACATTCAACAAAGAATAGATCTCAGGTTAGTCTGAATTCAATAAATGAAGCTCGTCGTGCTTTTATTTACTCTGAAATATGGAATAGGAAATATTGATAAGATGAAAGTCTTATCAAAGACAAGGTTTGTTATTTCTTTAATATAGAAGAGAAAATGAAAAAGTTGATAGTGTTGACAGGAGCTGGGATTAGCGCTGAGAGCGGAATTAGTACATTCCGAGATTCAGATGGTTTATGGGAACATTATCGAGTGGAAGATGTGGCGACAGTTGAGGGATTTGAACGAAATCCGAAACTGGTGCTTGACTTCTATAACCAAAGACGACGCGATACTTTAGCTTGTAAACCCAATTATGGCCATGTTGGTCTTGTTGAGTTGGAAAAATATTTTGAGGTGGATATCATTACTCAGAATATTGATAATCTACATGAGAGAGCAGGCAGTACTTCTGTCTTACACCTCCATGGAGAACTGATGAAAGCAAGGTCTTCTAAAAATGAAGACCTCATTGTCGATTTGCCCGAGGATAAGGATATCCAGCTAGGAGATAAAGCTCCTGATGGATCCCAACTTCGACCATTTATCGTTTGGTTCGGTGAGTCTGTTCCAAACATTACTCAGGCAATCAGTTTAGTGGAAGATGCAGACGTGTTTCTTATTGTTGGCACCTCTCTGAACGTCTATCCGGCAGCTAGTCTGGTGAATTATGTGAGACGTGGATCTCCTATCTATTTGATAGATCCAAAGTCGGTTGTCGTGCCTGATAATCGCAATCTTACAGTCTTTCAAATGGGAGCATCTGAGGGAATGAAAAAGTTTGTTTCTGAAATGAAAACAAAATATCGTTTGGAATAATTATAAACGTTAACTTTTTTGTATGCTTTTGTATACATTCAAAACTTTTTTGAATGTTCCTTCTTGAAAATGTGTGTGAAATATAAAATTTAAAATAGTGCTAACAAAAATACTTCGAGGAGTTTTTTTGTGGTATTAAATAAATAAGATATGTTTGAGGATTTTGTGACTTATATGAGCCAGTTCCATAATGTGGAACATTTAGGCAAAGATATGGAGAAGTATCTTACTCGTGTTTCTTATCCCAAAAAACATGTTGTAGTAGAAAAGGGAACGGTATGTAATTATGTATTTTTCCTTGAGAAAGGGATGATGAGAGCATATTATAAAAAAGCTGATAATTCTGAGGTTACAACATGGGTTTTACATGAAAAACAGTTTGTTACAGCGATTCAGAGTTTTAATTCTCGTGAACCAAGCTTAGAAACTGTAGAAACATTGGAACCTACAACTTTGGTGATGGTACACTACGATGACATGATGAAATTTTGTTATATATTTCATGATTTTGCGCTTTGCATGTTCAAATTGTATCAGCATTTGAATGTTATGCGTTATATGCGTAACTACTTGGTTCAGGCCTTGAAGGCTCCAGACCGTTACGATGCTTTGTGCAAGTCTGATCCTGATTTGGTGCGTCGAGTGCCTTTGCGAGTTATTGCCTCTTACTTGGATATTACTCAAGAGACTTTGAGCCGTATTCGTAAGCAAAGAATGCTGGAGGGCGTTTGCTTGCCAAATGTGGATGATTCAGATAGCGAAGATGAGGAATCATCTAAAAAATGATTTTAAAAGATAGAGTATAGATAAAACTCGATTTTTTTTGTAAACTAAAATTTTTATTTTTCGAAATGGCAGACGACAAGAAAGTGATTTTCTCCATGGTGGGAGTGAGCAAGGCTTTTAATCCCCAGAAAAAAGTATTGAATAATATTTATTTGTCTTTCTTCTATGGTGTGAAGATTGGTATTCTCGGTTTGAATGGATCGGGAAAATCCACTTTACTGAAGATTATAGCTGGTATTGAAAAGTCTTACCAAGGTGAGGTCGTTTTCTCTCCTGGTTATTCGGTAGGATACTTGGAGCAGGAACCGAAGCTTGATGACAATAAAACCGTAAAAGAGGTGGTTAAGGAGGGTGTTGCTGAGATAGTGGCTCTTCTGAAAGAGTATGATGAGGTGAATGAGAAATTCGCTGATCCAAATGCTGATTTCGACAAATTGATGGCACGTCAGGGCGAATTGCAGGATTTGTTGGACCATGCTGATGCATGGAACTTAGATAACAAACTGGAGCGTGCCATGGATGCTTTGCGTTGTCCACCAGAAGATGCTTTGGTAAAGAACCTTTCTGGAGGCGAACGTCGTCGTGTGGCTCTCTGCCGACTCTTACTCCAGGAACCTGACATTTTGTTGCTCGATGAGCCTACCAACCACTTGGACGCCGAGTCTATAGAATGGTTGGAACAACACTTACAGCAATATCCGGGAACTGTTATCGCAGTAACCCATGACCGTTATTTCTTGGATAATGTAGCTGGTTGGATTCTTGAGTTGGATCGTGGTGAGGGTATTCCATGGAAAGGTAATTACTCATCTTGGTTGGATCAGAAGACCAAGCGTATGGAACAGGAAGAAAAACAGGCCAGCAAACGTCGTAAGACATTAGAACGTGAGTTGGATTGGATTCGCTTGGCTCCGAAAGCCCGTCAGGCTAAAGGTAAGGCTCGTTTGAACGCATACGACCAGTTGCTGAATGAAGACCAAAAAGCTCGTGAGGATAATTTGGAGATCTTTATTCCAAACGGTCCGCGCTTAGGAAATAAGGTAATCGAGGCTATTGACGTTTCAAAGGCATTCGGCGACAGAGTCTTGTTTAAAGATATGAACTTCGTTCTTCCGCCAAACGGAATTGTTGGAATTATTGGTCCGAATGGCGCAGGAAAAACAACTCTTTTCCGTATGATTATGGGATTGGAGACTGTTGATAAAGGAACTTTCGAGGTTGGTGAGACCGTGAAGGTTGGTTATGTGGACCAGAATCACAAGGATATAGATCCGGAGAAGACGGTTTATCAGGTTGTTTCTCAGGATTCTGAGTTTGTTCGTATGGGAGGACGAGATGTGAATGCAAGAGCTTATCTTTCTCGTTTCAATTTCATGGGAGCTGACCAGGAGAAAAAATGTGGAGTACTCTCAGGAGGAGAGAGAAACCGACTTCATTTGGCTTTGACATTGAAGTCTGAAGCGAATGTCCTCTTGCTCGATGAGCCTACCAATGATATCGATGTCAATACATTGCGTGCGTTAGAGGAAGGTTTGGAGAATTTCGCGGGTTGCGCCGTTGTTATCTCTCACGACCGTTGGTTCCTCGATCGTATATGTACTCACATCTTGGCTTACGAGGGTGATTCAAAAGTATTTTTCTTCCAAGGTTCTTATTCTGAATACGAAGAGAACAAGAAGGCGCGCTTAGGTGATTTGACACCGCATCGCATACGTTATAAGAAATTGATAAAGTAAAATTCAATTGATATTAAAAAACGCGACGCCGTCTGATAAAGATGGCGTCGTTTTTTTTATGTTCGCCCAGCATGGGCACGTTCTAATGGGTGAAAGTCCCCAGCACGCTCTAACAGTGGGAAGTGCATAGCCAAAGACAAGGGTGTCCGCCGTGAGACGGAATCTGGAGGAAGTTGGAGGCAAATGTCTGGCCTGACGAACAGAAACTTGATACAAGGCCGAAAACTGTGGTCAA
>Ga0208940_1003559_pt1 | contig 13013 bp, 6 predicted proteins | sample AD_JPNNA6_MetaG_FD_184445 | JGI IMG/M metagenome (GOLD analysis project Ga0208940, IMG submission 184445) | Active sludge microbial communities of municipal wastewater-treating anaerobic digesters from Japan - AD_JPNNA6_MetaG (SPAdes) (version 2) | ecosystem: Engineered > Bioreactor > Anaerobic >... | reverse complement strand
CCCGCACCTGGAACACCCCCAAAACCTAAACCCTATAACCTAATTCCCAGCCCCCAGCATCTCCCCCAGCTCGGCAGTGGATGTGAGGATCAGGTCGGCGCCGGCGCGGCGCAGCTCACGCTCAGAGCCAAAGCCGCACAGCACGCCCACCGTCTGCGCGCCGGCAGCCCGCCCGGCGCGAATATCCACCGTGGTATCGCCAATCATCAGGCAGTGCTCGGGCGCGGCGCCCAGCGCCGCAGCCGCGTGCCGCACCGGGTGCGGAAATGGCTTGGTAAAGGCGCAGGTCTGCGCCGTGACCACCGCCTGAAAGTGCCCACGCAGCCCAAACTGCTCTAAAAACGCCAGTGTGGAATGCTCGCCGCGCGCGCTGACCACCGCCAGCGGGTAGCGCCCGGCCAGGCGGGCCAGCAGCCCGTCCACCCCGGGGATCAGCCAGAAGTGCGGCGCGGCGCGGTCGGCCGAGCGCCGGCTGAGCGCGCTGGTCAGGCGGGCCACCTCATCATCCAGCCCCAGCCGGTCAAACAGGTGATACAGCACATTGGCCGGGGATTCGGCGCCCATAATCAGGGCGCGCGCCAGCGGGCGCAGCCCCCGCCGGGGGAACAACCCGCGCAAAAAGCGCAGGCGCGCCTCCAGTTTAGCCGCCCACAGGTCATCCGTATCAGACAGCGTGCCATCTACATCAAAGCACAGCGCCCGAATGCGGCTCACATCCAGCGGCATGGGCTACTCAATCGCGACCATATCGAGGATCTGATCCATGGCCTCGCTGTCGGGGGCCATCAGCCAGAGCACATTGTCGCTGGTGCGCTCCAGGCGGATGTTGCCATCGGGGGTGTCTTCCCATTCCCACTCGTCGTTAGAGCGGTCTGAGGGCGGGCCCCAGCGCACCTGGCCGTATTCGGTCAGGGCATCCCAAAATTCGCCGGTATCGCGGGCGGTTTCCCACTCGGTCAGCCAGACCAGGGCCGGCTGCCCGGTGGTATCGTTCCACAGGTACAGGTAGCCATCGCCTGCCCAGCCCGCGGCGGCATCGGCGGCAGTATCCACATCCACGCGGGCGTCTTCATTGGCGCCAAAGCCCAGAATCAGATAGGTGTACCATTCGCCCATCACATTGCGATCCACCTCGCGCCAGTCGGGGCCCAGCGCCAGGGTCACATCGGGCAGATAGATGGGGATGGGCCGGTCGTCGGGGTATTTCTCGGGGTGCAGAATCTGCTCGGTGGACTGCGGGCGGGTGGTGGTGTAGGCCGCGGTCAGCGCTTCGGTGCCGCCTTCAGCGATGATGTATTCAACAAACTCGGCGCCCTGCTGGTAGGGGAAGAGAAAATCTTCCTTCAGGTAGGCGGGGGCGGCATCGTACACGGGGCTGCTGTAGCTGGAATAGAACTCAAACACCTGCTGGCGGTCTTCGTCAGTGGCCAGGTTGAAGAACCAGTTTTCCTCGTGGATCGAGGCGTCGCCTTCAATCAGCGCCTGCATGGCCGCGCAGTATTCGGTGTTGGTCTCGCAGTAGTCATCATTAATCATCAGGCCGTTGCGCAGGTCGTAGTGCTGATCTTGCAGGGCATGGACGTATTCGTGGGCGTAGGTCATGCGCTCGGGGCCGGTAAAGTCGCCATCGGCGATGACGAACATCTGCTTGATCTCGGGGTCGTAATAGCCGGCCACCTGCTCACTGTACAGGTCAATGTAGAGCTGGTAAATATCATACCCCGGCTCCAGCAGACCCAGCACAGCCAGTTCGCGGCCGTCTTCCAGGGCTTCTGCGCGGGTGTAGTCTTCAAAGAAATCGTTTTCCACCTGGGCGCGCAGCTCGTCGGGGGTCAGCAGGGCGCGGTTGATGTCTCCCACCGAATCCAGCCCGCGCAGTGCGCTGACCTGTGATTCGATGATCAGCATGGCCGAGGCCACATCGGGGTCCAGCGGGGCCGAGGCCACCGTGGGCTTGGGTGTGACCATGGGGTTGGGCGTGGGGGTGGCCGGCGGAGTGATGGCGACCCGGGTGGCGATGGCCGTGGGCGGCAGCACCGATTCAAAGGTGGCCACGGCGGTTGTGCCCGCCCTGAAGATGATGAAACCGCTGGCGCCAATCACCATGCAAATCGCCAGACAGAGACAGACAACCACCAGACCAATCACAACATAAATGACCCACTTTTTGTTATTGGTGTTTTCCATGCTCAATGCTCCTGTACATATTGAACGGCATAGACGGCATCGGCATAATCGGGATGCTCTTCCAATGCTTTGTTAAAACTTTCCAGCGCCTCGGTTTTACGCTCCAGCCGGTAGAGCGCCCAGCCGCGCCAGAGCAGCGCCTCTTCCGAGTTGGGGGTGCGCTCCAGCGAATAGTCGGCCAGGGCCAGCAGGTCTTCGTTGCGCAGGGTGTTGAAGTAGGCGATGAACGGCCCGAACTGATAGCGCAGCATCCGCTGAGGCAGGCCAAGGGTGCGGGCCTGGTCATAGGCGCGGGCGGCGTCGCTGTAGCGGTCAAAGTACACCAGGTTGGTGCCCAGGTTGAACCAGGCATAGGCATCGTTGGCGTTGGCGTCAATCTCGCTCTGCGCCAGCGCCAGGGCGTTCTGGCGGTTCACTTCGGGGTCCCAGTCGGCACCCAGAATGTTTTTGACCTGTTCCTGCTGGCTGGGCGGGTAGATGAGGATATAGACATAGTTGAACGACTGCCAGTTGAGCTTGAGCTGGTCATAGGTGACCCACAGGTCGGGGCCTTTCTCCGAATCCTGCACCACAAAGCTCTGGCGGCTGTCATCATAACCGGTGACGAGCTGGTAATGCCCGGCCCATTTGTCATCGTTGGGGTAGAAGCCCTTGTCGAGCATGAATGAGCCTTCAATCATCACCGGAATGCCCGCGCCAATCAGCTCTCGCAGCAGGTTCAGGTTGCCGCCCACGCGGTATTCGGTGTTGAGCCAGCCGGTGTAATTGCGGCTGTAGTAGATCAGCTCTTCCACGTTGACGTTGCGGTCGGCGCGCACCGGCTTGACGATCTCAGAAATGGTGTACTGGTCGCCCTCCCAGCCGTAGAAGCGCAAATACATCGCCAGCGTGGCGGGGCCGCAGGCGTTCAGGTCTTCCAGTTCATTTTTAGGCGATGGCAGAAAAACCTGCACCGGCAGCGGTGTGGGGGTGGGCTGCGGCGTGGGCGAAAGTTCAATGGTGGGGGTGGGCGGCGCCGGGGTGGGCGTGGGGGCGGGGGTGGGCGTATCGGCGGGGGTCACCTGCGCCACAGGGGTGGGCACAGCCTCCACCGGGTTGAAGACGCCCCGAATGTAGATCCAGGCGTATTCCAGCCGCCAGCTCAGGCGGTCGTGGATCGGCGGGATTTGATACAACAGAATCGCCAGCACCACCAGCCCGGCCAAAATCAGCCAGATGCGGCGCCGCGATTTGGGTTTTGGCGTTTTGAAAGCGGTCATAGCGGCAATTGTACCGTAAATCTGTCAAGATTCAGGCTGCGGCGAGAAGATTTTACAATGCTGAAAGGGGGGGGAGGTCGCCCCTACATCACCGCCACGCCGGAAGAGACCTACCCTGGGAGCGGCAATTCTGATTGTGATTACTGTAGCCCTCCCTAAAGGGAGGGAAGCTATTCTCGGTAGATTACGGCCCAAAAATTAGAGGAGTCAAACTCCCTTCCCTCGCCGCTTCGGCGCTCTGTCGAGAGCGCCGCTTCGGCGCTCCGGCGGGAGTACAGGGCCGCGTGCGTCCTGCAAGGATGCTTCGCGACTCGCTCACCACCGGCGGCGACTCAAGTCGCCGCCTGACCAAAATCAAGTCCGCTAAAGCGGACTCAGTCAAACGGAGTCGGCGAAGCCGACTTGCTCTTTTACCAGCCGGGGATTTCAATCCCCAGCGACCCTGCCAGGGTGCTGCGCGACCCTTACAGGGTGCTGCGCGGCTCCGTAGGAGAGGGCGGGGGGTTAGGTTAGGGCGCGCCGTAGGGGCGCACCTGCGTGTGCGCCCTGAGTAATATTAATGTTACGCCGGGCGGTCAACCTGTTCAGGTTGCATGCACACAGGACCGCCCCTACACAGCACAATAACAGTCGGCGCTCCGGCGGGAGTACAGGGCCGCGTGCGTCCTGCCAGGGTGCTACGCGACCCCTACTGGCCCACTATGGGCAGCGCCAGCCAGAAGGCCGGGCCAAAGGTCAGGCGGTAGATGACGGTGCTGCCCGCCAGGGCGGGGTCCAGCGGCTGCACTTTGAGCAGGTAATCGCCGGTCTGCGGGGGCGTCCAGCGCAGGGCGGCGCCCTGCCCCAGCCGCGGCGACGTTGAGATCACCCCCAGGGGCAGATCATCAACGGTGTACAGCTCCAGCCGCACCGCAGCGCCGCCCGAAACCGAGCTGGCGAGGATCAAAATGTTTTCGCCGCCGGGCACGTCTTTCAGCAGAACCCAGTCTGTATCTGCCTGGCCGCACAGCGAATGTGCCTGCGGCTGGCCGGTCAGCAGGCTGGCCGCCCCGGCCGAGGCGTCATCGCCATCTTCGTACCCATCGGGGGCGCAGGCCGCCTCGGTCTGGGTACTGACGCCCGCATCCCAGGGCTCCACATTCCCGGCGACATCCACTGCCCGCAGCCGGAAAGCCGCGCTCTGCCCCAGCCCAACCTGCACCCAGGCAGAACTCTGCGCTGCGGGCAGGTTGGCCGAAATCACCTGCCACGCACCGCCGTTGAGGCTGCTTTCCAGTTCGTAGTGGTCAAGGCCGGTCTCGGGGTCGCTGCCGCTCCAGGTGAGCTGCACGGCCGAGCCCGGATAGGGATTTGCCAGGGCGTTCAGCGCGGAGGTGGGCGGGGTGGTGTCAATTTGCAGGCCCATGCGCCAGTCGGCGCGGCTGCTGCCATCGGCGGCGGTGGCGCGCACAAAGAACGAGCCGCCCGCCAGCACCCCCACATAGGCCGGGTCCACCGTCCAGGCATAGCCATCGCTGCCATCGGTATCTACCCCCAGCAACTGCCAGGTGATGTCTGGCCAACTGGCCGGGGGCAGCCAGTAAAATGCAACCCCAGAAATGCCCGCGGGGTGCGCGGCCGCCGCCTGGATGGTGAAGGCCTGATCTGGAATATACCAGCCAGGTGATAAAATTGCCAAATCTGGCGGGGTGCCGCAGGTGGCCGGGTAAAATTCCATCCGCAGGCCCGGCAGGTCGCGGCTGAGGTTGCCCTCGTAATCGGTCAGGCGCAGCGCCAGATCGAGCGGCCCGGCCGGAGCGCCCGCCGCGCACAGATCCACCGGCGCGCTGAAGGGCGTGCTGCTGAAGGGGGTGGTCAGGTCATGCCAGCCGCCGTCCCAGCGGCCAATCACTTGAATGGCCGTGATGCCCACATCGTCGGTGGCTGCGCCGCTGACCTCAAAGGCCGGGGGCACCAGGCTGCCCGGCAGGGGCGCGTTGAGGCTGCCCTGCGGCGGGAAGGCGCCCCAGTTGCCCGAGGTGTACCAGTCGCCCGCCACACATTCTGTGCCCCAGTCGGGCCAGTTGGCGGCTTCGTAACAGGTGCGCGGCCGCCCGCCATTGACGGGCACATCATCAAAGGTGATATCAACCGAGGGGCCCCAGTAGTTGCTGGTAAAGTAGGTAAAGACGTGAAAATGCAGGTGGTGCCCGGTGGAGTAGCCGGTATCATCCACATTGCCGATGTACTGCCCCTGGACAATCGGTGCGCCCTGGTGTTTGAGCGCGGCGGGGATGCTGCCCTGCGCCAGGTGCAGGTAGAGCTGGTAGGTGGTGGGGCTGGTGGAGGTATCTCGAATGACGAGGTAGTTGGAACAGTTGGGGTTGTAGTTGGCGCAGCCATCGTAATAGACCCAGCTTTCGCCGCCCCGCACCGCCAGCAGCGGGAACATGGTGCCGTCGGCAAAGTCATAGGCATACCAGCAGTGCCAGTAGTTGGCGCAGGAGTTATAGACATACACATGCCCAATGCTGCCCTCCAGCAGTTTGGACAGGCCGCCGGCCCAGGGCAGTTTGTAGCCGCTGATGGCCAGCGGCCCGGCCGAGGCCGGGGCAGCCGCCGCGGCCGCGCTGAGGAAGTTGGCGCGCAGGTCGGCGCTGATCAGTTCGGCGGGGGCGGCAGCCAGCCGGGCGGCCCAGTCGGCATCGGCCGGCAGGCTGATCTGCCAGGGCTGCGCCATGCTGGCGCGGCTGGCCACTGCCAGCATGGGCTCGGCAGCCACGCGGCGGCCCGTGGCGCGCTCCTCAAAGGCCAGCCAGAGCAGCGCCGAGCGCCCATCGGCCGACAGTTCGGCGTGATCTACCACGGGGGTGTAAATCAAAAAGGCCAGTACATCGGTGCGCCCGGAGATGGTTTGCGAGAGCGCGTTTTGCAGGTCGGGCGGCAGCGGGCTGGCCGCCGAGGCTCCCGGCTGTGGCGCCAGCAGCCCCGCCAGCAGCGCCGCCAGGGCCAATAAGATCCGTATGGGTTGGGGTTTAGGGTTCAAGGGTAGGTTTTGGGGGTTAGGGGTTAGGGGTTTGGTTTTGCGTTCCAGGTTCCACGTTCCAGGGGCGAGAGGGGTTAGGTCGCGCAGTAGGGGCGCTCTCGACAGAGCGCCGAAGCGGCGCACCTGCGTGCAAGCAACCTGAACAGGTTGTGCGCCCTGAGTAATATTAATGTTATGCCGGGCGGACAGCCCATCCGGGCCGCAGGCACATAGGTCCGCCCCTACAGGGCGCTGCGCGGCCCCTACAGGGCGCTGCGCGGCCCCTACAGGGCGCTGCGCGGAGGGAGGGGATTATATACTCGGTAGGTTGCAACCAAAATTATTAAGGTACCAAGCTCCCTTCCCTTTAGGGAAGGGCGGGGGGTTAGGTCGCGAAGCACCCTGTAAGGGTCAGGCCGGGGGGTCAGGTCGCGAAACTTCAATTTATTAAGGTTCACCCGCCGGAGGGCGGCGTTACCGGGCTATGACGGGCAGGTACAGCGCCTGCCCCACAAAAGCATACAGATTGTAGGTGGCGGCATTGCCCGCCAGTCCATCGGTCAGCGGCAGGATTTTGACCAGGTAATTGCCCGGCTCAATCGGGCGGCCCAGCGCCGCGCCGGCGCCGTACCCCGATGAGTTGGCCGTCAGCAGCGGAACGGTGGGGTTGGCAGCAGCGTAGAGGCTCAGCCGCACGGCGGCGCCCCCGCACGTTGAATCGGCGCGCACCAGCAGGTAGCCGGGATCGGTCACCGTCAGGCTGACCCAGTCGGCGTTGCCGGGGCCGCACAGGTTATGCGCCTGGGTGGTCTGCAGCGGCAGCGGCGTGGCTGTGGCGGCGGCATCATTGGGTTCGTAAGCATCCGGCGAGCAGGCCGCGGCAATGGTCGTACTGACCCCGGCATCCCAGGCTTCCACGTTCCCGGCATAATCACGGGCGCGCAGCCGGAAGGCCACCGTCTGACCGAAGGCCGCCTCGGCCCAGGCCTGCCGCACAGTGGCCGGCAGATCGGTCTGATAGGCCAGCCACGCACCGCCGTTGAGCGAGCGCTCGAGGTCAAAGGCGGCCAGGTCGTTGTTGACATCGGAAGCGGTCCAGGTCAGGTGAATGGCGGTGGTCTCCTGCGTGGGGGGCAGGGCGGTCAGCGCGCTTTCGGGCGGCATGTTGCTCACCAGGCTGGTGATGAAGCGCAGGTCGCCGCGGGTGTTGCCGGCAAAATCGCTGGCTTCCACATAGATGGCGCTCTCATCCAGCGGGCCCAGCGCCGCCGGATTGACCCAGACCCGGTAGCCATCGCTGCCGTTGGAATCCATGCCGATCAACTGCCAGTCATAATTGCCCCAGTCGGGGTTGTGATAGTAAAAGGCCACATAGGCAATGGCGGCATCGTCGCTGGCCTGCGCGGTGGCAAAGAACGGGTCCGCCGAGGCGGAGCCATCGGGGCCAGGGTAGGTCAGGCTGACGGATGGCGGGGCGTTGTCCAGCAGCAGTTGGAGGTGGTACATATTGCCGGGATCGCCCTCGCCGGGGTGATTCCAGGCCTTGAGCTTGACGTAGTAGCTGCCGGTTTCCGGCAGAGTGTAATTGACCAGCGGGTCGAGCAGTTGGCCGGGGATCTCGTCGTCCTGTTCCACCAGCAGGCGGCCGCTGGCATCCAGCAGGTAGAGGTAGGGGTCAAACTGCGCGCCAAGGCCCCAGGCGTCCACATTCAGGCTGACGCGCTGCCCGGCGGTGCCCTCAAACCGGATGACATCCACATCGCCGGCGGGGCAGATCAGCCCGCTGACCTGGCCGGAAGGCGGCAGGGGGTGGGCGGTCTGCCAGGTATCATCGGGGTCGGTCTCGCCACAGTCTGGCGGCGGGGTGGTGTTGATGGTGATGTTATCCACCAGCCAGCCCTGCCCGTCGTTGTAGCGGTATTCCACCACATCCATGTGGAAGCGCACCCGGATGGTATGCCCGGCGTAGGGCGAGAGGTCCAGGGCGGGGCTGTCCACCCAGATTTTTTGCGGGTCGGCCCAGACCTGATAGGTATCGGTGAAGCGGGTGCCGGGCACATCTTCCACGCGCACCTGCACCAGGCGTTGATCCCAGAAGGGGTAGGGGCTTTCGGTCTCGGCGTAGGATTGGAAGCGCAGGTAATAGGTCTGCCCATCATCCGGGATGGTGATGGGCGGCGAGGTCAGGTCGCCGCGCAGAAATTCAAGCTCGGGGGCATTATCGGTGGGCTCGTCCAGGCGGTAGTAGCGGTAGATGTCGGGGTCGTAGTAGGCCATGTAGTGGGCGTTGGCATCGGCGGGGTCGGTGGTCCAGCGCCACAGGCCGCTGGTCGCCCAGTCGGCGGGGCCGGCTTCAAAGCTGTAATCGAGGGCTGCGGTTTGCGGCGGGCTGTCTGGCAGGCTGGCCGCGCCCACCGTAAAGCCCTTAGAGGCCGTGTACGACGCGCCGCCGCTGTTGACGGCCGTCACCGCGAGGGTGTAATCGCCGGGGAGCAGGCTGCCCACCGACCAACTGTTCACCGGCGTGTTGTTGATGGACAGGTTGACCGGGCCGCTGAGGGTGGCGCTGTAATGCGTGGCCGAGCCGCGCCACCACGACAGCACCAGCGAATCGGCGCTGGTGACGGTGGTTGAGCCGTCGGAGCCTAAGACATCATAAAACGTTGCCCCGTCGGGGCGTTTGGTGCGCGCCTCCACAATCAGCGAAGAGACCATATTGGCGTTGCCCATGCGGTTATCCGACAGGTTGGCATCGTTCCATTCCAGCGCATCGGGGCGGCCCCCCAGTTGAACATCATATAACACGGCGCGCACGTTGGCCCCCACCCGCGCCGAGGCGGCATCGTTATTGGCCAGATTGCCAAGCTGATAGTAGTAATAGGTGCCGGCGTCAAACACCTGGCAGGCGCCCTGGTAGTTCGGCTCGCTGAACAGCGCCACCTGGTCGGCGGTGGGCTGGCAGCCCGCCGGGGCCGACCCCGCGCAGGTGTTGTTATTCAGCACGCCGCGCAGCCCCGGATACCCGGCGGCAATATTGCCCTCAATATCCCAGATGCGCACCGATACATCCAGCGGGCCCTGGGGCGCACCGGCGGCGCACAGGTCCAGGGTGGCTAAAAAGCTGGTGGAAGATGCGTTGGGCGAGGCCAGCCCGGCCTGCCCGATGACGTGCCACTGCCCATCCCAGCGAGCCAGCACATCCACCCGGGAGACGCCCACATTATCGGCGGCCACGCCGCCCAGGGTGAGCTGCGGGGTGTTGAGGATTTCGCCGCGGGCCGGCAGCAGCAGGTCGCCGGTGGGCGGGTTGGCGCCCGAGTTGCCCGAGGTGAACCAGTTGCCGCCTTCGTGGCACTGACTGCCGTATTCGGGGTACAGGTCGGCTTCCTGACAGGTGCGGGGGCGCCCGCCGTTGATGTCCACATCCAGAAAGGTGATATCAACAGCGGTGCCCCAGTACGAATAGGGGTTGGTATGCACATGAAAATGAAGGTGGCTGCCCGTGGACGCGCCGGTATTATCCACATTGCCAATATACTGCCCCTGCGAGACGGGCGTGCCCACCGTCAGATCGGCGGGGATGCTGTTATAGGCCAGATGCAGGTAGAGCTGATAGGTGGTGGGGCTGGTGCTGGAATCTTCGAGCACCAGGTAGTTGACGCAGCTGTGGTCGTTGTTGGGGCACGAGCGGGAGACGCGTGAGACCACGCCGCCGCGCGCCGCCAGCAGCGGAAAGTTGGTGCCGTCGGCAAAATCAAAGGCATAAAAACAGGTGGAGCAGTTGGCGTAGAGCAGCACATGGCCGATGCTCTGCGACAGCCGCCTGGATTGGCCGTAAGCCCAGGGCAGCTTGTAGCCGCCAATGGTCTGGACGGCCGCCTGCGGGCCGGGCGGCGCCAGGTAGGTCTGGCTCTGCTCGGTGGTCAGCAGCCCCGCCGGAATGCGGCTGAAGGTCTGCACCCAGTCTTTGTCCGACTGGAAGGTCAAATCCCAGGTGGGGGGGTCGTTGGCCAGGATGCCGGAAATCTGCTGGGCAACCACCAGGCCCGGCTCGCTCTCGATGATCTCGCCGGTTTCACGGTCAGCCAGCGCCAGCCAGATCAGGGCGGTCTTGCCATCTTTGGAATAGATGATGCGGTTGATCTGCGGCTCGAAGAACAGAAAGACCGGCACCTCCTCGCGGCGGGCGCGGGCGCCGGCATCCAGCAGTTCGGCCAGCTGCTCGTCGGGGTTGGGCGGCGGCGGGTCATCCACCTGGGCGCGGGCGGGCGCCAGCAGGGCAGACAGCAAGATGACCAGCAAACTGAGTGTAAGCAGGGGGCTAAAGCGGCGCATGGGGGGGTTCTCCTGGGCGTTACAGCCCGGCGACAAACGTCTCCAGCGCGATGGCGTTATCGGCCGAGGCGCTGGATTTCATCTGTTCATCCAGATCCAGTAATTGATGATAAATGTGAGCCAGTTGGGCGGCGGTGTAGCGGCGGGCCTGCTGGGTCAGCTTGTTCCATTGATAAGATGATTTGACCTCAAAGCGGGTCAGCGTATCGCCGGGGGGCAGGCCCTCGTCCAGCGCCTCACGCGTGACCAGCAGCAGGCGGAACTGCCGCACCATCATGGCAAAGATGGCAATCGGCTCGGATTCTTCCAGCAGTTGATGCAGCACCCGCAGGGCGCGGGGGGCATCGCCCATGCCCATGGCGTCCACCATCTCGAAGATGCTGGCCGCGCCGCTGGGTGCGGTGAGCAGGGCCACGTCTTCCTCTTCCACCGGGCGGCGGTAGTCCACATAGGTCAGCAGTTTTTCAATCTCCCGGCTGGCCTGCTCGGTATCGCTGCCCATCTCGGCCGCCAGGGCGCGGGCGGCCTCCGGGGTGATCTGCCCGCCCAGTTTTTTGGCGCGGGCGGTGATCCAGCCAGGCATTTCGGCGGGGCCGGGCAGCCGGAAGGTCTGAATATGGGATCGTTTGGTGTTGTCGATGCCGGTTTTTTCGTCTTTGTGGGTGGCCCAGCGCGTCAGCCAGTGCTTCTCGTTGATGGTGCGCCAGCCGCCATCGCGGCCGGGGGCCGGCTCGTCGTCAATCAGCAGCACCAGGGCGGTGGTGGGCGGCAGGCCGTCCAGCAGCTTGCGGAAGGCCGCGCGGGCGGTCTCGCTGGTCATTCGCGCCAGCGGATGCTCCACAATCACCAGGCGGCGGTCGGTCAGAAAGGGCAGTGCGCCCACCGCCGAGCGCAGCGCCTCGTCGGTGGCCTGGCGGCCATCCAGCCGGGTGGTGTTCAGGTCGGCCATGGCGGGGTCGCCCATCTTATCCACCAGCGCCTGCACATAGGCGCGCATGGCGTGGGTGTCATCGCCGTGGAGAATAAAAAGCACAGGCCGGGGAGCATCGGTCATGATGGTTAAATCATACCATAGAACGGCAGTGGGCCTTCACAGTTTGGAATTTGGAATTTGGAATTTTAGATTTGAAATTTGAAATTTAGGATTTGGGCGCCCGTAGGGGCGAGGCGAGACGACTCGGGCGGCCATCTATCCGAACCGGCCTCGCCCCGGCCGCCGCGCGGGAAGAGACCTACCCTTTGAGATTTTAGATTTGAGATTTGAGATTTAGGATTTAGGATTTGAGATTTGAGATTTAGGATTTGGGCGCCCGTAGGGGCGAGGCGAGACGACCCGGGTAGCCATCTATCCGAACCGGCCTCGCCCCGGCCGCCGCGCGGGAAGAGACCTACCCTGGGTGCGGCAATTCTAATTGTAATTACTGTAGCCCTCCCTGAAGGGAGGGCTGTCACGCTCGGTAGGTTGTGGCCTAACAATTAGGGCAGTCAAGCTCCCTTCCCTCGCCGCTTCGGCGCTCTGTCGAGAGCGCCGCTTCGGCGCTCTGTCGAGAGCGCCGCTTCGGCGCTCCGTAGGGAGTTAGGGATCGCGAAGCATCCTTACAGGACGCTGCGCGGCTCCGTAGGAGAGGGCGGGGGGTTAGGTCGCGCAGCACCCTGTAAGGGTTAGGTCGCGCCGCGCAGTAGATTTGGCGGGTCGCCGGGGATTGAAATCCCCGGCTTTGCAAAGAGCAAGTCGGCTGCGCCGACTTCCTGCGGCTTAGTCCGCTTTAGCGGACTTGGTTTTGGCCAGGCGGCGAATTTATTCGCCGCCGGTGGTGAGGAGGACTCTTGCAGTGCCCCCCCAACCTGAAACTTGAAACGTGAAACCTGAAACATCCTGCCCCCGGCTTGATTCTGACGTATAATCATCCTATCGGTTCCCGCACCACACATTGGGAGGTCTGGCAGATGGGTGACACTCACACAGGCGGTTTCAATAACATCAACAACAGCATCATCAATATTGGCTCGGGCAATGTTGATGTTCCCGACCCCGGCATTCCCGCCCTGCACCAACTCCCCGACCCGCCGGCAGACTTTGTGGGCCGGGCCGCCGAACTGAACGAGCTTTGCGCCGCGGTGCAGACCCAGGGCGCATTGATCTGCGGGCTGACCGGCCTGGGCGGGGTCGGCAAGACCGCCCTCGGGCTGGTGCTGGCCAGCCAGTTGAAGGCTCACTACCCCGACGG
>Ga0208940_1003551_pt1 | contig 13030 bp, 18 predicted proteins | sample AD_JPNNA6_MetaG_FD_184445 | JGI IMG/M metagenome (GOLD analysis project Ga0208940, IMG submission 184445) | Active sludge microbial communities of municipal wastewater-treating anaerobic digesters from Japan - AD_JPNNA6_MetaG (SPAdes) (version 2) | ecosystem: Engineered > Bioreactor > Anaerobic... | reverse complement strand
AAATAAAAGATATTTGCCCAAATGCCTTAATTTCGCTACCTGTGGAGGGTTGCAATAGCAATAGAGGTAATGATTGGAATAGAAGGGTAAATCGTTGGATAGTTGGATTTGATGCTATAAGTCCACACTTTTATATAAATGATTTAAAATTGCTTAATCAAGAATTTTTAGGCAAAACCACCTACCTAAATAAAGGTACTTTCACGCCACTAAATGGCAAAGTAATATGCACCGAATTTAACTACAAATACAATCAAGGCACAACAAAGTTAGCCACAAAAGAAATATGCGCCGATATAGTGGATAAAATGCTAAATTTGGCTACTGAATTGAATTTTGATACCATGCTTTACCATTCTTTGCTACAAGAAAGCAAATATAAATATAGTAAATACATTGTTAAAAATAAACTAATAGAATTAAGATGAAAAGCACAAAGTACACCATTAAAAACGGAAAAAACATTATAGCCATATCGCATGGCATTGACTTAGCAATTTGGATATGCGACAAGTTTGGTACGGAGGTTACCAAACAATGTAAAGAAAAAGGAATAGAAATTGTTTATAAAACTGAAATGAAATGAAAGAGCCAAAACAAGGAATTGACATTCAAGAATTTGAGAAAAAAGCAAATGAGATAATTGCAAATGTTGGAAAAAAAGAAACACTTGAAGAAGCTGTCGATAAATATACACCATTAAGAATAGAACAAAAAGCATTTATTGCTGGAGCAGAGTATCAAGCTAAAAGAATGTATAGTGAGAAAGAAGTTAAAGAACAATTAAACCTAATTCTTGCTATGAAAAACTCTCTTTTAGATACTTTTACTGATGACGAGGGTTTCATTACTGATAAATGGTTTGAACAATTTTCCAAATTAAAGAATGGTTAATCAATTTAAATTTGTATATTTGTACTATTAATTTAAAAATATATAAAATGGAAATTTGGAAATCAATTGAAGGTTATGAAGGTTTGTATGAAGTAAGTAATCTTGGTAATGTCAAAAGTTTAGAAAGACAAGTATTAGGAAGACTTACTTCATCTACAAGAAGTGTAAAAGAAAGAATACTTAAACCAAAAACATCTAAGTATGGGTATTTGGAAGTTTCTTTACATAAAGAAGGCAAATTATCTACAAAAAGAGTTAATAGACTTGTTGCCATTGCATTTATTACTAATCTAAACAATTATCCACAAGTAAATCACATTGATGGTAATAAGTTGAATAATAATATTGACAATCTTGAGTGGGTTAGTAATTCTATAAATCAAATTCACGCACATAAAACAGGCTTAAAAAGAAGTTTGAAAGGAGAAAACAGTAACAGAGCAATTTTAACAAATGAAAAAGTTTTAGATATGAAAAACAAATATAAAAATGGAAGTAAGATAAAAGACTTACACAAAGAGTTTGGAATAAAATATACAACTTGTTGGCACATTATAAAAGGTAATGGTCATTCATTAGGAACAATTTAAAAAGAAATAACTTTATTATGCAACCAATATATTTTCAACCAAAAGGAATTAACCCTAAATATTGTGAAGTGGGAATAATACATGAAAGCGACCCAAATTACATTTGGTATATGTATGAGCCATGTAAGGTATTAATAAGTGAAGTTAAAATAATACCAAAAGAAAACGTTTATTATGATAAAAAAAGTAGGGAATCTATGATTATTAACAATTTAAACAAATAAAATGAAAAAGATATTATTACTTTGCCTTGTATTAGGCGCATGCAAAAAGGATATTAAGTTAATGGAGCGCAGAAATGACTGCCAAAATTGTGCGCTCGTTTTTAGCGATTACTTAGGGCATATCGTTAAAATTGACAAAGAAACCTACTATCTAAACAAGATGAACACAAACCCAAACGATATTTATTATAACTTAACCTTTTGCGAGTTTTTAGAATTTGCAAAAAGTAGTAATTCTGTTGTAGAATGTAAATAAATTAGTATATTTGTGATATGATAGATATAAAACCAAGTCAAAGGAATACCAATAAGCATAATAAAGATGGTATGGACTTATTGGAAAATTCAATTAACAAATGATTAAACTTGACGATACTTTAACCGTTAAAAGAAACGGAGTTGATTGTACGAATGAATTTAAAGATTAATGATACCAAACAAGAAACATCAAGTATTTGCCGATGAATTTAAACTAACTAACGGTTTAACCGAAGATGCTATAAGATGTTATCAAATTGCTTATCCAAATTGTAAAACAGAAAGTGCAAGAGTAGAATCCTCCAAACTCCTACAAAACCCTACAATTAAAATTTATATTCAAGAATATAGGGAAAATATCCGATTAGAGCGTGAAAATAGCACAATTAACGAACTTAAAGCAAAAGACAGTAGTAATATACTAACAAGGGAAAAGATAGTTGAAATGACATCAAATGTGGTAAAAATCACATACAATACTTATTTGAAATCAAAAGACAAAGGCGATGCCGATGCATTTAATAAGTCGGTGGCAGTTTACAATAAATTGGAGGGTTTGGATGCGTCCACTAAAATAGAACAAACTATAAACGACAAAAGGCAGGGTTTTATTGAGTACGAAATAGAATGATAAAAAAAACAAAAATGAATTATAAATTAACTAAAATACTAACTGAAAAAAGCCCAAACTTTGAAGTTTTAATAAATCATGAATTATTAGATAAAATTGGGTTTATACATATAACAGATGATGGTGCTAATTACTACTGTTTGCAAAAAACTAAAGAACCTATTCTTAGAATATCTAAAATAGATGACTACTTTCATTGCTCATTAGGAGATGATAAAAATGGCGTTTTATTTAATAAAATAAAGTATTTTCATGAATTACAAATAATTGTTTATGCAATTGAAAACGAATACATTTCTTTAAATACGGAAATTTTATATTGTAATTTAAAAGATTTAGATATATCAGTTAGATTATATAATTCACTTAAGTATAATAAAATAGAAAAACTTTCAGATTTAAGTGGATATGATTGTTCAGAAATATTAAAATTCAGAACTTTTGGGAAACGTTCACTAAATGAACTTAACGAATTATTAAAAGTAAATAATCTTAATATTTTAACAGACAATTATAATTTAATTTGTAGATGAAACTAATTGATGAGTTGTTAATACTTGAATGACAAAACATATATTTAAAAAAGAATGGTTTAATCCTTTATTTTATTATATCCTTCATTACCTACAAGATAATGATATAAGGGAAATTTATGTGTATGGAGGGTCTTCAAGTGCCAAAACGCATTCCATTTTACAGGCATTAATGATTGATGGGTATTACCGAAACTACTCAACATTGGTTTATCGTAAAGAGCAAACGGCAATAAAAACAACCGTTAAAAACGAATGTAAGGCGATAATTGAGAACCTTAATTTAACCCAATACCAAGAATTTGACTTTGAATTTAGATACAATGAGCAAAAATTGCAGTTTAAAGGTATTGATAAGGAGGGCAAAATAAAAGGCTTAAAAGGGTTTAGAAAACTATTTTTCGATGAAATAGACCAGTTTAAGGTAGAAGAATTTAACCAAGCCAAATTAAGATTAAGGGGTGAAGAAAACCAACAACTTTTGTTTAGTTGGAACCCAATATCTTCAAAGCATTGGTTAAAGGGTTATTTAGATACTTTTGAATGGGAAAATGTAGATTTAGGCTTTAGCGATACACATAAGCACTTAGATGAAAATTCATTTATCAAACGCCACAAAAATAAGATACTTATAAAAACTACCTACCTTGACAATCGTTGGGTAGTTGGTGGCGATTGGGGGCGTTATGATGAGCACGTAATAAATGAATTTGAAACCTTAAAATTAACCAATAGCAATCTTTATAATGTTTATGCGCTCGGAAATTGGGGTCAGACTTTAAATAAAAATCCTTTCTTTTATGCCTTCAATCGCTCCACCTCATACAGACCAGATTTAAAAATAGATTTTGAAAGTGGCTACATAGACCTTTCATTTGACTTTAATAAATCGCCTACTACTTTGATTTGCGGACAGATGCAAAAGCAAGGTTTTGTTATTTTCGATGTGATTTTAGCAGACAATAAAACGTATTCAGAAAAGTCCGCACTTGAAAGCGTATGCCTACTATTTAAAAACAAATACCCACAAATTGAACCTTACCGAATGAGGGTAACAGGTGATGCGAGTGGTAGGAATGGCAGTAGTGATAAGGCGATAAATGTGAATTTCTACACTACCATAAAAAAAGAGTTGAAAGTATTTGATGCTAATTTGGACAAGTACGTCCGTAGCGCAAACCTACCACATACTTTAAGCGGTGATATTATAAATCACTTTTTTATCAATGTGCCTATTTATTTCACCTATAATTGCTTAATTTTGGTGGATGAAATTGAAATGGCAGAAATTGACGATAAAGGGACTTTAAACGCATGGAAAAACGATACTCAAAAAAGTGGAGGTGGTCACATGGTGGATGCGTTTAGGTACTTAATTACTGACCTTTGGGTAAATACTTCACCAAAAGAATGGAGAACGAAAATAGACCAATTAAAATTGCAGTATGAATCAAGACCTTTATAGTTTTATTGAAAATCACTCAATACCCGAAATTAAGGAAATGCTTAATTCTACCATTGAAAATTGCACCTTAAATGATTTGAACCAAAACAAAATAACACAAAAAAATATAAACCTACTTTGGATAATTTACCAAAATAAAGAAAAAAGCGACTGCCACATAAAGCTATTATTAAAAAATAATTTAGGAAAAAATGTTTAAAAGATTTAGAAAAAAAATACAAAAAGTAAAGGAGGGAATGATTTTGGCACACACCTTTAAAAGTGGCGAAAGATTGTGGACTTATCCCGAAGATAAAATCCAGTTTGTATGCATTGCACATGAAAACCAAACCAATGAATATAAAAATTTCTTAATGGTTTTAAATCAATCACTACACGAATCAAAGATATTAGCATCAAAGATAGTTCAAAATATGGAGAACATTTTGAGTGGAGATAATGTGGTGAAAAATGCGACCGAAACAATCACGCTCGTAAATTATCAACTTTCATTACCACGCAAAATAACGGAAATAGAAAACGAGTTAAAAGAGGTTTTATTTTGCATGTTTTTTGTTACTGATGATGAAGTCCCATATACATACAATGAGTTTGAAAATGCAAAGAAAATACGCCTTTTAAATGAAAATTTAGAGCAAAAGGCTAAGTTTTTTTTTGCCTTAACGGATACCGCTCGGGCGTTGATAACTACATTCAACAAGTTAGAGGGGGTTTATTTCGAGGGCATACAGGAGCAGTTAAAGGCATTGATATTAGAGAATACAAAGAAAACCACGAATTAATCACGTTTAATTTAAGCCAGTACCTTAAAATAAGCGCAAAGGAATTAAATGCACTTTCAATTGATGAATATTATGGTAACTACCTTTTATTTGTCAATCATTTAGAGGAACTAAAGAAAAATGTAAAAAAATAATAGATTTAAATAAATAAAATATAATTTTGTAATATGGCTTGTTGGACTAATTTAATAGGGGTTAAAAATTGCGGTAAAGAATATAGTTACTATTTAGATAACTATCACTTATCGCTTACCGATTTGGCTAAAATAGCAGATGAAAAGCACCATACAGGTCAGAACCTATTGGATAGCTTTATAGAAATAGCATGGCAAAAAGTCATTAACGATGTTAAAATAAAGGGTTATGATTTTAATAAAATATTGGAGGATATTAGTTTGGAAGTTAATGGAAATAATCCTACTGTTATCGTTGGCGGTACACATGATGTAAGTTTTAAATTGGGTAAGTGTTGTAAAACGGTATCATATTACCTAAATTCCATTAAACCAAATATTAAAACAGATGGACTTTTAAAAATATTATTGATTGACAACGATGGCACTACCACTTTATTTGATGGAACGACCAATGGCAGCCAAACAATTAATATTAATAAGTGGGTAAATGGTGATTTTATATTGAGGGTTGATTTAACACAGGTAGGAAGTGCCACTTTGAATAGTAGCATTTATTTACAAGATGGTTGCGTTTGTTCATGTAATATATACCAAATAGATGAATATGCGAATGGGTTGGATGTATGTGTGCAGGTTAGATGCGACAAGTCTAAACATTTATGTAAGTATATAGATTTATTAGTGCCAATGGCCATAAATCACATATTGGGTCAGTTTTGGTTTAAGGTGCATACGAGCAACCGAGCGAATGACCATAAAATATTTAAAGATGTGGATGCACTTAGCAAAATGGCTTTTTATAATAGTGAATATTTATCTATGGTTCAATTTGAGGGCAAAACGGTAGTTAAGGAAAGTCAGTATCAAATAGAAATGAATAGCTTAAATTTACCTTTGCCTAAGTGTAACTGTTGCTTAGAATGTAGGGAATCAATAACAACAGAAATAACCATACCTTAATTTTATGGCTTGTAATTGTGAAAAAGATATAGTAACGAAAGCGGTTAAAATAGAAAAAGCAACCGAAAAAAACCTTGTAAAGTTGGTGCAAGATGGCATCATAAGCAAAGACCAACTAATTAAAATGATTCAAATAAAATGACACCCAAGGAAGCCGTAAATGAAATAAAATTGATAGTTGATACTATTGATGAAAATCTTTTGAGGATTATGGATGGGGCGTTAAATAATTTGTACGGTGAATTTATGGAGCGTATATTTAACGACCGTAAGGATGCAAATGAAAGTAGTTTGGGTCAGTATTCAACAAAACCGACTTTAATAGGTGCGAAAAGTTTTAGAAATAAAGGAGAAAGCGACAGATTTTTTAAGGAAGTTAAACAATTTTCAGAAGAAGTAGGCAATAACGATGAGATAAAAAAAACACAGGGATTTAGAACTTTAAAAAATAAGAAAAGAGCATATTTATTGCCTGGGGGGTATCATAGATTAAGAGAAATACAAGGATTACAGGTAGGGGAAATTGATTTGCAGTACCGAAAAGAGTTATTAAAGTCCATCGCACCAAATGTAGAAGCTGGTAGATTTACGATTGAAATAACAAGCGAAAAGGAGTTAAAAAAGGCTCGAGGTTTTGAAAAGCGCAAAGGGAAAAGCGTATTTTTTGCAAGTGAAAAAGAAACTGAAAACGCATTTAATTACATATCCGAAAACCTTTTTAAAGATGGAAATTAATTTAAACTTACCTTTTGATGTTCAAAGTATTGGTTATTTCCGTGATGGGTTAATCCTATTTCCAAAAGGCAAAGGGAACTATGATAAAATTAACTGGCACAAAGAGGGCGCATACATACGTGAAGATGGGATTGAAGCCTTTACTTTGGTGAATGATGGATGCGACTATAAAGAATACCTTGTTAAAAAGCCTTTAGCATTTATCTTTTATCAAACTTCATACAAATATGAACTAAACAATTTAACCGATTATTTGATAGGTGAAATTAGCAAAATAGGGTATATACTTTCAATTTCAAAGGACAAAGAATTGATAATGAAAGACGAAAAAATGAATGAGAATTTAAACGAGTTTATAAAAATTAAATTTTATGTGGAATATAGAACAAGCGGAAATTGCGGTGAGCTTATTTGTAATTGTTAAAATGCTATTTATATCGTTTGTTTCGGCTTGTATCATGTATAGTATTGAAATAGGCAAACTTGAAGGAATGCTATTGGAGCGTTACGGCAAATGGTTAAATAAGGAAAAGAATCGAAATAAAGAAATTGAAATACATAATAATTCAATTATGACTAATTATGAAAGCGGAAATACAAAAATAGTAGATACTCATTTTCTTGATTTGATTGCAGAACCAAAGTATAAAAAAATCATTGGAGGTTGTGGCATTTGCACCTCGTTTTGGATAGGATTGATTTTAGGCGTTATTTTCTTAGGACTTAACGCTTTTTTTGTTCCATTTATAACCGTTTTAATTTACCAGAAATTATGAGTTGTTGCACAAATATTTTAAACTTAGGTTGTTTTAGCGGTTGTAAAACAATAACGCTTACCTTAGATGCTACCGTTGCTGGTTTGTATGTGTGGCACTTTTCAAGCGGTGCAGGAAGTGTATTTTTTGAAAAGACCTACATTTTAAATGAGCCTTTAATTATTGATTTAACGAAATTAAATGAGAACGATGTTTTTGAGGTATGGTTAGAAATGCCTGATGGCTCTAAATATGATTTTGCAGGGTCAGATTGTTTAAAAATTAGCACTATTATAGAAAATGGAATTTAGTCCGTACCAAAATATTATATTCAATACGCCAGATAGTTGCGGACTTTGTGATAAATTGATTATTGCAAAGGAGAAGTTTTATTTTCAAGCGACTGGCAAAAAGATAAATGAGGAGGTAGAATTTTTAGATACCAACCCGACTAATTATTTAAATGTAGGCGCACCACCGTTGTTTTTAGATTTTTTAGGAGTCAATCCAACTTTGGCGGGTGGTGAAAAGATAAGCCTTTATTACAATGGCAAATATTACTATTATTTCTTTAATGAAACATTGGCTTTTCCTGCAATACCATACGGAAATATTACTGTTTTAGGAAATATAACCTATGTGGAAGTAAGCGCAAATGTTAGTTTATCGAATACCGTAAATAAATTAATATACCTAATTGACAATACAATAGGCGTAGATAGTGGAGGCGTTGTTAATGCAGTTAGTGCGACCGATATTATAATAACAGGAACTCAATTTTTCACTATTGAAAATATAACAATTGTAAATCCTTTAGATGTTGCAGATGCCCGATTGGGGTTGAATAATATGTATTACGAAGATGGGAAATTGGAGTTTTTTAATCTATCTTCATTTTATGGCTTTGCAACAACTACACCGTCTTTTTTTGATGAATTTACGCCTTTGGCTGGTAATTTAGTTAAAATAAATGTGAATGGTGAAAATAGGCTACCTTATGATTTAAACTATACAATAGAGTTTAAAGATGCATCCTATATTACGTTAGATACAATAGTCAGTACTTCACCACTTTTGGCAAATAGTCAGTTTGCAATCAATGAGCAAAAGAATGTAGTTGCAAACGTGGCTATCATAGTAGTTGTTTTTGATTCTCCTTCATTAAGCGGTGATTTAATAGGCTTTTCAGTTGATGACTACACTTTCAAAGAATACGATATTTTGGACACTGTGGAGGTTTTAGACTGCAATAATGTAACGGTCGTAGTACCTCAAACCATCACCACCAATAGCGAATTTAATTTAATTGAACTTGATTTTAGCCTAATAAACGAATGTTGTTTTAAGGTGAAAGTAACAGATAGCGGTGGAAATTTATTTGTTTCAAATAGCTTTGAAATAGTGGATTTTACGACCTTAGATAGTTGCCTAAACAATTATGTAAAAATCTCTTGGTTTGATACTTGCAATGTGGATGGGGTTAATTATAAAGACCTCCCATTTGTGAACGAGGTTTATTTGGTAGGCTACAAAAAGCGTAGCACGATGGGTGCAACAATTGAAACCTTTACGAGTGCAAGCGGAAAAATAGGTAAATCAAGTAGCCTAACTTATCCGAAATTTCAACTTTTTATAGTTGGTTATGGTGATGCATTGCAATATATATTTGAACGAATATTTGAACACAAATTTTTCTTTGTGAATGATACCCAATTTACGACCGTTGAAAATTACGAATTAACTAATTTAGGGCAAAAGCGATATACAGGGCGTATTGATATAATTGAAACTGGTAAAACATTAAATAAGAAAAATTGTTGTTGCGATGGCTGAAAACTTGATATTAGTTGAATTAAAGGCTGAGGGGCAACAGTCAGTTGCAAATGAATTGGACAAAGTTGCTCAATCTATTGATGAAGTAGGTAATGAATTTACCAACTTAAATAAAGCTATCGAATTAAGCAAAAAAAAGCTATCTACCTTAAAAGAGGGTAGTGCCGAATTTAAGAAATTACAACAAGAAATTAAAGCATCAGAAATTGCAGTCCAAAATTTTGGTAAAGGTACGCAAAGTCTTAAATCTGAATTAAAGGGAATGAAAGCCGAAATCGCTAATTTATCCATTACATTGGGTGCATTAGAAAAGGCAGGGCATAAAGGCACAGACCAATTTAAAAATCTTGAGGCTCAAATGTTAAGACTTAGGGGTGAAGCAGGAGAATTAGAGGACATATTGGGAGATGTAAGCGATGAAGTTAGGAGGGCAGGTTCGGATACAAGCGGATTAGACAAAACGGTGGGAGCAGTACAAGCGGTAGGCGGTGCATTTCAGGCGGTTATGGGCGTACAGGCATTGTTTGGTAGTGAAAATGAGGACTTACAAAAAACATTAGTAAAACTTAATGCCGTTATGGCGATTACAAGTGGAGCGCAACAATTTTTTACCGAAGCATTAAAAAAAGATAGTTTGCTTTATCCAATAGTTACAAAGGCTCAAAGATTATGGACTATTGCAGTTGGAGAAACAGCAGGCGTTATGAAAATACTTAGGACAGCCTTAGCAAGTATCGGGATAGGGTTGTTAATTGCAGGGATAGCTTTGTTAATTCAAAACTTTGACAAGGTAAAAAAAGCGATATTGTCAGTATTTCCAGAACTGGACGGATTGGGTGGAAAAATAAAAACATTTGTAAACGATGGTTTATTGTCAATAGTTAATGGATTTATTGAAACTTATAACAAGTCATTATTTTTAAGAAATGGATTAGAGGGCATCGCTGATTTATTTATATCTATAAAGGATGTTGGTGTTTTAGCGTTTAAAAGCGTTGGTAATGCAATAGCAACGGTATTTAAAGCAATAAAGGCAGGGTTAAGCGGAGAAAACCCATTCACTGTTTTAAAAGATGGGTTTAATGATGTTTTTGACGATTTCAAAGATACGGGTAAAAAAATAGTAAAGAATTTCACAGAAAAAGACCTACCAAACCAATTAGAAAAGGTAAAATCAATAGACATTGGAAAATTGTTTAGTGGAGGTGAAAAGGCAGGAGAAAAAATAGGCAAAGAAGTAAAAAGTGGTATAGAAAAAGAGGTGATAGGCGCATTTGACGCATTGAATAAAAAAATACAAGAAACTGAAACGCTTTTAAATAATCTAATTACCGAGCAAGTACAAGGCAGTAAAGATAATATAGTGCAAATAAAGGCACTTATTGCACAACTTGAAATTTATAAAGAAACTTTAAAAGAAATAGAAAATTTTCAATTATCATTAAAGCCAATTGAAACAATTCCTATTGATATAAAAATTGGAAAAGTCGAAAAGGTTGAAGAAAAAACTGTAGAAGATGTCAAAATTGAAGTAGAGAAAGCAACAGACAAAATAAACGATTTAAATGTACCTATTGGCATTGAAGTAAAAGAAGATGCGATTGATAAAATAAAAAAACAAATTAAAGGTTTATTAGGTTTTGAACGTGGAGACGATGCAAAGGTAAAGGCTGAAAAGACTTTAAATGCGATTGGAGCAATGGAAAATGGTATAACAAATATTATAAATCAAGCTAGTGCCATAAGAGCGCAAAACGAGATAGCTGAACTTGAAAACAAAAAGAAACGTGGATTAATTTCTGAAAAAAAGTATCAAGAAGAGTTAGCCAAAATTAGACGAAAGGAAGCTGAAAGGGCAAAAAAACAGGCGGTTTTTGAAGCGTTATTAAATATACCTTTGGCAGTTTTAAGTGGTTTTAAAAGCGGAGGGTTAGCAGGTGCAATATTTGCTGGTGTATTAGCAAGTGCGCAGTTAGCAATAGTAGCATCCACGCCACTACCTAAATTTAGGGATGGCGGTTTAATTGGGGGTAATCTACATGAGCAAGGCGGTACAACTATTGAAGCAGAAAGGGGTGAGTTTGTAATGAAAAAAGAAACGGTCAAACGTTTTGGAGTTGGTTTTATGAAGGATATAAACAATCAAAAGATACCTAATTTAAATACCAATGGAGATTTAAAAAGCAATATGCAAAAAATACTTAATAACGAGTTTTCGAGCCTATCCAAAAAAATAGATGAATTTAATTTGAACTTTCAATTTATGGAAATGCACCTTAAAGAATCGAAAATAAATAGTAGAATGGCGAATGATTTGTTAAAGCAAATAGCAAACAATAAAGGTAAAGGATATGCTTAGGGTGAAGTTTGGCGGTATTTATTTAGACGATATTGATGTAAGTGGTTTAAATGGTTTTACACGTACTTTGATTTATGAAAGTGATAGAAAGGTATTTAGATTAAAAACTGAAACTAAACTTGAATTAATTGGTAACGCCTTTACATTTGTTTACGGTGAAATAAATAAAGCAAATTGCACCAAGTTTGATTTAATTGTGGAAGATGATTGTAGTGGAAATTTTGAAAGCATTTTCAACGGAATTGTTTATTCAAGTGATATTGTTTTAAATCCTAATAAGTGTAGGGCAACGATTGAAACCATTAAAGACAATTCATATAGTGCCGTTATTGATGCTTTGCAGGACAATAATTTAAATTTATATAACCGTTATTCTCCAAATTGTAATCCTATAAATGTTAATCAATATTTAGTAAGATACTTTGATGAAATGGGTTCCTATATTTATACAAATAGAAAGTCTTATAAATGGAGCGAAGTTTTAAATTATTTAGTTAGTTATTTTTCAAATGGTAGTATTGATTTTCAAACAACTGTTACTGAGGAGATATGGGTAACCAATGGATATAATTTAAGGGCGCAAACAGGGCGTAATGATTTAGAATATTTTGAAGTTAATTTCTTTGATTTATTCGACAATTTAAGTAAACTACTCAATTTGGCTATTGTGATTGAATTTGATGCATTCAATAAGCCTATTTTAAAAGTAGTTTATAAAAGCTATTTAACCAATGGTGGATTAATTAAGACCTTAACCGATGACGATGTAAGTTTCGATTTTGCTATTTCGATTGATAAGTCACGGCAGTATAATAGTGTAATCGTTGGAAGCGATAATTATCAACTGAATGATGAATTTTATAATATTTGGAAT
>Ga0208940_1003544_pt1 | contig 13051 bp, 10 predicted proteins | sample AD_JPNNA6_MetaG_FD_184445 | JGI IMG/M metagenome (GOLD analysis project Ga0208940, IMG submission 184445) | Active sludge microbial communities of municipal wastewater-treating anaerobic digesters from Japan - AD_JPNNA6_MetaG (SPAdes) (version 2) | ecosystem: Engineered > Bioreactor > Anaerobic... | reverse complement strand
TATCTGTTGAGTGGGTAATATTTCTTGATGTGCCAATTGCTAAACCAGATTGTATAATTTTTCCATTTGAGCCCCTTTTTGTAAGATTATCTGCTGCTTCCATAAAGGAATCCCAGTCAGTCGGAGGCACATTATATCCAGCTTCTCTAAGGAGTTCTTTGTTGTATATAATCATAAGGCCATCAATTTGAAGAGGAATTGCATATATTTTTCCATCATTCCCAGTAAAATCTTCTATTGCTGTTGGGTAAAATTCTTTACTGTATTCATCTGCACTCATTACAGATGAAGGGAGGGGTGACAGATATTTTCTAAATTTTGGCACCCAGCTGTTATGTATCATTGCTATATCAGGTGCAGGCTCATTTGATATTTCTGCCTGCTCAAGTCTTGTATATAGCAAAGACTCATAATTCTTTAATGGTTGAATTGCATATGTTATCTTTACACCAGGATTTTCAGCTTCATATTTCTCAATTAGAGGGTGCATTACCTCTTCTTCTTCCCAGAAGCCCCAGAAAGTTAGTTCAACTTGTTTTGGTTTACTACTGCTTAGTACAGCCATTAAAATTGAAAGCACTAGTACAAAGCCAATTACTATTGCAAGGATCTTTAATATTTTTTTCTTTTTTTCGTCCATACATATATATTACACAAATTAAATCCTTTCAGCTACTACCACTAGTCTTTTTATACCAGCACCTAGTGGCCAGCATGTCATTAATGTAACTGTTTCTTTATCTGTTTGTGTTTGAAGTATTGAAAGATCATCTGCAGAAACAATCTTTTTGTTTCTTACAACATATTTTAAAACTTGGTCATCTCTGTATATCTCTACTGTATCTCCGATATCTACATTCTCTAATCTTGTGAATATTGTTTCAGGAAGGTTTGAATGAGACTTAAAGAAACTCTCTACTGCACTATGACCATATATGAAAGAGTTTCCTCCATCACCTGGGAGTGGTGTTCCTTTAAAATGGGCAAGACCATATTTTAGATATTGGTCATATACTTTTTCTTCGGAGCTTTCTACATTAGGAGTTAATCTTACTTTATCTATTCCTACCTCTGGAATTGAAAGGTACATATTTTTTTTGTATTCTTTGTTTACGACAATTTCTTTTGTTGTTTTTGTTGTTGGGTCATATGAGAAAAGTCCCTGATACTGAAGTCCTTCTGCTGTTTTAGATAGATTCTCAAAGTAGCTTTTTCCTGGGTCATAATATGCAAATTCATCTTGTATATACTGTTTGTAAGACTGCGGAAGTGGGTCTTTCATCGAGTTTTGTTTTGAGAGTTGTATTTGCCCTTGTATGTATGATACTAAAAGAGGAATAGCCTGACTTAATATAATTAGTATACCAATTACTCCTAATATCCAAGAGATTGTTTTCTTTGTTTCTGATATCTTTTTCTCACTTACTTTTTTAATTCGAATGTCTTCATCCATATGTAGAATATATTACCAATTAAGTGTTTCAATGTCACATATGTGGTACTTAATTCATTTGTCTGCTAGAATATTGTCCGTATGACAAAGAGAGATTACTATGAAGTCCTTGGTGTAAGCAAGGATGCTAAAAAAGAAGATATTAAAAGGGCATATAGAAGGCTTGTGAAGAAGTATCATCCTGATGTAAACAAAGAAGCTGATGCTGAAGAAAAGTTTAAAGAGATACAGGAGGCATATGAGGTTCTTTCAGATGATGCAAAGAGACAGGCATATGACCAGTATGGTCATGCCGGTACACAAGGTTTTGATCCCAGAAGTGGAAATGGAGGAGGATTTGACTATACATATGGAGGTGCTCCATTTGATATGGGGGATATATTTAATACGTTTTTTGGTGGAAGTGATTTTGGGTTTGATTTTGGATTTGGACAGCAGACAGCAAGAAGGCAGAGAGTCTCTAGGGGTGAAGATATTAGGTATAGGATGAGATTTACATTTGAAGAAGCAATGAAGGGTGGTGAGTTTAATGTAAGGATAAAGAGGAAAGTTAAATGTTCACAGTGTAATGGAACAGGAAGTTCTACTGGTAAAAGAAAGACATGTGATGTTTGTAAAGGTACTGGAAGAGAGAGAAGACTTCAGAACAGCTTTTTAGGACAAATCTCTGTTATGACAGAGTGTTCAAAGTGTGGAAGCTTAGGAACTATTCCAGAGTCTGTTTGTAGTAAATGTGGTGGTACGGGCCTTGAATCAAAAACAGAAGATATGAAAATTAAAATTCCTGCAGGAGCATATGATGGTATGGTACTAAGATTTAGAGAAGGTGGAAATGCTGCATTAGATGGAGAATATGGAGATTTGTATATTGAATTAGAAGTTGAGCCTTCAGAGAAGTTTGATAGACGTGGTAATGATTTGTACTCTGTTGAAAGTATTCCTATACATACAGCAGTACTGGGTGGTACTGTTGAAGTGGAAACAATAGATGGAAAGGTTAAATTAAAAATACCTGCTGGTACTCAACCAGGGACAATCTTTAAAATTAAAGGGAAGGGTGCTCCAATTCTTAGAAAAGAGAATGCAAGAGGAGATTTGTATGTAAAAGTTAATGTGGATATTCCTAAGAGACTTAAAAAAGAAGAAAAGAGATTGTGGGAAGAGTTAAGTGAGCTTTAATGCATTTGGGATTTTGTAATAGATGTGGTATACTTTCATGGTAGTTGTATTTTAGGGATGGTGAGGTATTTCTCACCTTTTTTTTAGTATGAACAATTTAAATTTTTAAGAATATATATTATGGCAATGACATCAGAGCTTGTTGCAGCGATAAATCAGATATCTGCAGAAAGAGGAATTGATAAAGAGGAGGTTTTTAAAGCTTTAGAATCTGCAATACTTAGTGCTGTTAGAAAAGAAAAATATGGGAGAGTAGAGAATGAGGATGATGAGGAAGAGAAAGCAGGGAGTAACTTGGTTGTAGAGGTAAACAGAGAAACAGGCGAGTTTAAGCTTTTTGCACTTAAGGAAGTTGTTAAAAGAGTTAAGAATCCTGAAAAAGAAATTGCACTGAGTGAAGCAGAGTTGATATCACCTAATGTAGAAGTGGGTGATTCTATTCAGATAGAGATGCCATCAGAGGATTTAGGAAGGATTGCAACACAAACTGCTAAACAGGTACTTTTGCAAAAGATAAGGGAATCTGAGAAAGAATCTGTGTTAAGTGAATTTAGTGATAAGGTTGGACAAGTATTTACTGCATTAATGCAGAGGATGCAGAAAGGTACTGCAGTTATGGAGATAGGGAAAGCAGTAGCATATATGCCTCCTGAAGAGCAGATTGCAAATGAGTTTTATAGGGTTGGGGAGAGGTATAAAGTGCTTCTTAAAAGTATTGATGATTCAGACATGATTGTTTCAAGGTCTGATCCTAATTTCTTAATTGAGCTTTTTAAACTAGAGGTTCCAGAGATTGAATCTGGAATTGTAGAAATTAAGGCTGTAGCAAGAGAAGCAGGTTCAAGAAGCAAGATTGCAGTTGTATCCCATCAAGAAGGAATTGACCCTATTGGTTCTTGTGTTGGTCAAAGAGGAATGCGTATTGCAAATGTTATGAATGAGCTTGGTGAAGAGAAAATTGATATAATTGAATGGGATGAGGATTTAGAAAGATTTGTAGCTAATGCATTAAGTCCTGCAAAGGTTGAGTCTGTTGAAATACTTGGTGATACTGCAACTGTTGTTTCTCCATCTGACCAGCTATCCTTAGCAATTGGAAGAGATGGGCAAAATGTAAGACTTGCATGTAAGCTAACGGGGGTAAAGATAGATATAGTTGGTGCACAGGGAGAAGAGACAGATGCTGTAGAAGAGTATGCAGAAGATACTCAAGAAGAAGTTGTAGATAAAAAAGAAGAGTAAGAATTTTAAAATGAGAAACTGTAGTTTAAAATGGTTAAAAGAACGGAGAAAGATAAAACAAGTGTTCAGGGCAGAATCCCAATTGTTGCAATATTGGGTCATGTTGACCATGGAAAAACTACAATACTTGATTATATAAGGAAGACAAATGTACAAAGCTGCGAAGCAGGGGGTATAACTCAAAAGATTTCTGTATTTACTGTTGCAATAGATAATGATCCTTCTAAAAGAATTACTTTTATAGACACTCCTGGTCATGAAGCATTTGATTTAATGAGGGTTAGAGGTGGTAATATCGCAGACATTGTTCTTTTAGTTGTAGCTGCAAATGATGGGGTAAAACCTCAAACAGTTGAGTCTATAGATATAATTAAACATTCATCTGCTAAACCAATAGTTGTCATCAATAAGGTAGATCTACCTGATGTTGATATAGCAAAGGTAAAAAGAGATATTGTTAATGAAGGACTTTTACTTGAAGGTATGGGTGGGGATATTCCTGTTGTAGAAGTATCTGGAAAGACAGGGAAAGGAATTCCTGAACTCTTAGATTTAATTACTCTTGTAGCTGAAGTGGAAGGTCTACAGGATAGAGGAAAGCTGCCTGAAGGTATTGTGGCAAAAGCATTTGTACTGGAGTCTGTAAGAGATAAGACTAGGGGGAATATATCTTCAATTGTACTGGTAACTGGTAATCTATGTAAGGGCTCTTGGCTTGGATACTCTAAAGATGGAAAAGTTATTGTTGAAAGAATAAAAGGGGTTATTTCAGAGGATGGGGAAAATATTTGTGATTTACAGTGCGGTTGTGGAGGAAAAATCATTGGTATTTCTAATTTAATACCTGTTGGTTCTGAAGTATATATTCTTGAAGAAAATCAGCCTAAGTTAATTGAACCATTGCTTAAATCAAAAAATATAGAAAGTGAGACTGCTATTACAGAAGATGATATATTCAATTCAATTTTTGATGATCAGCAAGATAATAAAGATACACAACTAAATGTTGTAATTAAGTGTTCTTCACAAGGGTCTCTTGAAGCTCTTAGGCATTCATTAGAAAAGATAAAAAAAGATGAATACAAAGTTAATATTGTCTCTGATGGTGTCGGGGATATATCAAATAAAGATATTGAAATGGCCAAACTCTCTAAGGCAATAGTACTTGGTTTTGATGTGGGAATGGACAAAAGCACTGAAGAGTTTGCAAAAAAGAATGGTGTTCTTGTAAGAACATATCAAATAATATACAAACTTCTTGAAGAAGTTGAAGATGCATTAGATATGCTTTCAACACCAAAGCAAGTCGAAGAGGAGATAGGGAATGGGGTAATAAAAATGATGTTTATACTTTCAGATGGTTCAAAAGTTTTAGGATGCAGAGTTAAGGAAGGGATACTAAAAAGGGACTGTAAATGTTATGTTGTTCGAAATGATGAGATTATTGGTGAAGGGAGAATACAATCTGTTAGGATAGGGAAAGAAAAAGTAAATGAAGCAAAACAAGGAGAAGATTGTGGAATTATACTTGATACTGACATTGATTGTATGGAGGGTGATGAAGTGTATTGCTACAAGCTTTCTAAGTAATAAATAATTGACATTAAACCTATAATAATATACAATAGGGTATATATTGTATCTGCCTATTGTCAAAATAAATATATAATGATAATCTAGAATACATGGCACTATCTAAAGATGAAAAACAAAAGATAATCAATAAATTTGCACTTCACGAAGGTGATACGGGTTCTCCAGAAGTCCAAATTGCTATACTAACAGAAGAAATTCAGAGATTAAGCGAGCATCTTAAAGTTCATAAAAAGGATAATCATTCAAGAAGAGGTCTGTTGCAAAAGGTTGGAAAGAGAAGAAGGTTAATAGAGTATCTTTCAGAAAATGAACCAGAGAGATATGCTATCTTTTCTAAGAAGTTAAAGATATAAAGAGAATATTTTAGGTCTTTCTTTTTTCCTGCTATCTTGATATAACTACACAGTTATATTTCTGATATTTAATATTTAATAATATATATTTATGCTATTTAATCCTAAGATTTATGAATTTGAAATAGATGGAAGAAAATGTTCATTTGAAACTGGGAAACTTGCTTTAAAATCTCAAAGTGCAATTATTGCAAGAATGGGAGATACAGTTGTAGAGGTTAATGTTAATACAGCACCTGCAAACCCTGATAGTGATTTTTTCCCTATGTCTGTTGAATATATTGAGAGGTTTTATGCTTCTGGAAAAATTAGTGGATCTAGATTTGTTAAAATAGAGAGATTTCCTAGTGATGATGCTGTGCTTAAGGCAAGAATGATTGATAGAGCACTTCGTTGTAGGTTTCCTCATGATTACAGGGATGAATTAAGTCTCATTGTTACTGTTATGTCATATGATGAAGAGAATGATCCTGTGATACTAGCAATTAATGCTGCTTCTGTAGCATTATTAAATTCAAAAGCACCTTTTGATGGTCCTGTTGCTGGTGTAAGAATTGGTATGGAAGATGGTGTTATGAAAGCTATATATAGGAATATGGAGGATGTTGATAAACAAAATCAGCTTAACTATGTTCTTGGTGGTGATGGTAAAGAGTTTACTATGATTGATGCAGGTTGTTTTGAGGTTGAGGAAAGTGAAGTATTTAAAGCTATGGAAACTGGTCTTGAGGAGATGAAAAAATGGATTGATGCTCAAAATGAATTTGTAAAACTTCTAGACAAAAAAGATAAAATATATACATCGTTTCAGCCTGATGAAACAATGGTAAAAGAGCTTTCTGAATTTCTAGGAGATAGGGTATTAGATAATCTTTTGAAAAGCGATAAAAGTGTCCATGAAGCTGCAAAAGAGGAAATTTTTAAAAAGTTTGAAAATAAATACTCTAAACTTCAGTTAAGTGAAGGCTATGATTTACTCCAAAAGCAGGCAATGAGGAAGTATATAAATGAAGAAAAGAAAAGAGTTGATGGGAGAGGATTTGATGAAATTAGAGAAATGGAGGCAGAGGTAGATTTACTCCCAAGAGTTCATGGTTCAGGATTATTTACTAGAGGTATAACTCAGGTGTTGTCTGTTGCTACACTTGGAACATTAGAGGATGCTAAACTCATTGATGATATGCTTGGTGAAAAGGAAAAGAGATATATGCACTATTACAATGATCTTCCTTTTGCATATGGGGAAGCCGAAAAAGTAAGGCTTGCACCAAGCAGAAGAGCAATAGGACATGGAATGCTGGCAGAAAAAGCTCTTATCCCTGTAGTTCCCTCTGTTGATGAATTCCCATATACAATTCTTGTTATGTCAGAAGTACAAGGAGAAAACGGTTCTTCTTCAATGGCATCAGCATGTGGTTCAACACTTGCATTAATGTCTGCAGGTGTTCCTATTAGAAAGATGGTTGGAGGTGTCGCATGTGGTCTTGTAACTAATGAAGATGGTAGTTTCCATGTATTAGTAGATATGCGAGATGTTGAAGACTTTTATGGAGATATGGATTTTAAAATTACTGGTACAGCAGATGGAGTTACAGCAGTACAAATGGATACAAAAATGAGAGGATTAAGTATGGATATAGTAAGGGAAACATTTAAAAAATCTAAAGAAGCAAGATTAAAGATTTTAGAGGTAATGAGAAAAGCCATATCTGAACCAAAAGCAGAAATATCAAAATATGCACCTAAAGTTGCAAGAGCTTCTATCCCAGTAGATAAAATTGGAGAACTTATAGGTCCAGGTGGGAAAAATATTAGAGAATTAACAGAGAAAACAGGTGCAGAGGTTAGTGTGGAAGAAGATGGATCTGTAAATATATATTCTATGAATCAGAAATCTATTGATGAAGCACTCAGTTATGTAAAAAAACTTGGACTTGTTCCTACTGTTGGAGAAATATATGATGGAAAAGTTGTAGGACTAATGGAGTATGGTGCATTTGTTGAAATAGCTCCAGGTCTTTCAGGATTAGTTCATGTTTCAGAGATTACTGATGAATATGTAAAAGATGTAAAGAAATACTTAAAGGAAGGAGATGAGGTTAAAGTAAAGCTTATCTCTAAGGAAAGAGATGGTAAGTTGAGGTTAAGTATTAAACAGGCCAAGGAAGGGAATGGCGAAGAAAAGTAGTTTATACTTTCTTAATCTTTGCAATAAAGAAGCCCATCATTTCAGATGATGGAATTATCCTTATACACTTCTTTACTACTGTGTTGTATTGATTTCCACTCCAGTGTGTAATTCCACTTGTAATATGCTTTTTGTAATCTTCAAACTCTTTTGAATTTACAATATCAATATCTTCAAGCTTAGCATTCTTAAACTTTTCTAAAAGATATGTAATAACTCCTTCATTTTCATCAGGTTCAAGTGTACATGTTGAATATACAAGTGTCCCATTAGTTTTTAATGTCCTAAAAGCAGAATCTATCAGCTCCTTTTGAATATATGTACTGCTTTTAACCTTTTTAATACTCCAAAATCTAAGAGGATTAGAACTATTCATATATACTCTTCCCTCTCCACTGCATGGAGCATCAAGCAAAACCCTATCGAAATATTCAGGATACTTCCTGCCAAAGTCTCTTCCATCACTTAATGTTATTTTTACATTACTTGCACCAAACTGCTCAACTACATTTCTCAGAGAGTTAGTACGACTGACCTCTGAATCATTAGCCAATATTTTTGCTTTATTATTTGTAATATCTGCAATATGTGTTGTTTTACTACCAGGTGCAGCACACATATCTAATATGTTTTCTTTCTCTTGAGGATTTAATATTAAAGTTGCAAGAATACTTGATAAATCTTGTATGTAGAAAAGGCCATTTCTGTATTCTTCAATCTGAGATATTTCTGCCTTATCCCTATTCTCTACAAAATATACATTGTTAGCCCAAGGTATTGGAGTAAGTATATATCCTCTTGATTTAAGCATTTTATATGTTTCTTTTGGAGCACCCTTTAGCCCGTTTAAACGAATTGTTGTTTTTGCTCTTTGACTAAACATACTAATTATTCTGTGTCTTGGAACCATCAAAATACTAGCCATTCTTGAAATGAAAATATCCTCTTTTGTGTAATATTTAGGAGATCTTCTCTGGTATCTTTCTCTGGATTTTTTGTAACTGCTTCTTAGAGTTTTTCTCATTATATATTCCCTTTCAAATACTCAATTATACTTCCAACAACCAAGCCTGTACTTTCAGATCTTAGTATATTTCCCTCAAGCTTAATAAATTTAAAATTATTCTCCTTAAAAAATTCGATATCCTTACTTCCCCAGCCCTTTTCGGGTCCAACTGCAAAGAGAATGGGTCGTTTAATATTTATACCTTTTAGGTATTCTCTTAAACTTATACTATCAGTATTCTCTGTAGATAGACATATCTTGTTTACATGATTATCAATCTTAAGATCTTCTAATTTAATAGGTTTTTCAATTATCGTAGGTTTAATATTTCTTGACTGTTCAATAGCATCTTCAATGATTTTTTTCCATAGTCCATACTCTTTAATTGCCTTATTTCTTTTTATATTAGAATACTGTGATTCTACTGGGATTATTCTGTCTATTCCAATTTCAACAGTCTTTTCAACAACAAAATTCATTCTTTCTCTACCTATTAACGATTGAACAACTGTTACATCAAATGTGTTTTTACTCTTTTTATCTTCAATCTTATTAATAATTTCAACTTCAACAGAACTCTTTTCTGTATCAGTAATTACTCCTAGAAATATTGATTCATATGTTTCAACTTCTATGAAGTTTTCTGGTTTTAGTTTAAGGTTATTTATTACAAATTCACTATCCGAATCAGAGAGATGTGTTACATCACCAATACTTAGTTTATGCTTTATAAAGAATCTATTCATTCTGTAATTATATCATTTAACTTGACATATACCATTAAAAATAATGATAATTGTAATATAATTTAAATTTAAGGGACAAAAAGATGGAAGAAATACCTGCTATATTTTGGATGGTAATTGTTGGAGTATTGGTAGTTTTTGTATGTTATGTTTTGTATCAATTAGCAATGCTTCTTAAAGAGTCTAGAGATTCTATAAAAGGGGTGAACAAAGCTGTAGAGGATATTAATAATATTGTTTCTGAAGTTAATCGGATTATTGATACCGTTAAGACTCCTGTGTTACAAATCACAGGTGCATTGCATGGGATTTCCGCAGTTGCAAGTGTAATATCTGGAATTGTAGAGGGGTTTAAATCAGGAGAAGAAGATAAAAATGATTGATATTATCATTGTTTCTTAGTATCATTATGAAATGAAATTAACTCCTCATCAGCAAAGACAGCTTAAATATGTATTGATTTTGATAGTGGGTGTTCCTTTAACAGTTTTTGCTGTGTATAAAGGGATACAATTAATATCAAGAGCTGGAGAGGATCCTACACCCCATGACATTGTTGTTTCTAATGTTGGGTCGAATTCTTTGACGATTAGTTGGATTACAGACAAATCTGTAAATGGCTATATTATTCCTGTGCTTAATGGAACGGAGCAAAATCCTATGCTTGACAAAAGGGGAGATGGGAAGAGAAAAATCCATTATGTTGAGGTAAAGGGTTTAGAACCTTCAACAAAATACTCTTTCATTATAGTTTCAGATGAGGAGAAATATACAAAGGGAAGCTCTGGTCCTTATGAATTTACAACAGCTTCAGTAATGGAAGATACACCTGTTCCCTCATATGCATTGGGTACTGTTGCTGGAAGTAATATTAAAGATACAGTTGTGTATATTACATTAGAGGATAAAAGTAGCTACCCTGTATCTGTGGATCTTCCCCAGAGTGGCAATTGGACTGTTGAGCTTTCTCTTTTAAGAAGTATAAAGGATGGAACATCTTTACCAATAACAGATAATACTAACCTTGTTGTTATAGCAAGAAATGATGTAGACGAAGGTGCAGTATTAAAAGGTAGCTATTCTACCTTGTTTGATAAAAGTGGACAGCTTAAAAATGATTTAATAATTGAAACAGTAGACAAAGCGGAAATTATTTCTTACTTTCCTAGAGAAGTTTTACTTGGAGAAACAATTTATGCAGAGCCAATTCCTCCAGAGCCAGAACCAGAACCAGAACCAGAGCCAGAACCAACAAACCCAATTGAAACTCCTTTAGAGGAGGTTTATATTGTAAGAAATGATGTTCCTTGGAATGATTTGTCTACTAGTATGAGTAGCAGTTTCACTTTTACAACAGGTCAAGATAGTGTAGTTATTGCTAATCTTACAGATACTAGCTTTGTTGTTGCATGGAGATCAAGTGAAAAAGAAGAAGGATATGTAAAATATGGTACAAGTAAAACAGGATTAAATAGTGAGATGATTGATTCAAGGGATACTCTTACTAGTAAAGGTAAATATTATTCTCATTATATTAGTAGTGACAGATTATCTCCTAATACGACATATTATTTTGAAATACACTCTGGGAGTAAGGTGTATGATAAAGGTGGGAGTAAATACTTTATTACAACATTGCCCACATTATCTACCGCTCCTGCATTTGATATGAGAACTGGTAAAGTCTTAAATGCTCCAGATCCTTCTGATTGGGTCGTTATATTTAAAATAATTGATAATGATAGCAAAGGAACATCAGGAAGTTCAGGATATCTTGCTACTCTTCCGGATGCTCAGGGTTCTTGGACATTAGTAGTCGGAGATGCAAGAAGTTCAGATGGTTCTTCTTATTTTCTCTTTTCAGATGATGACATATTGCAGGGGAGTTTTCTGGGAGCAATGGATAAAAAGTTTGATTTTAATATTGTACAGGATGAAATACAATTAGATGTTAATGCTCTTAGTGGAACTACTGGTTCTAAAGTAGATTTACTCCCTAATTATGGTATAGTAGGATTAGAATAAAGGATGAAAAAGGTTATTGAAAAAATAAAACCAATTCTCTTGCTCCTAGGCATGTCACTTATATGTGTATTAATAGTGTTTGTTGTTAATCAGTTTAAAAAAGAGCCAGAGATAAAAGAGGTAACTGCACAGGAAGCATTAGCAAATACACAAGTTCAAACTGAGAGTCTTGATACATCTAAGCCTGAGGAGGTAAAAGTAAGCACACAGCAGGCAGAGAATAAAGTTCTTGGTGAGACTTTTTCCTGTGGGGGAAATGCTGTGCATATTGCATCAGAGTCAACATGTATTAGGAATGGTTCTGGGCCTGTGGACTACAAAACAGGAAGAAGAACAGGTACTTTAGTTAGAAAGGATGCAAAGATAGAGCTTGTTTCTGTTACAGTACCTCTTGAACTTTTCTCTGGGATGGAGGTAGCAGATTCAAATAGGAAAATCACTACTGAAACACCTACATATAAAGCAGCAGGTGAACAAATCGATGATATTACTGCAAACTCACAGTTACCTCCTAAAAAGCAAGTTGATGAGTATAAACCCTCTGATGAAGATAAACCATTTACAACAGACTATTCTACGGGGGTCCAAACAGGTGAGGGGACAGAGATATCAGACAAAGGGAAGGTTGGTGTAGATAAAAAACTTACTAATGAGTGTGATGGGGAAGAGTATAACAATAAGTCAAATGTAACTCCTACAAAATCGAATGGGAGAGCCGAACTTATGTATGATACATACAGATATCCTAATGAGAAAAAATTACAAGAGCAGGAACAAAAAACTATGGAGAGCTGTAATGAGGGATATAATACATTTATTGAATGGGAGTCTACTTTTTCTGGGTGTCATATTTCTTTTGGTGCGAGATTTATTTCATTTATTAAAGATATAGATGATAGATTATGGGATGAGTGTCTTTTAAATCAGGAGGGTTGTGTAGATGTAAAGGATATTGTATTAATAATGGCTTCTCCTTTTGGTCCTGATGATGGCTGTGATGAAAATGGTGCATGTACAAATGCATATATGAACAGAAGAAATCATGCTATGCAGGCACCAGCATCAACCTCATCGGGGAAAACTTATTACACTACAGATTGTGTAGTAACTATTGATGGCATACAGCGTACAATAAAATGTGCATGGGATATGTCTCATCTGTATAAAGAGTTGGAAGTTAGTAAATATGATGATATACCTAATGTAGAATCTACTCCTACTCCTGGAGAGTATAATGAATTTCTTCAGACTCAAGTAAAGGGG
>Ga0208940_1003532_pt1 | contig 13084 bp, 10 predicted proteins | sample AD_JPNNA6_MetaG_FD_184445 | JGI IMG/M metagenome (GOLD analysis project Ga0208940, IMG submission 184445) | Active sludge microbial communities of municipal wastewater-treating anaerobic digesters from Japan - AD_JPNNA6_MetaG (SPAdes) (version 2) | ecosystem: Engineered > Bioreactor > Anaerobic... | reverse complement strand
ATCTTTCTGAATTTCGCGGTAATGCGCTTTAACGGCTTTTCTATCATCCTTTTTGGCGGGATGTTTAATACGATGAATAAGATCGTTGCGCTTTTCAAGAATCGACTCGATGATAGCAATTGCATCTTCGCGTTTCTTTTCGCCATTTATTAGCATGTAGGTGTAGCAATCGCTAATAACCTCACCAACCAGGTAATCGATATCCTTTTTAAGATCTCTCTTGCTTGCCATAATCAGTAGTTTTATTTATCAGTTTGCAAAGGTAATACTTTTTGTGTTATCACCAACTGTGTAATCTGCTACACCAAATCGGTAGCCACCCCATCATCTTCAGTGGTTACGGGCTTAACAACCGATTTATTTTTCCAGCTTCCATACCTGTAATAAATAGTTGAAGCTACTGCACCCATTAACCAGCCAATTGGAATTGACCACCAAACCCCAGCCTCGTTCATCCCAAAAGTTTTGCTTAGCAGATATGCCAGAGGTATGCGTACAATCCAGAGCGATAGTAGTGTTATATACATGGGCACAACCGCAGCCCCTGCCCCGCGTAGCAATCCATTTATGCAGAACATCACAGCAAATGCCACATAAAAAAAGCTTACCACCATAAGGTAGTGATAACCAATATCAACAACCCTTGGGTTTGTCGTGAATACTACCATCATCTTATCGCCCCAAATAAGTATGATTGCAGTGATAATTACGCTGAACAGCACTGACATTTTGATGGTAGCCCATAGGCCACGCTTTACCCTATCAACCTTACCAGCACCAATGTTCTGCCCCACAAAACCCGAAAGCGATGCTGAGAAGTTCATTATAGGGATTACCGCTAGCGAGTCGATTCGGCTGGCTGCTGAAAAACCGGCAATAACCTCAGTCCCAAATGTGTTTACTATACCCATTAATGCCATACCTCCCAATGCTACAAGGGTTTGTTGAATGCCGGTGGGTAAGCCTATTCGAACACTTTGCCAGAAGATTTCCCAGTCGAAAACCAATCGCTTAAAGGTAATGCGAAGCATGTGCCTTAGCCTTTCCAAGTATATTACTGCGATAATGAATGAAAAGGCTTGTGCAATTACAGTAGCCCATGCAGCGCCAGCAATACCCCACTTAAACCCAAGAACAAAAAGGGTATCGAGAAAAATATTTAGAAATGTTGAAACAATAAGGAAGTAAAGTGGTGTTTTGGAATCGCCAACGCCTCGTAGTATGCTCGATACTGAGTTAAACCCAAACATTAGCACCAACCCATACATGTAGATATCGAGGTAGGTTTTTGCCATAGGCAAAATCTCCTCGGGTAAGCGCATTAACCTAAAGATATACTCACCACTAAGCAAACCTACAATGGTAATAATAATACCTGCAAAAAAGAGGAAAATATAGGTGGTATCGGCTGCCCGTTTAACCCTATCAAAATCCTTAGCACCAAAGTACTGCGAAATTACAACCGATGAGCCAATGCCAATACCAATAATAAGCGCAATAACCATGAAAATAATTGGGAACGAAGCCCCAACTGCAGCCAATGCCTTATCGCCAAGGTAGCGTCCCACAATAATACTATCTACAACATTGTATAGCTGCTGAAAAATATTGCCAATTAGCATTGGCAGTGCAAATCGAAAAATGTGTTTGGCCTCATTACCAGTGGTAAAGTCTTTCATGGCTTAATGAAATGCATTGCAAAGTAGGCTAAAAAAAATGAGAACTACAAAGGTAGTGTTTTGTGTTTTGTGTTTTGTGTTTAGTTTTTGGTGTTTAGTGCAACAGGTATTGTTTTTAAGCACGATTAGTAATTCAATAAATCAAGGTTAATGAAAAAAACTTGATAAAATTGCAAAAGAGCCGGACTTTACTATCCGGCTCTTGCAAATATGAATAAAGGTATTACTCGGCAGGTTTAAGCTCCACGGTAAAGTGCCTCATTATAGGAGCTTCCCAAACAATTTCAAGTCCTTTGGTTATTTGGTTTCGCCTATCGTAAACGTTTTTAAGGGCAACGGCCACCACATCCATATGGTTGTTGGTATAGGTACGGCGTGGAATGGCAAGCCGAAGGAGTTCAAGTTTAGGATAGCGATTCTCACGGGTTTCGGGGTCACGGTCGGCAAGTAGGGTGCCAATCTCAACACCACGAACACCTGCCTCAAGGTAAAGCTCTATGGCAAGTGTTTGCGCTCTGAACTGTTCGCGCGGGATATTGGGTAATACCTTGTTGGCATCAACAAAGATGGCATGACCACCGGCAGGTTTTTGGTAGGGAATACCAAACTCATCGAGGCGGTTACCAAGGTACTCAACCTGCTTGATTCGGGTTTCCAGGTAATCGAACTCGGTTCCCTCGTCAAGGCCAACAGCCAGAGCATTCATATCGCGACCCGACATTCCCCCGTAGGTAACATAACCCTCAAACATAATGTTGAACTTTGAACACTGACGCCAAAGCTCCTGATCGCGCATAGCAATGAAACCACCAATATTGACAATGGCATCCTTTTTACTGCTCATGGTCATGGCGTCGGCGTAGGAGAACATTTCCCTTACAATCTCCTTGATGGATTTGTGGGCGTAGCCCTCCTCTCGGGTTTTGATAAAGTATGCATTCTCGGCAAAACGAGCGGAGTCAAAAACTAAAAGCTTGCCGTAACGGTTACATATCTCCCTAACCTCACGAAGATTTTTCATTGATACGGGCTGTCCGCCGGCGGTATTGTTGGTAATAGTTACTATAACAAATGGAACCCTTTGGGAATGCTCCTTAAGAAAATTATCGAGCTTTTGGGGATCGACATTGCCCTTGAAAGGGTGAATGAGTTCAGTATCGGCAGCCTCGTCGATGGTGCAATCCACAGCGTGGGCACGGCGGAACTCAATATGACCCTTAGTGGTATCGAAGTGGGAGTTGCCAGGGATGTAATCGCCCTCTTTCACTAGTACCGAGAAAAGAACATTCTCGGCAGCACGTCCCTGGTGAGTTGGCATTATGTAGTCAAAACCAAGGATGTTCCTGATGGCGTTCTTCAGGTTGAAGTATGAGGAAGCCCCAGCATAGCTCTCATCGCCAAGCATTATGGCGCTCCACTGGCGGTCGCTCATAGCCCCGGTTCCTGAATCGGTCAGCAAATCGATGTAAACCTGATTGCTGGGCAAATTGAAAAGGTTGTACTTTGCCTCTTTTATCCATTGTTCCCGCTCCTGACGGGTACTACGTCGAATGGGTTCAACCATTTTAATCTTGTACGATTCGGCAAATGGTAGTTCCATACTAATAAATATTTTAATTGTTAAACTGATATCGATTTATAAAAGCAGATGTTTTCACCAAAGGCGAAAAATGTAAATGCCGGTATGGCTGGGTGGAAAAAATTAGAACCTATCGCGGTTCTTTATATTCAGAAACACGTACTTAGCAGTAAACTTTAGGTATATGTTTTCCTTAAATATCACTCTCGTAGATTTTCAACTCATGCAAAAATAAAAAAATTACAAATCGAAAACGATTTTAAAATCAATGTTATTTAGTTAAAGTTATTTGTCATATTGCTCGCAAGCGAAACATAATGCTGTCGTGCTGAGTCCCGATTTATCGGGATAGGCTTCGCGAAGTATCTCATTGCTGATTTTCTTCAATCCTTTGAAGAGATCCCTCACTTTGTTGGGGATGACATAAACCCTATCTTCCTTTCTGCACCCTTGTCATGCTGAGCTAGCCGAAGCATCTCTTTACCTTAAACCCTTTAATTCTTGTATTTTTTTTGGAAAACCGCTCTTTGCCGTGCTCTTCTATTGCGATGCAACGCTTTCCCTCTGCTCTTTGGAAAATGTATTGCGTGCATCGCAACACATGAGGGAGTAGCCATGGAGTTACAAATGTTTCGCCCCTACGGGGCTGGGAGCGTTGTTCGTGAAGCTATTGTCATGTTGAGCGCGAGCGAAACGTCTCATGGGGTCGATTAGAGATCCTTCGCTGCGCTCAGGAAGACAGGCATGTATATTTTTGTTAACTAAACGACATTGATTTTAGAACGACAAAAGCCCCCCTTATGTAAATGTATTGTATTTGCTCTCGTTTAAAAGAAAATGATCATGGCCAGTATGGGCAAAATAAGGCCTGCGGCAACCAGCACTGCACCTCGCCGGGTAATTCCATTTTTCCCCTTTATCAGGAAAAGCCCCGTTAATGTAATAGCTATTAGCCCAACGGCAAAAATATCGCTAAACCATGTCCACCATGCCTTGGGTCGGTTACGATGCATCATGTTGAGCTGATATAGAATTGGTCGCCGTATACTATTTTCGATTAGCGCGGTTTGCTCATTCAGGTTTACCGTGGCGGTTCCGTTCTTGAAAAAAACTTTCAGGGTTGATGAATCGGGGTAGTAATGCGACCTAATCTCGCTTTCGCCAAATGGACTGAAGACACCTAAAAGAAACTGGTCGTTAACCTTTGACGAATCCCTAGGGATATCAACCTTTACTGTTTTAACATCGATGTAGTAGTAGGGGTTAAGCTGATGCCCGTGGTTTAAGAGAATTCCTGTTACAGAGTATAGCAAAACCATTCCGGCAAAAAAGTAGCTGCAATCCCTGTGAATTACCCGCAAGAACTTTGAAAGTGTCATATTTACTTAACATTAATGCTGTTACACTCCAAAAAGTAAATTTCACCTGGATGGTGAGCCGATTCCACATCGCAGACCTCGTTTGCTCCCCCTACCCTCTTGAAAACACCAGTGACCGTAGCCTTTGCTCCTTTCATTGACATATCAAAAGGCCGACTGGCATCCGATGTTTTTACACTCAGCTTCATTTCCGGCGATTTGCCTTGAAGCGTAATCCGCAAGCCGGTATGAACACACACATGCTCAACAATACCGCTAACACGAACCACCTTACTCTCGTAATTCTTAGCGTTTAAAAGTAACGAATCGACCGTTACATCAATAACTGGCTGACCATCAACCAGCTCCACTTTGTTAGCACTATTTTGGTTACCGGAACAGCCCAATATTAGTGATAGAAGACCAAAGAATACAATATATTTTTTCATCAGTACAAAATATTTATATCATTAATTACTAACTCGTTACTCTCTTGCTTTTAACAAACTTTATCGAGCGGATGGAACACCCATAGTTTGACTTCGTCGAGCTCGCAAAAAACGCTCGGTTGTTCATCTGTGTTTGTGCAAGCTGCCTTCCATGGGTGTTTCATAACTCTTAGCAAGTTAATATCGAAATTATATTAAACAATGCGAACAGAAGGCTTGCCATTCCATTGGTGGTGGCAAAGGCCATGTTCACCTTAGAAATATCGGTTGGACGGACAAGGTAATGCTGATAAATCATTAAAGCTATAAAAAGGAATGCTCCAATCCAGTAGTAAATGTTAAAGCCAGCCAGTATCCCAATGGCTATAACTATTAATGCACTCATAAAATGCAACACCAAAGCAATGACCAAAGCCCCGCGAGCACCAACTGCAGCAGGAATTGAGTGCAACTTGGAATTACGGTCAAACTCCTCATCCTGAAGAGCATAAATGATATCGAAGCCTGCCACCCAGAAAAGAACAACAACCGAGTATAGAATAGGAATAAGAGCAAAACTACCAGTAACCGAAAGGTATGCTCCAATTGGCGCAAGCGATAGGCCTATTCCCAGAACAAGATGGCTGAACATGGTAAACCGCTTGGTGTAACTATAAAAAAGGATGACACCCAACGCTATAGGCGACAGGTAAAACACCAATGGGTTAATGAAGAATGTAGTTAAAATGAAAAGGATGGAATTGACAATGCAGAAAAGCATAACAGACCTGGGAGCAATGATACCCCTAGGAATTTCCCGCCCACTTGTACGTGGATTTAACTTATCAAAATGCCTATCAACTAAACGGTTGAAACTCATAGCTGCATTTCGGGCAAAAACCATGCAGAGTATCACCTTTAAAAAAAGCCACCAATCAGGGTTTAGCGAGTGCTTATAGTAAGCTAAAAAATAACCAATAAGGGCAAAAGGCATTGCAAAAATTGTATGGCTGAACTTTACCAGCGACAGGTAGTTCTTTACTTTAAAAAACATACTAGCATAAATTATTCAAGGCTATAAAAGTAGGCAATTTTTGGAATATAGCTATATTAGCATCAGCAAAGTTAGATGAAACATTTACTACGAATAGTATGGCTTACATTAAGCCTTGCTGGTTTAGCGCAAATTGGCCTAAGCCAAACCGATACTTTGCCCCAAGAGATTGCTGTAAAGGGTAGCTCAAAAGCCGCTGACCTTGTGGTTCAGGGTAAATCCCTGCTAAAAACCAACCCTGATCGCTGCCTTGATATTGGGTTACAAGCCCTTGTAACGGCTAAAAAGGAAGGTGATTCCTTTACGGAATCGATGGCCCTAGAGCTGCTTGCCGAAGCAAACTATAAGCTTGGCGAGTACGAAACCTCGCTCCGTTACTTTAACCGGGCTGCCAACCTTTACTCATCAATCAATAAACCCGAGTTTGCAGCAAAATCGCTTTTGGGAATGGCTAGGGTTTACGAAGCAAGCCAAAATCTCGACCTGGCAATACAACAGCTCGAAGCGGGCATAAAAACACTAAAAAATATTCCAAATAAAAATGTTTACCTTGAGCTAATACTTAAGCTCGGCAACCTCCATTTAAGCCAAAAGAACTTTAAGCAGGCAAAGCAATATGGAATTGAAGCCCTAACCCTGCTAAACAACCAAGCTACCTCTGTTTACAATAAAAACAAAGCCCTGATTGATACCTACACCCTACTTGGCCAAGCCAGTAAAAACTCAGGCGATTTAGGAACTAGTCTCGATTACTTTAAAAAGGTTAGCGAGGCTGCTATTAAACAATCCGATTCAACTTCGTACAGCAAATCGCTCAATGAAATTGGAGTGGTTTTTATGCTTACGCAAAAGTACGATAGCGCCTATCAGTACTTCAACCTATCGTACACCATTAGCCTGAATGCTTCCGATACCGTTGGAATTATCCAAAGTTTACAGGGACTGGGCGACTACTACTATGAGAAAGGGAACTATAACCAGGCCATAAACTACTACACCCAGTGCCAAAGCATTTCCTCAAAATACAACGACATACCAACCTTAATAGCTGCTTTGGTAAGCATATCGCGTTGCCACTTTCAACTTGGCGATTACCCCACATCATCGCGCTTCCTAAACCAAGCACTTAACATAGCACAGAAAAACAACCTTACCTCTTCAAAAGCTGATGTTTACCGATACCTTTCAGTAATTAATGAGGCTCAGGGGCGCTACAAGGATGCCCTTGATTACCACAAGATGTGGGTTGACCTGCGCGATTCATTGCAGTACGAAGAAACAGGACAACGACTGGCGAAACTCCAAATACTTTACGAGATATCGCAAAAGGAAAAAGAGAACGAAATCCTAAAGCAAAACTCCGAGATCCAAAAGTTACAGATAGCGAAGTCGAGGTACCAAATGCGTTTTCTGATATCGATGCTTGTGGTTGTGGCAATAATACTCTCGCTACTGGTTGTGCTATTCCGCAATAAACAGAAAGAGATTGCTAAGCAAAAGGAAACGGAACAGCGTATCACCGAGATAAACCGAGAGCTTGAACGGCGAATGATTGAAGAGATAAAGAAACAGGAAAAGCAACAGCAATTGCTCTCGCAAAAGTCAAAACTTGAATCGCTTGGTACCCTTGCAGCCGGTATTGCCCATGAAATCAATCAGCCACTGGGTGGTATATCGATGGGGCTGGACAATATCCTTATGCGTATTCAGGACAAAAACTGTAGCGAGGAGTACCTAAAGGAGAAGCTAAACTCGCTGTTTGAGAATGTTGAGCGTATTAAAAAGATAATTGACCACATCCGCTATTTTTCCCGTACTCAGAAGCCTGTTTCTTTTTCAACGGTCAACCTAAACGATGTGGTAAAAAGTGCCCTCTTTATGGTATCGGCTCAATTTGAAAACCATGGGGTTATCATTGAAACCTCATTGGATGAAAACATTCCACCAATTACGGCTGACAAGTATAAGTTAGAGCAGGTTTTGCTTAACCTCCTTTCCAATGCAAAGTATGCAGTTGATGAAAAAGAAAAGAAAAGTGAGGATAAGACCTATCGAAAAAAGATTAAAATTGGCACACGTAAAGATGAGCAAAACCTATACCTAACAGTTTGGGACAACGGAACGGGCATTCCCCAAAAAATTGTAGAGAAAATTTTCGACCCATTTTTCACCACCAAAAGCGAGGACAAAGGGACTGGTTTAGGGTTATCCATATCGTATGGGTTTATCAAAGACCTTTTAGGCGATATACGCGTTGAAAGCGAACCTAATGAATACACCCTTTTTGAAATATCAATTCCTAGAGAGTAATAAACCACAAATCATTATAGAATGATGAAAGAGATAAGCATTTTGGTTCTCGACGACGAAAAGGTTTTTCGTAAAGAGATAAAAGAGTTTCTGGATGGGGAAGGCTTTTCCGTTCTTACAGCAGAGCGACCGTCGGAAGCATTCAGCATCCTCAGCGAGAACCAAATAGATATACTTATCCTTGACCTCCGCCTCCCCGAGATGGATGGCCTACAGGTGCTCACCAAGGTAAAGGAGGAATACCCCGACATTGAGGTTATCATGATTACTGGGCACGGCGACATGGATGCAGTTATTAATGCTATGCGCTTAGGAGCTATTGAGTTCTTCCCAAAACCCTTCCGCTTGCTCGACATGCGAGCTGCCATTCAACGCACCAAACGCTATATCGCCCTACACGAGCAGCTAAAAGAGATTAACCAAACATACTCTTTGGTATCAAAGGATTTGATTGAAAGCATTGGTACCGAGATTATTGGTAACTCCTTTGGAATTAGACAGGTAGTTGACCTCATGGGCAAGGTGGCTAAAACCGACAACACCTCAGTACTTATAACCGGCGAGAGCGGAACCGGAAAGGAACTTGTTGCCCGAGGCATTCACTACCTTAGCTCACGTAAAAAATCGTATTTCTACGCAGTGAACTGCTCAGCCATTCCCGACACCCTGTTCGAGAGCGAATTTTTTGGTCACAAGAAAGGGGCATTTACCGGAGCCAACGAGGATAAAGCTGGCTGGTTTGAGGTGGCAAATGGTGGTACGCTCTTCCTCGACGAGGTGGTTGAAATGCAACCTGCCATGCAGAGTAAGTTACTACGCGTCCTGGAAGAACGAAAAATTCGTAGAATTGGCTCAAGTGTGGATATCCCCGTTGATGTGCGAATTATTGCAGCCACCAACCAGGACATTAACAAACTTATTGAAGAGGGTAAGTTCCGCAGCGATCTTTACTACCGCCTGAACTCATTCCAAATACACATACCTCCGCTCCGCGAGCGAAAGGTAGACATACCAATCCTTTTCGATTACTACGTTAAACACATTTCAACCCGAATGGGCAAAAAGATAACCCAGGTTGACCCAACCATAGTTAAGGCCATGATGGGTTACAACTTCCCGGGCAACATCAGGGAGATGCGTAATATGGTTGAACGTGCCATAATTCTCTCCGAGGGCGGCAGATTAACCATGAAAAACTTTAGCGGTCTAATAGCTCCAACCGATTCAGTCAGCACAACAGGAATAATTGGAGAGGATATCTTTGATCTCGATCTAATTGAAAAGATAGTGATAATGAAAGCCCTTGAGCGTACGGGTTACAAGAAAACCGAGGCAGCACAGTTGTTAAATATTACCCGTCAGGCACTAGACCGAAGGCTGGAAAAATACGATATAAACCTATAAACTTACTTGCCTAGAAGTTCACTGTAAATAGAATAGTTCTCCTGATCAAAACAAACAAATACAATCCGCTCAGGCAAATGGTTTTTAGCAGTGAATTCCATAACTGCCCTTATGGCAATTTGTGCAGCCGATTGCTTTGGGAAATGGTAAACCCCGGTACTAATATTTGGGAAAGCAATGCTTTTTAACCCATGCTTTGGCGCTAACTTTAGGCTGTTAACGTAAGCATGCCGGAGTAGTAACGTTTCGTTGTGCTGGCCACCCCTCCAAATTGGCCCAACGGTATGGATTACATACCGTGCCTTTAGGTTATATCCTTTGGTGATTCGCGCTTCACCCGTGGGGCACCCCCCTATGGTTCTACACTCCTCGAGCAGCTGCGGGCCAGCAGCACGATGTATAGCCCCATCTACACCACCCCCACCCAACAACGACTCGTTTGCTGCATTTACAATGGCATCAACATCCATTTGGGTTATATCACCTAACACCAATTCAATTTTGGCCATAGTTTACTTTTAACGGATTTGCGCACCAAGCTCCCTAACGTAAACATCAATTAGGCGCTTCATTGTCCTATCTATTTGCTCGTCGGTAAGGGTTTTGCTTTCGTCCTGAAGGATATAACTGATTGCATACGACTTCTTCCCCTCTGGTATATTCTTCCCTTGATAAACATCGAAAAGGTTTACGCTTTTTAGGAGCTTGCGCTCGGTTTCAAAGGCTAGCTTTCGGATTTGCTCATACTTTACCGATGAATCGATAAGCAAAGCTAAATCGCGACGAACCTCAGGGAACTTGGGTAATTCCTGGTACTGAATTTTGCTTTCTGCAATCATATCCATTAAAGGCAGCCACATTATTTCGGCAAAAAAAACTTCGGTCTTTATATCGAATTGCCTGAGTATTTCTGGGCTTACCATTCCATATGTAACAAGATGCTTACCCTGTGCCTTGTAGGTTAATCCATAAGCGTAAATATCACCAGGAGCCTCTGATGCTTCAATTCTATCAATACTAAAACCAAAGCGCGATAGTATGGAATGAACATAACCCTTCAGGTGATAAAAATTCTGCCTTTCGGGCTTGGTCATCCAGTGTTCCTTAATATTATCGCCGGTTAACCAAATGCCAATGCTAAAATGCTCCGAGTACTTATCAAGCGGTTTCTGCGATTTTACTTCGGGCTTGAATACATAGCAGTTCCCAAACTCGTAGAGCTTAAGGTTTAGGTTACGGAAATTAATGTTTCGCTGAATGCTCTCGAGCCCTCCAAAAAGGAGTGTTTGGCGTAAAACATTCAGCTCGTTGCTTAGAGGGTTAAGAATCTTAACTGAGTTTACCTCGGGGAAAGTAGCCAGCCCTTCATAGTAACCGCCCTTTGTCAACGAGTTGCACATAATTTCAGCAAAACCATTTGACGAAAGGTAGTCCGATACAATGTTCTGCATCTGAAGGCTATCGGGCTTTTTGGTGTAACTTAATGTTCCATTAACCTTAGCGCCTATTTCAACGTTATTATAGCCGTAAATCCTGAGAATATCCTCAACCACATCGGCTTCACGACGAACATCTACCCTGTATGTAGGAACTCCTAAAAGCCACTGCTGTCCATTTTTCTTAAGCACCCTAATTTCAAGACCCTCAAGAATTCTTTCGATATCAACTTCGGGAATTTGCTTTCCAATTAAACTCCATGCCCTGTGGATGTTGAAATCCACCTCGAAGTGGTTAACCGGACCGCTATTTACATCCACAATCTCTGACGATATAGTACCGCCAGCAACCTCTTTAATCAAAAGCGCTGCACGCTTTAGTGCCCACACTGTAATATTGGGGTCAGTACCGCGCTCAAACCTGAACGAGGCATCGGTATGCAAATCGTGCCTACGGCCGGTTTTACGGACGTAAACAGGGTTAAAGCAAGCGCTTTCAAGGAATACTTTTGTAGTCTTTTCAGTAACTCCCGAGTGCAACCCACCAAAAACACCGGCAATACACATGGGCTCACTCTCGTTGCAAATCATCAAATCATCGGCTGATAGCTTGCGTTCCACTCCGTCGAGGGTAACAAAAGGGGTACCCTCAGGCATGGTTCTAACAATCACCTTGTTGCCCTTAATGGCATCGGCATCAAAAGCATGGAGTGGTTGACCAACCTCATGCAGAACGAAATTGGTAACATCAACCACATTATTAATGGGATTGAGCCCAATTGAACGTAATCGTTTCTGCAACCACTCAGGCGAAGGGGCAACCTTTACCCCGTTAATGGTGATACCGCAGTAACGCGGGCATGCCTCAGTGTTCAAAACCTCAACGGGTATGGGCAATGTGTTGTTATCAACCTTAAAATTGGAAACATCAGGAAGATTGGCCTTAACCGGGCTCTCATGGTAGGTTAGGTAGGCAGCCAAATCCCTAGCCACACCATAATGCGAGGCAGCATCAATTCGGTTAGGGGTTAAGCCTATCTCGTACTGGTAATCTTTCTCAATTCTTAGGTAATCAGCAGCAGGCATGCCCACAGGAGCATCGGCAGGTAAAACCATTATACCATCGTGGCTATCGCCTAAACCCAACTCATCCTCGGCACATATCATACCCTCGGAGAGCTGACCGCGAAGTTTTGCCTTTTTAATTACTATTTCCTGATCGTTGAAATACAGCTTGGCTCCAACGGTTGCAACCAGTACCTTTTGGCCTTTGGCCACATTGGGTGCACCGCATACAATGCTTAAGGGTTGGTCGACACCAACGTTTACCGTGGTTAAGCTCAGCTTATCGGCATCGGGATGCTTTTCGCATGTTAAAACCTCGCCCACCACAACCCCGGCAAGGCCACCTTTAATGGTTTCCTTTGCCTCAAGGCTTTCAACCTCTAATCCAATTGATGTTAGTATCTTTGAAATCTCATCGGGTGTTTTACTCACATTCAGGTATTGCGTAAGCCAGCTATGCGAAATTTTCATACAGAAAAGATTTAGTCAACTTGTTGTCAATCAATTTTAGCCAACAAAAGTAACATTTATCAATCGTACCCACAAAAGTGCTTCATAAAAAATAAAAACATTTTTTCCTAAAAGCTGGTTTGATATTAAAAAAAAGTATTTTTGCAAAAGTGAAATAGCACAAAAATGGAATTTTCGGCTTGCTATACCATGAGTAATAAACAGTTTTTCATGCAAACCATTTGCATGAAACAGATGGTTATTACCATGAAAAAACAGACCCACAAGCAGGCCGTTAACACATTGATAAAATCAGCATAA
>Ga0208940_1003521_pt1 | contig 13126 bp, 12 predicted proteins | sample AD_JPNNA6_MetaG_FD_184445 | JGI IMG/M metagenome (GOLD analysis project Ga0208940, IMG submission 184445) | Active sludge microbial communities of municipal wastewater-treating anaerobic digesters from Japan - AD_JPNNA6_MetaG (SPAdes) (version 2) | ecosystem: Engineered > Bioreactor > Anaerobic... | reverse complement strand
GCGGCAGGGACGCAACCAACCCTTGCCAGCTCACCGGAAGCTCCGGGCGCGAATATACCCCGGTGGTCAGCGCCACCAACTGTCCGCTCTTGAGAGCGTTGTCGATGGAGTGCCGCCCAAAGCCGTTGGCTTCCAGCCAATTCCGTGTCGCCACCTGCTCCAACGGCAGGACCGAGGCCACGCTGCCCTTTGGATTCTGAAACGCCTTCATGATTTAAAAATATGCTGCTTTACGGCGAAAAACGCCGCAGAATCGCAATATTTCAAACTGACAGCAGGGCTGCGGCCCACATCGCCCGCTCCGGAATCCAATCCGATGAGCCTGGTCGGACCGCCATCCTTGACCACGATCATCCGCCCGCACATGCCTCCAGGGTACAAGGCGAACCGATGCTTGTCCAGCGGCCAGAAAATGGCATCCAAGTGGCCTCACAACCACACCTGAGACGCGCCGGACCATTTGCGGCTGATTACAAGTTGATCAAATCATTTTTTTGTTGTTATCACTACGCTGTTAGGGAAATGGCTGCTGTTGTTCTTTTGCTCATTTCTGCTGCCATTTTGCGTTAGGCACAGCATGTGGTTCATTCCTGACGGTTAAGTAAATATTGATAGGCAATCGAGTGATTGCCATGTGGTATGGCTTGCTCATTGCCTTGCAAAATGCAATCGTTCAGCAAATTAGAAACTTCAGTAAAAAAGTAATTGGTACGGCTTGCAACAGCCAGATAATCACAGCCTCACCCAGACGTAATTGCGGAAGTACTTCTCTGGATTTCCGATACCTCTTGATAGCCAAAGGTAATGAGATTAATGCAGTTCCGATCATTAGAAGAAAGGAAATTTCTCTTGAGCACATTGCTCGAATCCAATCGGTTAGGTAAATTTGAAGTTTACTCCACTTTAACACATCTTTTTCATTGCGTTGGAAAGTCTGTTATCCCAGAAATTTTCAAATCTATAAATCCGCATTTCGGATTTTTGAGGTAGCTTGAGTCCAGTGGATCGAATGGGCCAGCATTCTCAGTCATGATATCGTTCAGCATGTCTCGCTGGAATCCATCTAGCGAATTAAACCACGAAGGCGAAATCGCAAGATTTTCAAACGACGAGAACAAGAAGTGAGCAATGTAATTAGAAATGCTGTATTTCTTTTCTCGAAATGCGCTCCTCATAGAGTTTATAAAAGGAATGCAGGCGAAGTCACTAGTGGCATGCCATATAAACAACAATGCCCATCCATCGTTGGTGGCAACCGTGTTGCAAGCAATCAATCCGTGACAATACGAGAAATCTTTCCGATTTTGAATTACCTCGCCTGAAAATCCATAATCCGGGAAGAATGAAGTGGAGCAAGCAAAGAAAGGGGCGCCAGACATTGAAAACATTGTGCATCTGATGTTTTGATAATTTTCAGTCTCCAGCATGTCATCAAACTCGATTTTATGTTCTTCAAGCATTGCTAATCCAATCTTTCCGCCGAGTGCATATGACTGAAATAGATTGCGTGTTGCTTTGTTTTTCTCATGCAATTCGGAAAACTGCTCTTCAACGCGAATCATGTATTTTTTCGCAATAATTTCTTTACATATTGACCTGTAAGCAATCAAGGTCGCCAATCTTGGATCTGGATGGAATGGTGAATTATCAATAGGCTCGAAAAGTTGGTTGTCATGATAACTGCAAAAACCACGAAACACAGACGCCTCTTTGATCCCAATTCTTCGAAACGGAATTTTCCCGCCGTTTTTTCGTATTCTAGCTGCATCAGAATAGCGCATTAGTACGTGATTTGAGTCATCGCAGATTGAACTAAGCGTTGATTTTTTCTGGATAGAATGTGCATAAATCACATTCGTGCAATTCTCGCCAGAGTCAAAGTGTAAACATTCGCCTTGTGTGCGTGCTCGTTTTTCAACTTCTAGTAGCTGACTCATTGGAATATCGCCATCAATCCGTATTTCTCTTGGAGCGCGTTCCTTTCCATCGATAGCCACCCCGATAATATGGAACGAAAATCCGGTTCTGATGGCTGTTCTGTATAATTCTAGGCCAATGTCTCGCTCTGCGAAATCAGATTCATCAACTAGAATTGGGCCGTCTGTAATTTCGCCAAACACCCAATCGTATTGATTGATATGATACCGTGCCTGGGAAATGGCGCCAATTTCGCTTTTCGCATTAGAAATGCAGACGGCGAATGCCGAAGCAACAAGCTTCTTCGATTCATTTCCTTCGTTCGGAGTTATTCTAGCTTGAATGAAGTATGTCATATTCTATTTGATTTTGTTAACCCGCCCGGAGGGTCTCCCAAACCGACCCTGTTCATATTGTTTTGCGAAGCAAAATCAATATGGAACGGGATTGTTAGCGAAATTAATCTTGGCGCTCATTTTATGGCTAATTATTCCTTTCTCTGCATGTCCAGGAATTTTCTTGTGTGCATTTCTTTGAGTGTCCATCGATCTATTTTGTAGTTACTGAGTCTGCGCTCAAATCCATATGCTTCACAATTAACTCCTTTGCCTTGCTTGAAATTTCTCTTGACTGCATTTGTGCTATGCTCTCACTCATGTTTTTGGATAAAATGACCATTACTTTGTCTGATATAGCTTCTGCAAAGTATCCATCATCACACCGCTGAACAAAATAGGTGGATTGCCATGTATCAAATTCAACAAACGTGTTGACTTCGCTTAAGATCCTAATCATCAGATCGCATTGTAAATCTTGTTCAATTTCAATCATGCAGGACGTATCTGAAAAGAGATCTCTTGCGTGCATAAACCCACTGAAAACAGATTTATCCTTTTTTGAAACGATACGCAGCACTTCGGACGTGACATGCGCGCCTATGACACAGGATCCTGCTTGGATTTCTTTCGATGGAATCAAAGAGTCAACGGTTCCCGTGTAGAGATGTTTTGTGTTCTTAGTGGTATTTGTCCGCAAATAGGAATAGGGGTCGCATATTCCAGCGATCGCAATCAGAAAAACCAATGTGATTACTTTTTTCATTTGTTACTCCGGGCGCTGGAGGCGTCTCGCTAACGCCTTTGTTCACCGCGCCGCGGTGAAACGGCAACACAAAGCGACCGCGGTCGTGGTGGAACAAGACCGTTAGGCACCATAGATCACAACGGCAGTCGTTGTTGATCACCTATCTAAAAACAAAGCAGGTGACAACGGCTTTTTGTTGACTGCGTTTAGATTTTAGGTCAAAGAGGCAGCAATAGAATCTGCACAAAAATCTTGTTCGTTCGGCCAAGATATATAGCGTCCGTGATTACGAACCTGCCGAAAATACGTGATATCTTTTAACTCGGAGAACACCCCCATATTCAGGTATTCTTTTACATCAAAAATACCCGATTTTCCATTTTCAAGTCTGACAATTATCGTGTAATCTTCGGTTGGCGTGATTTCTTGAATCTTGATCATATTTCCCTCATGCCAGTGGAGAAATTTTGAATGGCATTTCGCCATTCACAGCCAAAGTCCAATCCGCGATAAGATCGTCTCTGTGAATTTCAATCCAAGCTTCAACTAGTTTTGCTTGGCGTTTTGGTAGTTCACCACCAAGTAGATCGCCTGTTTCAATCGCATAAATCGCTTCAAATTCATTGTACTGCACATGAATATGAGGCAATTTATGTTCCTTGTTATCCACAAAGAACATTCGAATTATTATCCCAAAGAACATTGAAATCGTCGGCACACGTTCCTCCTGCGTTGAGTTAATATACGTCCTCTCACCCAAAACCGCAAGCATCATGGGGAAACGCTACATCTTGGACAACAATTTTTTGCGACTTGACCACTGTTTGACATGGATTTGAACTCCGGCAAGTCCAGCTAGAGAATCTACAAATCGTATTCTGCAGTTGGCCGAAGGCCACACGTCGTTCACGAAGCGACTCAGAACTGGCAGCCCACAAAACACGTCGTTGACGGAGCAACTCACAAAGGGGGTCAACTATAAAACAAAGCAGATCAGTCGGCCGAAGGCCGTCAAACAAAGCAGGTCAGCAGGTTCAAACTCCGCCCCAGTTCACGAAGCGACTCCACCCGGAGGGTTTGCCTAACGCCGGTATTCATGTTGCGCGCGAAGCGCGTCAACATGGAATCCGTGTGTTAGGCAACCTTGAGTTCCAAAATCGGCTAAACTGGATATCAAAATTTGGTTTTCGGATCGGAAACCATAGTTTTGGGTCACATTTTCCAAAATAGCCGATTTTTTGTGTTTTTGCATTGTGTTTAGCTCGCACAATGAGCAGAACTGTTAACTACCTGGAGAGAAGCGACATGGTAGGTGAACGAATAGTTAGGCACAGTAAACATCGAACTGCTGGGGCGGTTTGTTGCTTGGGGGGGCGCGTTGTTCTTTGTTGGGGGGGGGTGGCCATAATTCGTACTCCAAAAATACCCAGGATTTTCAAACTTCCCTAGAATCCAGGATACATCAAGGAGATGGGCAGCTTACAAGATTTTGAATCACTCGATTCTTTTTGAAATAGTACATCAGCCTATCGCTTTCTTTACCCCCATAAACGAGATCATTTTCTACTTGGACACAGATGCTTTATAGTCCCAGAAAGCGTCTTCAATATCGAGCTATACAATGGTTGATAAACCCACTCATCTCCGTATTCTTTCTTTTGTCGAGCAATTTGATCTTGGTATTTGGTGTAAACTTCACGAATCATCATGCATGACAATGGCTTATCGAGAGTCAACTCATTTTTACCTATTTTATAAACAAAAGGAATGAGGCCATCTGAACTAGATGACGTAAAGTTTGCATCAGAGAAACTTTGCCAAAATACAATTTCAGATTTTCCATCTGAATTCACATCAGTTAACCAAGGAAGTCCTCCTTTACGGAATTTACGTAATGTCATCCATCCTGTTGTTGAAAATGACATTCTAACACCTCTTAAGGGTGTATGCGACATAGAGTCTGACATCCCAATCAAAACAGTATGCCAATGACCGGCACCTCGAAGTAAGCAGTCTTTTATATATATCTTCTGATCTGAGACAACTGCTACTTTCATATTTGTATCATTTTCTATAAATTCACAGCCAATAGCATCTTCCGAGAGAATTACGAAACTAGTCTTAGGAATATCCACCTTCATATAATCTGGCTTCACGTAATTTGCACAATAGACTGTACTGCAAATCGAGAACAATAAAACAGGAAGGAGCTTGTTGTTCATAGAGGATACGCCTTTCACTTAGTCTTTATATATGGGCCATAAATATTTAGCAATTTCATTCTCTCGAAAGCGCACATTCTGACTACGCTATTAAAACGGACACGTTTTTGAGACCGCTCCATTTGATCACGAACTTCATCCTCGCTTTTATTGGTCGAATGCTTCCGTGTATACTGTTCAACGCCCATTTTTTTAATATCAGACTTCGCAAAATCTGGTCCATTAAAAAATGCATATAGGAGAAAATAAAATTTGTCCGGCTCATTAATCACATACGCTAGACCGGATGTTGTCAAATACTCTTTTAGTTCTATCGTCAATATCTGCAGATAAGCCGATGTTGCAAAAATCACTGTATCAATACCATGCATTTTTGCAGGGCGAACCGGCAGTCCTATTTCATTTTCTCCATCATCTCGGTCATATGGAAATATCAAACTTGAATACTGAGGATCAAGATACCCTTTCAATTGCCCCAGAAGATTTCCAATATCATCCAACCCTGCTGTTCCATAGGAGTCAACTATATTTTTCTCCCTTTGAGTTGCGAGCGGGCAATGGCCTTCAGGTAGACCTTTTATTATTTTCCCTTTTCTTTCTAAATCAAAACCTTGCTTAAGCATGATATAATCATTGAGCCCTTCGCCCATCGCTACAATATGAAGAAAATTAGGATCAATACCATTTCTAGCCGAAGCGCTTAAAACATAATCATAAAGCGCACAATATGATCTTTTGGCTCTTTCTCTAGGATTATCAAATCTTGCGATTAGCCAATGCATTGCTGGCACGCCCCATTTTTCTTTTGCTATGGCATCAGCACTCTGTTCAAGAGATTTAAATTCAGGAGTCATCGTCCTTTCATAAATCAATTTCCCTGGCGCGGTTACTGAAGGAAGCTGCTTAACCCGCTCCAGTTTTGGTGGCTCTCCATTAAAGAATTTCGAAAGCGCTTGAAAAATCGACTGATCGGGATTTTTGGCATCACTCATTTCCTAGCCTCGATTCCACATTTAATCCACCATCTTGCTTCCCGGCTTCCGGATTAATCATTTCATGAAGCGTACGCAATATAGCACTCCATGTTTTCGGGCCACAAATCCCATCAATCTTCAAATCCAATTTCCAAGCGACATTGCAAGATCTTTGAAACTCTTGTACTGCAGCTTGTGTTCTGGGGCCGTTAATATTATCGATACCTTCTGGATCGCAATCCCAACCATTGTTAGCGAAGTAGGTCAAAGCACGTTGAACATCTTCAATGGATGCATCTGACGTTAAATCGGCCCATTTTTTTTCATCCAAATGGATGATGCACTCGGCCACTTGGAGGCGTTTATCATAACATGCACCATCTTCGCTATTTGCATTGGGATGAATCTCAAGTGGACATTTTCCGTTTTCCTTATGGAATTTTGCAATACCCGCAAGTGCCATCAAAAACTCATCATTCGCCATGTTGGGCAAATGATGCCCTTCAACGAAGTGCCGTTCAAATATGGCGATATCAACATAATTCGCATCCGGAGTAGAATTAGCTACCTGATTTTCCTTCATTGCGATAGCTGAATAGAACTGACACCCAAACGTGTCCTTCGCGGCTTCCCAAGTCCGTTCCGCGTCGGAGGGATTGCGGCGCTTGTCGGCGTCGGGGAACAACTGCTTCTTGCACTTCGCGGTACCTTCCGACCATGCAGGACACGGGAAGGTGACCTTGCCTGGTCCTTTTGCGGTGGCCGGAAATAGGAACAACGACGCCCTGCGATTGGGTGCGTTCTTGGCATCCCGCTCCGCCTTGTTGGCAGACGACTTGAACGCCTCTTCATCGCTCTTGGAGAACACCAGAACCGGATTGAACTCGCTGCACCCCGAACAGGCCCATTGGGCCAGCTTGTCGGATGGATCGCCCACGAAGTCGTCGGGCTTGAGCTTCACTTCGCAAAGCTGATCCATGTAGGCCGCGTACAGGCTCTTCTTGGTCTGCGGCCCAACAATCCCATCGGCCTTGAGTTTGGCGCTCTTCTGGTAGGCCTCGACCGCTGCCTTGGTCTGCGCGTCGTCGTTGCCATGGATGGAGCCACCGTAGAACGGCTTTCCCGAAGCGTCCTTGAGCTGGCCCAAGATCGCTTGATGTGCCTTGGTCCCCCACTTGTCGCCATCGACTCCTTTGGACAGTTCCACCCATCCATCGGCATTGCGCGTCAGAAGGCAATGGAGCGCGTAGGCACGCCGACCCGACAATTTCTTGTTGGGTTCGTCGTCGCCGACCGGGTCGGCATGGCCAAAGATCGCGAGCGCCGAGCCGGAATGTTGGTCCAAGATCTTCTTGAGGTTCGACACCTCGGCGGTAACCGACGGCATGATGAAGGAAGATCCAAACCCAAAGTGGACCGATCCCAGACTCCAGATGGCCAAGACCTCCGGGGGCTTGCCATAAACTGCCTCGACCTTCGGGGAATCGGCTTTTTCCTTGGCCTTGGGATGGCTTGCCTGGACGTAGTACTTGAGCTTGGTCCCCAATGGCACCGGCTTTTTGGGAGACAGCAATTCGCCTTGGACATTGGCTTTTCCATCCTTGGCGCGTGCGGTCCAAACCACGCTTTGATCTTCGAACGTTTCTTTGCCGTCTTCGCTGGCTGCGGCACATAACAGGCGGAAGGTGATGGCACCTCCGGCGACTCCCTCGCCAGTGGCTTCGACCGACATTTCGAACGGCTGATCGACCACCAGCTTTTCTGGCGGCGTGTCGATCTTGCAGTTGATCAGCGTCGCGGTCGCGGCGGCATCTTGGGCGACCGGTTCGGGGTTGTCTTCCCGGCATTCCTTCAGATAGTTGGGGTTGACCGTACCTTGTCCGGTCGTTTGCCCTGCCCCACCACCCCCGCCAGATTTTTTCTGGAAGATGGCCATGTCGATCGAGCCGGGGTGGGCGCTCGATCGATCAAGAAGGCTTGTTCCAGTTGTCGGGTTTGATGCGCGGGGACTATTCATCACTGTACCTTATTTAATCAAAGGGTAATTACAATCACCCCAGAGAATAATATCTCCAACGTCAGACAACGCAATCCCGCAGCGCTTTGACACTAACGCATCAACATACCGGGTTGTGCCTCTTGGGTATTTCGCCAATGGGGATGCAGCATCGCACCAAACGTTGATTTCCCCATTTTCCAACAAAATCACATCTCCATTCAAACCTGCAATTGCTTTAATTGCTTTGCCTGGCAAGCCTGGTGCAACCTCATATCCAAAATAATCTCCCCATCCATATACTAAGCCATCCTCTGAAATAGCTAAGCTATGTAGACTAGCAGAGATCGCCTTGATTTTTGGCAATTCATTGGGAATAGTGGGGCCATAAAATAGATCATCGCCCCATCCCCATACTTTTCCTAATGAATCAAGCGCAAGGATATATCTGCCTCCTGTAGCCATACTTACGATACGAGATAGACCTTTCGGAATCAGACTTAAACTCGGCATTGGTGAATGCCCTTCCGTATCCGGATAAGCCTCCCAAATCTTCGGAATTCCGTCCAAAGTGACGATCCCACCAAAGGCGGCTCCTGCTAATATGCTTTTGGCCTTTCTGTATGAAAGGATGGAGTCCATAACATTCCCTTTAGCATCACCCCATCCGAATATATTGTCATCTTGATCAAGCGCCAAAATGAATGTGCTACCGACCGATACATCCTTGATGCTTTTCAATCCAGGTGGAACATTTGACATGCCATTTGACGTGTCTCCCCAAACAATAAGCTTACCATTCTCCTGAAGAGCAACGAGTACGCCATAGTCATTATTAAAAATCTTCGTGAATATCGGATTTTTACGGAAAATCCGGATCGAGTCTATAGCAACATTACCCGCCCGATCCTTGGCCTCAATCTTGACGTACTGTTCACCCAGCTTTGAGAAAGTGATAGCAGAGGAGAACTTTCCTTGGCTTACCGTAACAAGCTGGCCATTGATCCGAACCTCTACGCGATTGCCGTCGTCGGTAACGATCCATTCAAGCGTTGACACGGAATCAGCCCACTTGACATCCTTCGGCCCTGTTCCATTCACGCGGAAGATGATAGGCTTTGTTGTATCGGGCTTTCGGAAGGTATTCACCATCACCTTCACCTTGTTGCCAGAGCTATCGATGGCAGAAATCTCATAGCTATTCTGTCCAAGCACTAGAGATGCCCGGTATGTGTAGCTCTTGGCCTCCGTGCCAATACTCGAATCACCAACAAAAACCGAGGAAATCTTGTGGTTGTCAGATATGCTGAAAGCAAAATTTGTCGAGACAGAATCAAAGTCAACTGTATCAGAATGACTTGAAATCACGATAACAGGTTTGGCCGTGTCTTTTGCACGTATGACGTTCACGAAGTCGCTTGCTGAAATTCCTTTGTTGTTCTTGACTCCAAGCGTGATCGTGACGTTTTGTCCAGAGGGAGGAATCGGGACTTCGGCCGACCATGTGCTATCGTGGTGCTGAATGGCCTTTGCGCCGGAAATCGTCACCGAAGATGTATCGAGTCCTACAACATCCTTGATGACCCATGAGAGGCGCAAGTAGACAGAGTCAAAGGGAAGCGTATTTCCATTACGTGAAAGTGGTGATATAAGCCGAACAATAGGAGCACCTGGAGCAGGTTCTTTTTGGCGAATGACCCGCACCAGAGAATCAGTAACATTGCCAACAGAATCCCTGACCTTGGCCTTGAGTTCATAGCCAAGTTCATTGACTGGAATAATGACCGACTTTGACCAAGTCGAATCGCTCTTTGCTGCGGGTGAACCGTCGATCCAAACAGAATCAATTCCCGAAGCGTCGGATGCTTTGATCTTGGCCAAAACAACAGAGTCCTTGTATTCCAACAAAAGACTCGATATCGGCGACACCCACTCGATGCTTGGCCCCGTCTTGTCGGGTGGCGGCAGCACCGAGAACGTGGCGCGGCTCGTGTCGGATCGGCCCTTTGGGTCGGCGATCGAGACTTCCAGCGTGTAGGAACCAACCTCCGCCGTCTTGACCTGCAAGGTCAGACGGGCATTGGCTGCAAGATCCCAAGCGGTTTGGGAGCCATCCAACTGCGCGGGCTGGGTGGTGATCGTGAACAGGTCGCTCTTGTCTGCCGTACCTTGGAGGACTCGAACCTTGTAGGTCGCAAGCCCCGAATCTCCCACAAAAGAGCCGTTCACCGGAACGGATTCGCCGCCCACGGTTAGCGATGCCACCGAAACAGCCTTGGCGACACGAACCGGATAGGGCGGGAAAAAGGCCAGGGAGTCGGCGGGAGTGATCGGGCCATTGGCCGAAACCAGCTTGGCAAGACGGTTGTAGGTCGCCAAGGAGTCGAGACCAAGCTTCCAACTTGCCGCAAGGATCGAATAGGGCTGGTGCCGCTTGGCGGCTTGGATGATGGCAGCGCGATAGATCGCGGCAGTGTCCAGAGTGGTCACGCGGCGTGTCGGGAAGTCCTTGAAGGTCGTATCGCCATCGACCAACGCCGTCGCGTAGATCTCGATCAGGCTCTGGACAGTTTCTGGATAGGCTGCGGAATCCTTGGTGGCCCGAAGGCTGTCCAAGCGCTTGAGAAGGACCAGCCCCAAGGTATCGCGCCAAGTGGGTTGCCCATACACGCCCTCGGTCACTTGAAGCTGCGCAAGCTGGATGGAAAGCCGCCAAAGCGTGATATCTACTGGCTTGGAACCCGGCGGATCGGCAAGCGTGAAATCGAACCTGTAACTGAGTTTCGAGGCATCTACAAGAGTGATCGAGCCGCGCCCGTTCTTGCCGTTGAAATCCCAACTCACGCTGTCGGGGACGCGCCCTGGAGTCAAGGTCGCCGTGAACGTGATGTTCTTGGAGTCATCCGTGTTCACCGTGCTTGTGGTCTGGCATGCGCTCAAGGCCCAAAGAGCCAGAAAGAAGCCCAACGCGCCAAGGATTTTGCGGGAGATCGACATGATCCAGAAAGTAGTCAACTCGAGTACTCCAGAGTGGCACAGAGGCAGTCACCAAGAACACGCCGGGCCTGAGCCTACCACTTGAAAACCGCGCCCGGAAGGCGGTAGAATCAGGCTGCTATCCCTGACTCTGCCGGGGCTGCGAGAGAGGGATTTCCCGGAACTTCCGTAGCGGCCCATCAAACCCGAACATGGAACGCACCCTATGTCGACACAAAACGTGATCTCGGCGACCCTCTGCAACGACAGCAAGATGGACATCCTCCAAAAACTGTCGGACATCAAGAGCCAGTTGAACTTCCTCATCACTCTGGATGCCGAACAGACCAAGGGCCTGTTCAAGGCCGGCAACGGCTACGCCCCGTTCATCGAGAAGGCCCATGCCGCCTCGAAGGCGCACCCCGACATCCTGCCCCGCGTCTTCAACAGCGAAGAATTCGACAAGGACTTCACCCTGATCGAAGCCTTGACCCCGATCGCCGCCAAGGTCAACGAGCTGGCCAAGAGCTTGCAAGACACCCTGGTCGCCGCAAACAGCGATGCCATGACCGAATCCCTGGAAGTCTACGCGGCAGTCAAACAGCACAAGGACAAGGTCGCGGGCCTGGAAGCCACATACGAGGAACTGTCGGTGTTCTTCCAGAGAAGCAAGCGTAAGAACATGAAGGTTGCGGCGTAAAACCGACAGGTTGTTGGTCTAAAACCAGATGTGAACGAGGCTCCAGGCTATGTCTGGGGCCTTTATTGTTATGGGGCACACCCAGGGGATTATAAGCTGCATACATCCTATTATATCCCGCAAACAGTCTTTTATACCTCGCATGCAGTCCGGTATTACCCATGCATAGACTGTTATGTTCCGTAGCTATTCCAGTTTATGCCAGTGCCATTGCGTGATGTGTGCGATTGAGAACAGACTGTAGTCGCATCAAACAAAAGTGTAGTCGCGTCAAACGCGATGACTACCAAGGCACTCCGGTTGATGATCGGTATAAAGATGGGGATGTGGGAAAGACAGACTTGTGGGTCTGGGGGTAAACCGGCCATGAGAATCTGATACCCTGCCGTGGGGATGCAAAATCTTGCGCCCCCACGGCGTTACGCTTGGCAGATAGCTGATCTACACGGGACTGAGCCCTTACAGTGTGTGGTCCGCACTCCCAACTTCCGTTGCATTCTCAACTGGCTTGTCTAGATACTGCCGCCCACCCCTTTGAACTTCTCCACGAAGGCCACGATCTTTTGAAACACGCTCTGCTTCTTCGTCAAGTACAGCGGGTTCAGCGGGCTCATCTTCGGTAGGACTGAATTAAGTTCCGTGCCGTTGTCACTTACGAATTCCCGTCTCAGGGAAACCGTGAGATAACGCTTGGTCGCATCCATATTTAGGTTTTCTGAAGAGATCAGTTCTTCAACCTCACGCTGTCGTTCTATTCGAGCAAAGTCATCGAATGATTTGAGGATGTCAGTCTTGTCGCGAATGCCGTCAAGATCTGTTTGGTTGATGTAATCCACCAGCAGACTTTCCTTCGCGCGATTGCCCACGCTCGCGCGGATCAAACGCCGTACGTCCTCGACCAAGGCCACCTTGTCCTTGACGCGCTTGTTGTTCTCGAAGATCAGACCGAGGATGTAATCCAGGTTGATCTCCTGCGACTTCAAGAGATCCACTTCGAAGACCACATCGTCCCAGTCGATCGTGGATTTTTCCTTCTCGGCGGCGGACCGTTCCCGGCGCAGCCAATCGCGGACATCGTTGTAGGTCGAACGATAGTCCTGGATCTTCCGGTCAGGCGGCATCTGGATCGCCTGCAATGCGGCCAGATCTTCGTCGGTCAGGTGGTTTTTGGTCTTGAATTCCTCCAGCGCGACGGGATCGTTCTTGTCGACCGCCTGCAAGGCCTTGAGATTGGCGAATTCGTCGTAGTTCTGCAGCA
>Ga0208940_1003510_pt1 | contig 13161 bp, 11 predicted proteins | sample AD_JPNNA6_MetaG_FD_184445 | JGI IMG/M metagenome (GOLD analysis project Ga0208940, IMG submission 184445) | Active sludge microbial communities of municipal wastewater-treating anaerobic digesters from Japan - AD_JPNNA6_MetaG (SPAdes) (version 2) | ecosystem: Engineered > Bioreactor > Anaerobic... | reverse complement strand
AAGATGGTTAATCAAGGAAATTTGGCGTCTGAAGAGCGGAAAAATGGTTGAATCGTTGGCCGAGCCGTATATCTGATAGGAGACCTGAAGTTATTAGGAATCCTCCTAATTCATGGGATAAGCTCTCTAATTCTCTGAGCTACGGGAGGGCATGGTTGGAAAAATTTTTGCTAAATAGAGGTTGCGGCTCGATTTGATGAAGACTATAGATAACGTACCATGAGAGAGTTCTGCATGCTGCGCCGATGATGACATACATGCTTCTGATGCGGTGATGAGCCCTATGAGTTCTGAGGCGCAGAAGAATCAATAGGGATAGGCCGCCATCTCCTCCGCCTAATCTGCAGGGTGAGCCTTTGCCCAGGCGTCTATGTTGTCTATGAGGTTCAGCTCTATGATCTTTTTCGTGTCATAGAGCATCTCCGCCACCTCAGCCAGGGAGAAAGACCTCCGGTCACCCTTCCCGTCAATGACCCCAATAGCCTCATTGGGATTGGACATGCTTATCTCCCGCAGGTGGCTGGCTAAAAGAGAGCAGGCGTTCTTGAGATACTTTATGGATAAGTCAGATGTAGGCATTCTGTCTGAGAGGTTCTTGTTGACCTCTTTAATGGACCAGCACAATGTGATGACATCTCTGTACATCTCGGCACCCCGGCGGGATATGGGCTGGTTGCTATTTAAAAGCTGTGGAGAAGGAATCCTCCGAATCGATAAGAAAAAGGTGGGGCTGGTGAGATTCGAACTCACGATCGACGGGTCTCTCCGATACTGAAAGCACATACAGCCCGGAAACGGTGGCTGACATAAGCCTATTTCAGTGCTCCAACGGATCATCAACGACCTCCCCGTCGGGAGATCTCAGTAGACCCGTTTCTCATCATCAAATTATACCGCTGGAGCCCGTCGCCCTACCTGGCTGGGCCACAGCCCCTCTAAGCGGGCCGAGAGGGATTTGAACCCCCGACCTAAAGGTTAAGAGCCTTTCGCTCTGCCTGACTAAGCTACCGGCCCGGAACCCACAAATGTCAATGCTGGATATATACGTTTCGGGTGAGCGAGGGAGCATGCATTGTGAAATAGTGACGCAAAAAGAATTTTATGGGACAAGAAATTTCCCTAAAATGTGTTGATGTACCTCTCGATCTCCCAGGGGTGGACGAATGTATTGTATGCCTCCCACTCCATCATGCCCAGGCGCATTATGTTCTGGAAGACGTGCTCTCCCAGCGCAGCCCTGATGACGCTGTCCGCCTCCAGGCAGTCCAGGGCCTCCTTGAGATTGGCCGGAAGGGTCTTAATGCCTCTGGCAGCCCTCTCAGCCGGAGTGAGGTGATAGACATTCAGGTCCACCGGCTCGCCTGGATCGATACCTCTCTTGATTCCATCCAGTCCCGCTGCCAGGATGGCGGCGAATGTTAGGTAGGGATTGCATGAGGGATCCGGCGAGCGGAACTCGATCCTGGTGGAGAGGCCCCGTCCCGAGGGAATGCGGATGAGCGAGGAGCGGTTGGGTCCGGACCAGGTGATGTAGACTGGAGCCTCGAATCCCGATACCAGGCGCTTGTAGGAGTTGATGAGGGGATTGGCCACGGCCGTTATGGCGCAGGAATGCTCTATCAGGCCGCCCACGAAGAACCTGGCCAGATCGCTGATATGCATGTGCGTATCCGGATCGAAGAATGCATTCTCCTGGCCGCGGAATAGGGATATGTTGGTATGCATTCCACTGCCCGCCGCACCGTATACGGGCTTGGGCATGAATGTGGCACGCAGGCCCTCTTGCATGGCAATGGTCTTGGTGACGTACTTGAATGTCACAACCCTGTCTGCGTTCTTAAGGGCATCGTCGTAGACGAAGTCAATCTCATGCTGGCCCTTGGCCACCTCATGATGGGATGCCTCGATGGTAAAGCCCATGCCGATGAGTGCCCGGATGATCTCGCGGCGCACGCCCTCAGCCAGGTCCACCGGCCCGAGGTCGAAGTATCCGCCGAAGTCGTGGGGTGTTGTGGCCGAGCCCCCGTTCTGCTTTTCGAATAGGAAGAACTCCAGCTCCGGGCCGACGTTCATCTTGAAGCCCAGCTCCCTGGCCGCCTCAAGCTGGCGGCGCAGCACATTTCTGGGGTCTCCCTCGAATGGCTTTCCATTGGGCAGGTGCACGTCACAGATCAATCGGGCCTCATTGGAGCCGCCCTTGCTGCACCAGGGCAGCAGGCTGAATGTGGACAGGTCGGGCTGTAGTAACATATCAGACTCCTGAATCCTGGCAAATCCCTCAATGGACGAGCCGTCAAACGATATGCCGCTCTTCAGAGCCTTTCCAATCTGAGTGGCGGGTATGGCCACGTTCTTTACTATCCCCGATATGTCCGAAAACTGCAGACGGAGAAACTCGACATTCTCCTCCGAAATCTCCTTTAGCACCTGCTCTTGGGTGTACATCGAATTACCATCTCCCGAATAAGCCCGCTAATTTTTGCCGATCAGCCTTCACCTGCTATTTTATATAGCTAACTGATGCCCGCGCACAGATCGCACGCAAATATGCTTATCTAGGGCTAAACAGCTCATGGGTATTTGATGTCCGGCAAGAGAGTCTTTGTGGTGGACGCGGGCGGCAGGGGCAATGCCATAGCCCATGCCTTTGCCAAAAGCGGGGAAGTGGAGAGGGTCTACGTCGCTCCCGGGAACGCGGGCAGCGAGATGATGGACAAATGCCGTCTTGCAGATCTGGGCGGAAAGGCGCCCAGGACCATAGCCGAGATGCTGGACTTTGCAGCCCGGGAGGATATAGACCTGACATTCGTGGGCCCTGAGGGCTATCTCTCCGACGGCATAGTCAATGTCTTCCAGGAGGCAGGCCGCATGATCGTCGGCCCAACGAAGGAGGCGGCGGTCCTTGAGAACAGCAAGTGCTCGACCAAAGACCTTCTCAAGAGGCTGAATGTCCCAGTGCCCCCATGCGAGAACTTCAGCGATGCCGCAGCAGCCAAAGAGTACGCCCGCCAGTACTGCGCCGAGCATCCCGGAAAGGGGCTGGTGGTCAAGGCGGACGGCCTGGCAGCGGGAAAGGGCTCCATAGTCTGCTCCGGAGAGAAGGAGGCCTGTTCTGCAATCGAACGCATCATGGAGAGCCCCCGGCTCTTCGGGGCGGCGGGGGACAGAATTGAGATTGAAGAGCGACTGGAGGGGCGGGAGCTGATGTTCTTTGCCCTGAGCGACGGCAGGACTGTCAAGCCCCTCCAGTCGGCACTGGACTACAAGCAGGCCTTCGCAGCTGATGAGGCAGTGGCGGTGCGCCTCTTCAACAAGCTCTCGAAGAATCCCTGTCTCGACAGCAATCCCAACACAGGGGGCATGGGCGGCTTCTCGCCCCATCCCTGGCTGGATGAGGATCTAACTGAGAGGATCATGAACAGGATCGCCATTCCGACTGTGCGGGGGTTTAAGGAGACGACGGGACACGAGTACGTGGGTGTGATCTACTTCGGGCTGATGATATCCGAGGATAGGCAGCCATCTGTCCTGGAGATCAATGTGCGGCTGGGCGATCCTGAGGCAGAGGTGATACTGCCAAGGCTGGAGACGAACTTCTTTCTGCTATCCCGGGCCATCCTGGACAGGAGGCTCGACTCGGTACCCCTGCAGTGGTCCGACGACTATTGCCTGGGCGTGTGCGCAGTATCAGGGCGGGCGATCAAGCCACTCTCCTCCGGGAGCGAAGAGGAGCGGCCAGGCTATCCGGGGGAGCATTACACCAACATGCCCATAACCGGGCTTGAGAAGGTCGACCCGGATGTGCTGGTCTATCATAACGGCACTGCCTTCGCCCCGGAGGGGTCAGGCAGAAGAAAGCTCTTTACCACAGGCGGGCGGGTGCTGACTTTGGTCGCCCGCGGAAAGAGCCTGGCTGAGGCGCGGGTCCGGGCATATGACAACATCAAGAGGATCAGGTTCAACGGCATGCGCTACAGAAAGGACATCGGTCTCGGATATATTTAGAAACGATGAAGGAGCCATAATATGATAGTATTCGGCCTGGAGGGCACCGCCTGGAACCTGAGCGCCGCACTGGTGGATGAGGAGGGTGTGCTCTACGAGAAGAGTGCCACCTACACTCCTGCCAGGGGGGGAATCCACCCCCGAGAGGCTGCCCAGCATCACGCCGAGCATATGGCCGAGGTGGTTGGGGACGTCATGGGCTACGCCCGCGACCAGGGGTTGAAGGTCGATGCAGTGGCCTTCTCCCAGGGGCCGGGCCTGGGACCGTGCCTGCGGACTGTGGCCACGGCTGCAAGGGCATTATCCCTGCGCTTCAGGCTGCCGCTGGTCGGCGTCAACCACTGTGTGGCCCACATCGAGGTTGGAAAATGGCAGTCTGGGGCGGGCGACCCGGCTGTAATATATGTGAGCGGCGCCAACTCCCAGGTTCTGGCCCTCCGCAAAGGCCGCTACCGCATATTCGGCGAGACGCTGGACATCTCAGTGGGAAATGCCATCGACAAGTTCGCACGCTCGGTTGGACTGCCCCACCCCGGCGGCCCGAAGGTGGAGGAGCTGGCACGGCAGGCCCACAGCTACATCCCCCTGCCCTACACTGTCAAGGGCATGGACCTCTCATTCTCCGGCCTGTCCACAGCCGCCAGCGAGGCAGCCAGGAGGTACGACCTGGCCGATGTCTGCTACAGCCTGCAGGAGACGGCCTTCGCCATGCTGGTGGAGGTCACCGAGAGGGCAATGGCCCATGCAGCCAAGAAGGAGGCCATGCTCGTTGGAGGCGTTGGGGCCAACAAGCGGCTGGGGGAGATGCTCAACATCATGTGCGAGGAGAGGGGGGCGAAGTTCTTCCTGCCGCCCAGGAAGTTCATGGGGGACAACGGCAGCATGATCGCCTACACGGGTCTTCTCATGTGGAGAAGCGGGAGTGTGACGCCCATAGAGGAGTCGAAGGTGCGGCCCGGCTACAGGACGGACGACGTGCCCGTCACGTGGGCGTGAGCCATGTGCCTTGCAGAAGAGTAGATTGCAAAAACTAAAAAAACCAAAAACCGTATGTGTTTAGGTCCATGAATTCAGCATCTATCGGCCCATTTCGTGCCATCCTCTGTTGCCTTTTCATTTAGAGCCTTTTTGGTGAGCATAGTCTTCCGATATCGTTTGCTTATTAGATGCATGTCAATTTATATTAATCACACCCGGACTGGATCAGCATCTACCGACCTACTCTCAAGCACCTAAACACATACAAAAAACCTTATAGAAGAATCATTCGCAGGTATCCAGAAGCCCCTTCTTCTTGCCGCCTCTCTTGTCCCCGGGCTTGATCGGCTCAACCTTTGCTTCCTTCTCCTGCTTTTTCTCTTTCTTTTCTTCTTGTTGGGCCACTTCGAATTCCCCTTGAAGAATCGTAACTATTATTAGTTAAAACTTCCGGTGAGCCCCTTGGCCCTGCAGGGGGGTGGGAAGCAAGCGAAAAGGTAGCTGTGAGAAATGCTGAATGAGAGGCCAGCTGCAGCGGTCGGGCCGGCCCTGCATAAATGGAAATTATTAATTTAACCTAAATCCTTTTACTGCGCATCATAGTAGTAGGCAAAGCATTATATCTGTTGGGCTAAATATTTTAATAAGAGGGGATCTTTACGGTCCAGGTAAACATAACTGCGGCAATGGGAGTGCTTGTCATTCTCACCGGCATCGCACTGGTCGGAATTCAGGTGGTGCAGAGTGACGGCGAGATGCAGGGCGGGGATTTCAAGCTCATCGGGGCGGAGGCGGGAAGCACCAGGTTTCAGGTGGAGACGGCCTTTCCTGGAGTGCCCATGATTGCCCTGGGCATGCTGCTCCTGATCACAGGTGCATTCATATCGCGAGGGTAGGCCGCATCGAGGCAGCAAACTGGCCAAAGCATATAAGCCAGGGAGGCAAAGCTACCCAGTATGAAGCCCAGGGAGCTCTCTTCAGAGGAATGCACGGCCCTGTTATCCGCCGGCCGGTACGGCAGGCTCGCCCTATCGCTCAATGATTCGCCTTACGTCATCCCCATGGCCTATGTTTTTTCGGCAGGCAAGATCTATCTCCACTCCAGAGGAGCCGGAAAGAAGGTCGAGATAGCCTCTCGAAATCCCAGAGTATGCTTCGAGGTGGACAGCCTCCAGAGGAATCAATGGTCCAGCGTCATAGTATACGGAAAAGCCACCCTATCCTCGGATCTGCAGGCCAAGATGAGGATGTTCGAGTCCTTCGTTGGCATGAAAGGCCACGGTGGCAAGAAGTTCTCCCCTGAAGATCTGGAGAAGATGCCCATGACCGTCTGGGAGATAGAGATCGAGGAGATGACTGGAAGAGAGGGCGTCTGGTAGGGTCGAGAGGGATGCCGGCAGCCGTCAAGTGGACTGAGAAGTACCGGCCCCAGTCGCTCAGTCAGGTGCTGGGAAACGGAAAGGCCATAGAGGAGCTATCCGCCTGGGCGGAGGCCTGGGAGAGGGGCGAGCCCATCACGCGGGCGGCCATACTCTACGGGCCGGCTGGGACAGGCAAGACCTCGGCTGCCCTGGCTCTGGCACGGGAGCGGGACTGGGACTACATTGAGATGAATGCCAGCGACGCCCGCACAGCAGGCCTGATAGAGAGGATAGCCGGGCCGGCCTCTACGAGCCGCACATTTTCGGGAAGGCGGCGTTTGGTGATACTGGATGAGGCCGACAACCTGCACGGCACCGCCGACCGGGGGGGAGCGGGGGCGATGCTGCGTCTGGTTAGGTCCACCTCCCAGCCGGTTCTTCTCATCGCCAATGAGTACTACGAGATAGAAAAGCCTCTGCGTGATGCGGCAAAAGGCATACAGTTCCGCTCCCTGCGCGCCAAAACCATCGCCCAGGCCCTACGGGAGATCTGCCGGGCGGAGGGTGTGGAGTGCGATCCAGATGCACTGATGGCCATTGCCGAGCGGGCGGGAGGGGATATGCGCTCGGCGGTCAACGACCTTCAGGCCGCAGCCCAGGGCCAGGAGGCTGTCAGGCTGGAGGATGTGGTCACGGCTGAGAGGGATGTCAAGACATCCATCTTCAAGGTCCTTGAGGTCATATTCAAGGGAAGCCGGGCCCAGGAGGCCCTGCAGGCTTCCTACGACCTGGATGAGAGCCCTGAGGATCTCATAAGCTGGGTGGATGAGAACCTGCCACTGGCCTATGCCGGGCAGGATCTGTGGCGGGGATTCGAGTGCCTGGCCAGGGCGGATGTCTTCCTCGGAAGGGTTGGCAGGAGGCAGAGCTACAGCCTGTGGCGCTACGCCAGCTTCCTCATGACCGGAGGGGTGCAGGCCGCCAAGGCCGCTCCGCGGCACGGCTATCTGGCCTTCCGCCCGCCCAGCCTCTGGAGGCGGATGGGCCAGACAAGGAAGGCGCGGGCGGTTCGGGATTCTGCGGCCAGGAAGATCGCCGCCCGCTGCCATGTCTCCACAGCCTATGCCAGGGCGGAGCTTATGGGCTTTTTTGGCCTGCTCCTGGCGGACAGGCGCAGGGCTGCCCCTCTGGCAGCTGAGCTGGGCCTGGAGGCTGAGGAGATCGCCCTGCTGCTCGGCAGCAGCCCCACAGCCAAAAAGGTGCAGAACATCTACGAGGAGGCGCAGAAGATCCGTGCGGCTGAGGTGTATGAGGAGATAGAGCTTGCCTGGCACGGATCCGGCCAGAGGGCTCTATCAGGAGGCGAAGCCGGACTGGCTGCACAGCCGAGGGATGTGCCAGCGGCAGAGGCCGGCGGGCCGGCTGCGGAAAAGCCGGAGGAGACTGGAGCATCAGGCACCCCGGCTGCTGCCGCTCTGAAGCCTGAGGCGGCTGCCAGGCCGAAGAAGAGGGGCAGGCCTAGAAAGGCGGAGAGCGAGGGGAAGGAGGAATCCGCATCCGATGCGGAAAAGAAGCAGAGGTCGCTGTTTGACTTCTGATATTTAGTGCCAGATGTTTCAACATCTTGCCCGATAGCGATAAGCCTGGGAATGCCTATTTTCCTTCACCTTCGGCAACCTTTTTATAAGATAAAGCATCAACGATGATAATTAATTTTCTCATTGAAGAGATGCTCCAGAATGTGAAGGGATGAATTGATCCCAAAAAACTTCACTGAAGGAGATTTTCCAAAAAGAGGTGATAATCTTGACAAAAGCTCTGAGATCGAAGAGGATTTCAATGCTGATTCTGACCATAATACTGACAACCGCTGTAGGTTATGGTCTTGAAGGAGGCAGTTATCCTCCGGAGGTGGCTGGCTACTCCGAAGACTGGCCGCTTCCCAATAAGGACTACGGAAATACCAGGGCTACTTATGATTCTGAAATTAGCTCGGAGAATGTTGAGAATCTGGGGATCGCCTGGTCATTTCCGATTCCTGGTATGGGAGCCTACGGTGCTGCTGCCAGCAATCCAATCATAATAGGTGATAGGGTCTACCTCCAGGACCTGAAATGCAATGTGTTTGCTCTGGATCTCGATACAGGAGAGCCCATTTGGTCGAAGTTCTACAACGTGTCGGATATCCTCGGCCCTAACGGTCCTGCAGTGGGATTGGGGAAGGTCTTTGTGGCAAAGGACCTCTACAACATAAGTGCTCTGGACGCCGAGACCGGAGAAGAGATTTGGTCGGCGATGATTTCCAATGTGAGCACAACTGGGATTGACATTCAGCCTGTCATATATGATGGCCTTGTCTATGTCTCCACAGTTCCAGGTACAGGGGACGTCTTCTACTCCCCAGGTGGCATCGGCGTCATCTACGCACTGGATGCCCAGACAGGCGATGTGGTCTGGAGCTTTTCCACTGTTGATTCCACAGAGCTCTGGGGACACCCGGAGATCAACAGCGGCGGAGGATCCTGGTACCCTCCAGCCATTGATGCCGAAACAGGGATAACCTTCTGGGGAATCGGAAATCCTGCTCCATTCCCAGGTACAGAGGGGTGGCCTAGCGGCACCAGCAGGCCCGGCTCTAACCTGTATACCGACAGCATTGTGGCCCTTGATCACAGGACTGGCAAGATGGTCTGGTTCCATCAGGTCCTTGCCCATGACCTGTTCGACCACGACTTCCAGATCTCTCCCATCCTGGCAGACCTTAACGTGGGGGGATCGGAAGAGAAGGTAGTCTTCGGAAGTGGAAAGCTGGGGAAGGTCTATGCATTCAATCGAAGCTCCGGGGAGGTCCTCTGGTCGACCGTAGTGGGGGAGTACGACGAGACCGCCCAGCTTGACGTCCTGCCAAATGAGACCACCAGAATCTATCCAGGTATCCTGGGCGGGGTTGAGACTCCCATGGCCTATAGCAATGGAGTTCTCTATGTACCGGTGGTGAATATGTTTGCAGATTGGACTCCAACGTCTTTGAACTCGTCCACCATTAACTACAACAACGGGACTGGAGAGCTCATAGCCATAGACGCTGCCACAGGCAAGATACTCTGGATAAAGCTCTTCGATACCATGATCCTGGGCGGAGCTACTGTCATAAACGACCTGGTCTTCACTGCAGAGTACGACGGTACCATTCATGCCTTCAAAGTCGATTCCGGAGAGGAGCTATTCTCCTATAAGGCACCAGCCGGCATCAATGGGTGGCCTGCCGTTTCAAATGACTTCATTGTATGGCCTGCAGGAGATGGAGATAAGCCATCTTTGATCGCCCTCAGTCTCGAGGCAGGACAAAAAATTTTGCCGGAGAGCAAAAACGAGACCATTAAAGGCGAAAGCGGAACAAAAGCAGCAGAGCCGGCAAGCTCGACCGGTTCGGTCTCCGCAGGAGCGGCTCTGTCCAACTGGACAGCGACAGGAGAATGGGCAGCTGACGGCCATCTCTGCAGGAGAGTACTCAAAGAACCTTACCATAATGGGCGGGAGATATATCGTCCGCTGGAGAAACGATGATAAAGACATTTACATGGCTCTGGAGGGAAGGACGGATGGTTACGTGGCGATAGGCTTTGAACCGACACAGGAGATGAAAGATGCCGACATGGTTATGGGCTGGGTCTCCGGCGACAACGTGACGGTCCTGGACTTATTCTCTACTGGCAATTACGGGCCTCACCCGCCGGATGAAGAACTGGGTGGAAGAAACGATATTTTGGAGTTCGGCGGCTCTGAATCCAACAATGTGACTTTGATCGAGTTCAAGAGGATGATGGATACCGGCGACCAGTTTGACAAATCATTCAAGCCGGGCCAGACCGTCAACATAATTTGGTCTATGTCCAGCTCCGATTCCCTTGCGGTCAGACACCGCGAGAGGGGAGAAGCAATGATCTCTCTTGAATAGCAGGGCTGGTTCAAGCCTGCGGGATCTTCGGATCCAAACTCCAACCTTTTTTGCCTTGCCATTTCAGTAGGGCAAGACGCTTACGCGCCTTTCCGCCCGTAAAGCTCAACGATCCGTGCGGCAATATATCTGGCGCACTCCTCTGCGCTCATGGCCGTGGTATCGACATCGATCTCAGGAGAGAGAGGCTCCTCGTAGGCCACGTTGACCCCAGGCACGGCTGCCTTCTCCTCCCCTGCCTTTTTGTATATGTCCCGCGGGGAGAACTTCGCACTGCGAGCCGCCTCCCTCTCCATGCAGACCTCTAAGGGAGCGCGGATGAAGACCTCACCGAAGGCCGGCACCAGCTGGCGGGCGAAGTCTCGATACCGGCGGCGGTTGGCTGTGGCATCGATTATGACGTTTATCCCCTCCTCAGAGAGAAGCTTGCCCATGTAGGCCAGAGAGGCATAAACGATATCCCTCTCCTCTTCGGTGTACCTGGGATGGGGGGTTATGGCCCTCCTGATCTCATCCAGTTGCAGTATTTTGACGGCTACACCCATCTCGGAAAGCCTGGCCTTTACCAGCTCTGCTATGGTTGTCTTGCCGCATCCCGGCAGGCCCGTAAACCACATCACCCATGCCATTGGATCACCCGCGTTACAGTTCGAATAAACACTCCTCCGCATAAAAACTCATTCCTCTTATTGAGACTCTGTATTCCGGTATCGTAGCAATATAACCAAAAGATTTATTACTAAATAAGATATCATTCCCAATTAGTAACCGAAAAGAGGAGGTGAGTTCGATGTCAGAGATAGAAGGCGAATTGTCGCTGAGCAGAGTTATAGTCTCCGATGCTGCTGTGCCTTTTATATCCAGGGGAGGACGCCTATTCCCAGGCCAGGTTCTGGCAGCAGATCCGGGAATCGAAGATGGGGAGCAGGTTATAGCGGTTGACAGGAGGAACAATCCCATAAGGGTCATCCAGATATACAAGGGGAAATAGAAAGCAACTGCGAGCAAAAATAGGCCAATTCTGTAGCCAGCCTGAAACTGCCATTGGGAAACAGAACAATCCCGGAACTGACTGACGCAATCGACTCTCGCCAAGCAAGGCAGTCAATTCCGGGATTCCTCTTCTAAAAATATATTATGCAAATATAAATTATGAATGGATCATTCTTCGTACCCCAGCTCCCTGGCCTTTGCATAAGCTGCTTCAGCCTCATCCTGTCGATTCAGGGCCGCCAGAGCATTGCCCCTGGCCAGCCATGTCAGGGGATCACTGGGATTGATCTCCAAAGCCCTGTCGAAAGCAGCATTCGCCTCTTCGTATCTGGAAAGCTCGGATGATAGTATTACCCCCTTCATCTTCCAGGCCATTTCGTAGGTTGGATCTATGGCGGTGGCATTATCAAAAGCCAGGACGGACTGTTCGTAGTCTCCCACATTGTGCAGCAGCAGACCTCTGGATGTCCATAATGTCGCATTTTGCGGATCGGCCTTTATCATCTCATCGATTATGTTCAGAGCGCTCCGATAGGCCTGGACGGCCTCGTCAGTTCGATTCAGCATTGAAAGGGTATTGCCCATGTTGATCCAGGCCATCTCGTTGTCAGGGTCTATCAGCGTCACATTTTTATAAGCCTGGAGAGCCTCATCGTAGAGTCCAACAGCCGCCAGGCGGTAGCCTTCATTCAGCAAGCCCTCTGCTGCGGTTATGTTCGCACTTGTGTTCTCACCCTGGGCTGCAGCACATGCACATAGTGCCGCAAGCGATATAATAAAGACTGCAGACACACGAGATACTCCCGCCGCCTTCACAGATGACATCGATCCCGAAGATGATATTTCCCTCAAGTCACTCACCTCAATTCTCCTAAATCCCAAATCAAGCGAATGATAAGCTGCTTGTTTTCGTCACTTGTCGAAGTGACGCGCTCAATGAATATAAATATTATGCATTCACTCCTGTTGTGTATAGTCCCGAAACCTTTGACTTTATATACCCTTCAATGGGGCATGGGGAAGAGAAATAAGGTCGTAAAGCTAACAGAGAGGAAGATCCAATACATCATTCGGGCCAAAAAGAGAGGCGAGAGCACCAAAAGAATCGCTGTAGACATGAAACTCAGCGAATCAACGGTGAAGCGAGTATGGATGCACTGGTTGCGAACCAAGATGCCCCTAAACATTAGAAAATTCGGAAGAAAGAAAAAGGAGTTGGACCGCGATTCCGTGCAGCTGATACTTGAAGTCAACAAAGAGCAAAATCTTGGCGCAAGGCGTCTGGAAAAGATCATCGAATTCAAGTACGGAAAGCATATACCTCATAATGCCATCCATAGAGTTCTATTGGCTCATGGTCGAGCCAATGTGAACCGCAACAAGGCGAAGCGCAGAAAGCCCTGGGTCAGATGGGAACGAGATCACAGCTTGACCCTGGTGCATCTGAATTGGCATGACAGTGACATCAATGGGAAGAAGGTTTGCGCCGTCCTCGACGACAGCTCACGGCGCATCCTTGCAGGCGGTGAATTCGATGAAGAGACCTCGGATAACAGCATCCTTCTCCTCCAGGAGGCTCTCGATAATTTCGAGTGGCTGACGTCCATCAGCCAGGTAATGACAGATCACGGGACTCAGTTCTATGCCAACAAGAGAGACAAAAATGGTAACGCCGATTGCGGATTTGAGAACTTCCTCAAAAGAAATAAAATTAAGCACATATTAGCTCCAGTCAAACGCCCGCAAGTCAATGGCAAATTTGAAAAATGGAATGATACTTACGAGAAAAACAGAATTAGGTTTGATAATTTTGACGAATTCATGAATTGGTACAACACGGTCAGGTTCCATGAATCACTCGATACG
>Ga0208940_1003508_pt1 | contig 13163 bp, 13 predicted proteins | sample AD_JPNNA6_MetaG_FD_184445 | JGI IMG/M metagenome (GOLD analysis project Ga0208940, IMG submission 184445) | Active sludge microbial communities of municipal wastewater-treating anaerobic digesters from Japan - AD_JPNNA6_MetaG (SPAdes) (version 2) | ecosystem: Engineered > Bioreactor > Anaerobic... | reverse complement strand
TTCATGTTAACAATAAATCAATTGGAAAAGGAAGAGTAATGATCATTAAATAGATTCAAGTACGGTAGTACTTTTCTATTTATTTAAAAACTAAAAATAATTGATGATTTAACTGATAATTTGATTTGAAAGTACTGTGCACAACAAGGGGTGCAGCCAATGTGGGTTGACGTTGGAACTTCGGAGCGGTTTCGCCTGCTCGGGCGTTTTCGTCGGGGGACGAAAACGTCGCTCCGCACTCCCCCACTAGCCACACCCCCAGCCGTTATGCACCAATTAATAAAACTATCTGAAATGATACAAAAGAAAATTAAAGAATTACTCAAAATTGTTAGAGATTTACAAAAGGAATATGAAGCCTATAATAAGAAATTTACATTAGACGGCAGGTTAGTTGGAGATATTGGAGAAGTAATTGCGATGGAAAAATACCAAATTCAACTATACAAGAAAATAGAAGAAAAATATGATGCAATTACTGAATACGATAATACAGAAGTACAAATCAAGACAACAATGAATAATTCAATCTGGTATCCTAGAGACTATTCTCTTAAATTATTATTAGCCCTCAAAATTACATCAGAAGGGGAACCAATTGAATTGTATAATGGAGAAACAGGCCCTATTCAAGAATACTTGAAAAACAGAAAACGAAGTGAAAACTACAATTACTATACGATTTCAAATGGAGTTTTATTAAAACTGAATAAACAGGTAAAAATAGAAACAAGGATTAAAGAGCGAAACAATTAAAGCATTAAATACAATGAAATACTTAACAATTATCTTAGGAATATTTCTATTTATCTCGTGCAATCAAGGCGAATTGAAGAACTTGCGAGAAGAAAACACAGCATTAAAAACGGAATTGGATAGTTTAAGAAATTTCATCAAACAAGAAGCTGAAAAGAAAAAATTTCTTGGACTTTATGTGAATACAAAAAGTGGATTATACAACAAGATTGAATTTAAAGGGGAAACTTCGTGTGTCGTAACTGATGGAATTTTTGGAATACCTTTCGCTACAAGTTATGAAAGAGATGGAAGCATTATAAGAATAAGAACCGACAAAAGTGATTTAATGTTAACCATAAAGGACTCTGAAACTTTAATTGGCGAAGGTTTTGCAGAGGGTATTTATAAAAAGAAAAGATAAAAATCGGTGCATAACAGGTGGTTTAGCCTACTGGGGCTGATGATGCAGATGCCAAAGTTTTTAGTATTTTAGTATGTTTTTAACGTGGGATGACGCCGCTGGCTTTTAACTCCCCAGCAGCCCAAACCACCGACCGTTGACTTATAAAACTTACCCTACTTAAACCTTATCCCCAGCACGGTTATATCGTCCCTTTGGGGTTCGTCGGCCTTGAAGTTCAGGAAATCGTCCAGAATGATGCTTTGCATCTGGGGCATTGGTTTACCCAGTGCCGAAACAATGGATGTGTGTAAGCGGCAGGTGGTATACTTTTTACGCAAAACGTTATTCTGGTCAGTTATGCCATCGGTGGCCATTACCAGTATATCGCCTGCATGCATGGAGATACGCCAGTTTGAGAATTCCTGCTCCACGTCGGGCAGTACGCTGCCAATGGATTTGCGGTTACCCTTTAGGGTTTGCATGTTATTATCGCCCTTCAGGCAGTAGTATAGAGGGCGGTTTGCCCCGGCAAAGGTTACCACATAGGCATTATCGGATTTGCGTTCAATTAGGCACAAAGCCACATCCATACCATCAAAACTCTCGCTAACATCCTGCCGTAGGGCCTTGTTCACTTCGTCGTTTAGCTCGGTAAGGATGGCGGCAGGGTTATGGTTTTTGCGCTCAACAACTATCTCGCTGAGCAACCGGCTTCCAATTAACGACATGAATGCTCCGGGCACACCATGACCAGTACAATCCACAACGGCTATAAAAAGCTTATCGTTTGGCCTGCCCTTGGGGCCAACCTGAGCAACCCAGTAAAAGTCGCCCGATACCAACTCCTTTGGAAGGTAAATGAGAAAGTGCTCAAAATCGTCGGCAAAAACGGTGTTAAGGTCTGGAAGTATAGCCTGCTGTATGGTTTTTGCATACTGAATACTATCGTTGATGTGTCGGTTGCGCTCCTCAAGCTCATCGCGCTGCGAGAGGATTTCTTCCTTTTGGTGCTGGAGCAGTAAATTCTTTTCGGTTAGCGCTCGCTCTGACTCCTTTAATTCCTTGGTTCGCTCATCGACTAGCTGCTGCAGCTTGATGTTTGAAACCCTCAATATTCGGGTGTTAATCCTAACAATTACAAATATTATTAACCCAGCCAAAGCAAGGTATAGAATGAAAGCGTACCACTTCAGGTAGAAAGGATGGTCAATTGTGAACGGAAAATACTCAACCGGGCTTTCGATATCCTGGAGCGTTTTTGATTTTACCATGAACCGGTAACTGCCGGGCTTAAGGTTAGTGTACTCCTTGAATCTGCTTGTATTCCATGGGCTCCAGTCGTCATCGTAACCTTCAAGCTTGTACGAATACTGAAGCTGGTGGTTTGGCTGGAAGTAGGGCGAGGAGAAAAAGATAATTAGGTCGTTTACCCTGGCAGGCAGTACAATAGGTTGCTGAACCTGAACAGATTTTGCCCGCACAAAAGGTTGAGTTGCGAGGCTGTCAAAAGAAAACCCTCCGTAAACCGTGCCCTTTTTCTTTGAATATACCTGTCTGATAAATACCCTAGGTATTTGATCGGTGGGAAAGTGCTCGTTGGCATCGAAACGGAACAGTCCGTCGGTCGATGAAATCCACGATACATTATCGGAATCGGTAAAAACATCAAAAAAGATGGTCTCCGGTATCAGGTTAAACTGGGCAGGGGAACGCCTGTAGGCTTTATCGGCATGCTTGGTAACCCTTTCCAGTTTACGGTTTGCCTGAAATCTATAGGTTTCAAACCAAATGTCGTTATTCCTATCGCATGCCAGTATTCTTAACCCAATAGTACCGTTGGCATACTGAGTGCCCAGCATGGTTTCGGGTACAAAGGAGTCGGTATCCTTATCGTAGCTGGAAAGCCCACCCTCGGTGCTTGCCAGCACAAGCCCATCGATATAGTTAACCGCAATATCATCGCATTTGGGTTGAAATGGTAAAGAGTAACTTTTATACTTTTCGGCTATCAGCTCATAAGGGTTTATGACATCCAGGAAACCTATGCCCTTATAGCGCTGAGTAAACCAAACATCTCCGTTTTTATCCTCGGTAACCTTGTAAACCTCAGATGATGAACTATACAAATATCCTAGAAACGTGAATACTCCCCTGTTCTCCTGCAAAACCCCAACCCCATCGTAAAGGCCAACATAGAGAATGCCTGGGTAAATCCTGGATTTAATAAAGGAGTATGCATTTACTTTAATACTTGTTACTGGGATGGCTCTTTCTCCTTCAATCCTATAAATTCCGTTTGCGGTTCCTGAGAGCAAGTGTTCCTTGCCGCTTTCATCGGTGTAGATGAAAAGCCCCCATGCTAAATCGTTAATGCCGCTTACCCTTTCAAAGTGCGAATTTGTTTTAACGTGGACACCCGTATTGGAAGAGTAGTAAATGGTTCCCTTGAAATTTACAGCCGACTGTATAACCCCGCTTATTCCGTCCTGCTCAGTCCAACTTGTTAGCTGCGAATGAAAAGGCGAGTACGATATACCATTATTTAATGCCATCCAAATATTTTTGGAGTTATCGACATATAAATACCAAGCGGTATTGTCCTGTAGTCCGGTTTCCTTGCTGATGGTTCTAACAATTTTCCCGCTGTGATTGATAATGGCAACGCCTCCGGAATAGGTTCCAATAGCCCAAAGTCCCTCATCAAGCATTATTCCAGAGTAAATCCTGTTGGTGATAAAAAAATTATCGTTTGATGTTTTAAACGGGATGAGCGTTTTAAAATCGGTGGGTAAGGTGCGAGTGGTTAGTGCCTGCTTATTAAGAAGGTAAAATCCGTTTGTTTGCGTTCCAACCAGTAAGTACTGGTAATCGAATGGCAGGATGGTGTAAACCATTTGTGTACCAAGAATTTCGGTTCCGGGTACTTTTACCAGTGAATCGTTATAAAGGTAGGTTAAGCCGTAATCGCGCTGGTTAATAAAAATGAAATTATCCACATAGTATGAGCGATGGAACTGGGTTTTGGGCTCCCAGTAGTTAACGGTTAAATCGCTGTTAATTCTAAATAAAGCTTTAAAAGTTGAAAAGTAAACTGCCTGACCGGTGTGGTAGATTTGCCTTATAAGACCTGGCTTGGCAAAACGCTCGGGCAACAGCTTAGAAAGGGAATAGTACTTAAGTGAGTTAGCCGAATCGGCGGCAAGGTATCCAACCTCATCCTGACCTCCAACCCAAACCCTGCCAGTGGGGTCGGTGTCTAGGCATCGGGCAAGGGCATTGTTAATTGAAATATGCTTCCACTCGGAGCCATCGTACTCAATTACGCCAACATTATTGGCCACGTAAATCATCCCCCTGTTGTCCTGGGTAATTGCCCAGCTCTGCGAATGTCCATTATACTGCCGATGATGGAAGTTGACAAGCGGATAGCGGCCAATTTCCTGTGCAAAAAGGCTAATGCTTGTAATTGCTAATGCAAAAAACAGAAACAGTTTTAAATAATGCCTCACAGCCCCTTTGATTTAAAAACACCAGCAAGTTATTAATTTATTGATATTGAAGCAAGCAAAAAAGGGTCTTTTTAGACCCTTTGCGTATAAATCAGTTAGCATGTTTTACCTGGAGAACTTATAGGAGTACCTGTAAACAACGCGGTACTTGTAGTCGGAGTAGTAGGCATCAACCTCATTGATATTCCCCTGGTTATCCACCTTGTAGTTGCGGCGCGAATAGTCCGAAGCGCCGTCCTCGTACCATTTTTCCTCAAGCAGGTTGCCGTTTTTATCGTACTTGTATGAGCTGTAAAGTATCTTGCTAGTGCCAGGTTTAGTCATGTAAACCTCAACCATCTGCTTTTTTTCATCGTAAACATAATCGTAGGTAGCACGTAGCTCACCTCCGTAGTACTCTACCTTAGTTAATAGCATATCGCCGTCGCCATACTTAAAGGCTGTTCGGCCTAACTCCTTACCGGCAGGGGTAAGGTTTTTTTCATCAATTACCCGCCCCTGCGAATCGAGAGTCCGCTCAATGATTTTGTTTAAAGTTTCTGCGGGCTTATAAATTGATATTTTAACCTTGCTGGTTGAATACTCAAAAACCCATTTCTCCTCCACGGCATTGTTTGCCGAGTATTTGGTAATATCCTTTTGCTTGCCATCGGGCAAATAGGAGTAAGCCACACGGTAGGTTGTTTGGCCATCGTAACCTATTTCGGTAAGCTTATTGCCTTTAGAGTCGTAGGTAAAAGCTTGACGGAATGCCAAGGCAAATCCTTTTTTGGGGAGTTCTTGGAACTGTTGGTACTCAATTTTTCGTCCTCTATCGTCGTATTTATACAAATGCTTTGAGGCAACTACTCCATTGGGTTTGTAGTTAACCACTTCCACTATATTTCCATTGTGGTCGTATGTGGTCTCAACCGATTTATAGCCTTTACTATCAACCTTATTGTTCTGTAAACGGTGAGTGTACTGGGTAATGGTTTCTATTTTGTTCTGAGCAATTTTATCCTTGCTCATGAGTTCGGTTATTGTTTGAGCAGTTAGAGACCCAAACGAAATACCCGCAAGAAACAAAAAAATACTCAAAGCTTTCATGTAAAAATGTTTACTTGGTAAACTGTTACGGCAAAGTTAGAATAAATCAAATGATTTTATACAAATTCCATACCTTTTCAACTTATGAATGATGAAAAAATTAAAAATCGTCCTCTTCGGCTGATATTGGGATAGTAACAGCAAGTATGAAAAAGTGGCGATTATTCTCGTAAGGAACAAAATGGTAATATAGTTTGCGTTTCGATTTGCGCGCAATATCAATTAATCCTAAACCGGCTCCACCCTTCTCATTAAGTTCTCCTTCAACCATCTGCTGCATGAACATCTCCTTAAGTTGCGATGGACTGGCGCTATTTAACCTATCGAGCCTTTGCTCCAGAATGGGAACCTTATCGTTCCGAACAAGGTTGCCGGTTACAATGTAAAAGGAATCGCGTTCCTTCCCCACCACAAATAAACCATTGCCAATCTGTTTCTCTTTTTCATCGTAATCGTCGGAATGTTTGGTGATGTTCTGCAAGCATTCAATCATGATGTGGAAAACCCTTTTGCGGGTTGCAGTGGGGACATTCATTTCAGCAATCTTCCTATTTGCCATAAAGGCAAATGAACGCATGATTTGGTGGTTCATTTCGCCCTTATATATCAGGGGAAAACCACTTGCTGCGATTTCATTTGCTAGGGTCGATTTTATGAAATAAATGACGCTATCCATTCGCAAAAATATCAGTTAAAGATAAGTAAATAATTTTTATCCCGCAAAATTTTATCTCATGAACTTGTCTTCCTTTTTTATGAAACAATGCAATTTAATGATAAAATGAATTTTTTAATTCATGAACTAAATGGCTCTTTAAAAATTTATAATCTACCTCATCAAAACTCATGCCTGATTTACATAAACCTCGAGCAATGAGCATTTGCCTTGCGGCCGTAAAATGATATCCTTAAGATCGGCAGGCAAAAGGAGTGTCTCGCCTTTTGTTAGCCGCTCGCTGGAACCCGATGCGTAAACAACACTACATTCTCCATCAATACAAAGGTAAATAACAAAGGAGTCGAGCATGTTATAGTCGCGTTGCATTGCGTTATTAAAGGTAAGCCTGTTAACGGTAAAGTACTTACAAGTTGAAAGTTCACTTGTTTTATTCACCTCATCCACCGGGTGAGATTTGGGGTTGCGAACCCTGGCGAAATCGATTACATCCACAGCCAGCTCGGTATGGAGTTCACGGGATTTGCCTGAGCCATCAACTCTATTCCAATCGAAAATTCTGTAAGTGATATCGGAGGTTTGCTGAATCTCGGCCAGCAGTACTCCTTTCCCAATGGCATGCACCCTGCCTGCCGGGATAAAGAAAACGTCGCCGGGTATGGCTTTCTCCCTATGTAGGTAACGCTCCAGGTTCCCCTCCTTTACCGCCTGAATGTATTCTTCCCGGGTAATATCTTTTTCAAATCCAGTGTATATGAGAGCATCCCTATCGGCATCAATGATATACCACATTTCGGTTTTGCCGTAGGCATGATGACGTTCCCGAGCGGTTTCATCGTCGGGGTGTACCTGTATTGAAAGAGTTTCGGAAGCATCGATGAGCTTAATGAGCAAGGGGAACTCCTCGCCAAACCTCTCGTAAAGGCTTTCGCCCATAAGGTCGCCCATGTAAACCTCAATCAGTTCATTCAAGGTATTACCAGCCAAAAAACCATTCTGCACAACCGACACATCGCCTTCAACTCCCGATACTTCCCAGCTCTCACCATATTTTTCTTCGGGGTTTGGGAATTGCTTACCCATGGAATGGTGCAACCTGGTACCTCCCCAAATGCGCTCCTTAAGGATAGGTTTAAACTTTAAAGGGTATAATGAATTGCTCATTGCCAACAGTTTATTTTTGCTGAAAACTATTTAAATAATTAACTTGCATTGCTACTTTTGCAAAGGTAACACTAAAAGTTGATAGGATGCTAATAATTGGTATTGCCGGTGGTACCGGCTCAGGTAAAACTACAGTTGTAAACAAGATTATTGATTTGCTTCCCAAGGGAGAGGTGGTTGTTATCCCTCAGGATTCCTACTACCGCGATAACTCACACTTACCCTTAGAGCAACGTCAGGAAATGAACTTTGACCATCCCGATTCCATTGAGTTTGAGCTGCTGGTTCAACATGTTAAGGATCTGAAAGCCGGGAAACCCATTGAACAACCCATTTACTCGTACCTAACATGCGCCAGAGCACCTGAAACCATTAAGATTGAACCCCGCCACGTGGTAATTATTGAAGGTATCCTGATTTTTACCTGTGAGGAACTCAGGAAGTTAATGGATATCAAGGTTTTTGTTGATGCCGATGCCGACGATAGGCTATCGCGTGTAATAGCCCGCGATATTGTGGAACGTGGCCGTTCAGTTAACAAGGTACTGGAGCGTTACGAAAAGACTGTAAAGCCCATGCACCTGCAGTTCATTGAGCCTACTAAACGTTATGCCGATATAATTGTACCTCAGGGTGGGAACAATTCGGTTGCCATAAATATTCTTACATCAATTATTGAAAAAACACTCCGTTCACATAATTTGCTGTAGCCATGTTCACCGATGTTAAGCTCGATGAAATTCTTTTCCTGGACATTGAAACGGTTCCTCAATACCCTGAGTATAACCAAATGCCCGAGGAATTTAAAAAGCTTTGGGATAGAAAGGCAAAAACATTGGCTAAGCCCGATGAAACGCCTGAAGCAATATATGAGCGCGCCGGAATTTATGCCGAGTTTGGAAAGATTATTTGTATTTCCGTGGGCATAATTGTGCCCTCCAATGGCAATTACACTTTCAGAGTAAAATCATACTATGGTGACAGTGAGATTGATTTACTCAAGGGCTTTGCCGAAATGGTTAACCGGTTTAGTTCCAAAAAACCTAACCTAAACCTTTGCGCCCATAATGGCAAGGAATTCGACTTCCCATACATTGCCCGCCGAATGCTGGTTAACGGTATTAAAATACCCGATATCCTTAATGTGGCTGGCAAAAAGCCATGGGAGGTAAAATTCCTCGATACCATGGAACTATGGAAATTTGGCGATTTCAAGCATTACACTTCGCTGAACCTGCTATCATACATCTTTGGTATTCCCTCACCTAAGGATGATATTGATGGGAGCGAAGTGGCTAAGTGCTACTATGAACTGAACGATTTGAACCGGATTGTGATTTACTGTGAAAAGGATGTGTTAACAGTAGCGCAGCTTTTCCTGAGGTATAACGGTTTTCCAATTATTTCGCCCGAAAACGTAAGCCGCTCCGAGGTTTAACCCAAAAAACTCTTTAATGCCGAGATAAACATTTCTGGCTTTTCGGCATGCACCCAATGACCAGCCTCGGGAATGCTAACAACTTGGCAATTAGGGTAAATCTCCTTTAGCCTACCTGCCTGATAGGCAGGTATATAATTTGAATTCTCGCCACGGATGAACAGCACATTGGCCCCCAATGCCGATGTTTTGTCAACCTCAACACCCAGTAAAAGGTGTTCCAGGTTATTTTCAAGTGCATTGAGGTTTATTTGCCACTCAAATCCAAGGGACTTCCTTTTAAGGTTTTTTAGCAGAAAGTTTCTCAACCTCTCGTTGAGATTGTTTTGCTGCAATACCTTATCGGCATCCATACGTGAGGCTATTTCGTCAGGCCTCAAAGCCTTTAGGGCCTCAATAATTCGCATGTGCTCTGCATACGCTGATCGGAACCACTCATCCTCGGGGCTATAGCTCCACGGGGCAACATCAACCACAACCAGTTTTTCCACTTTGAATGGATACTGCGATTGGAAAAGCATTGCCACACGCCCCCCCATTGAGTGCCCCATCAGGTAGAAACTATCCAGTTTCAACTTATTGGTTAGCTCAAGCAAATCATTTACTAAATGCTGGTAGGTATGATCAGGTGAATGAGGGCTTTGCCCGTGGTTTCGCTGATCGGGGATTATGAGAGAGTAACTACTTTCAAGGTTTTTGGCTATGGAAATCCAGTTATCGGACAAGCCGTAAAGGCCATGTAGAATTACTAATGGCTTACCCTGTCCAAGCTGCCTGTAAAAGAGTTCCATTTAAAAGCGAAGCTGACGGAGGTACATCTGAATGGTATTTTCCAGCCCGTAGTACAGGGCATCACAAATAAGTGCATGCCCAATGGACACTTCGAGCAGGTTGGGAATATTTCGGGCAAAGTAGTTCAGGTTGTCGAGGTTAAGGTCGTGGCCTGCGTTCAATCCAAGGCCAACTTCCATAGCTGCTTCAGCAGCTTTTACAAATGGCTCAATAGCCTGTGCAGGATTTTCAGGGAAATGTGTAGCGTATGGCTCAGTATATAGCTCAATCCGATTTGTTCCGGTATCGGCAGCATGCTTAACCATCAGGGGATCCGCATTCACAAATATTGAAGTTCTGATACCATGCTCCTGAAAACGAGCAATAACTTTTTTAAGAAAGTCCTTGTTGGCAATAGTATCCCACCCGGTATTGGAGGTAAGGGCATTGGGTGGATCAGGTACTAGGGTAACCTGGTGTGGGGTAACACTAAGAACTAACTCTATGAACGATTCCGAAGGATACCCCTCAATGTTAAACTCGGTGGTAATTACCGGGCGAATATCGCGAACATCCTGATAACGGATATGGCGCTCATCGGGGCGAGGATGAACAGTAATCCCTTCGGCACCAAAACGTTCGCAATCAATGGCTGCTTTCAGCACATTTGGAATATTTCCACCCCGGGCATTGCGTAAGGTGGCAATTTTGTTTATATTTACACTTAAACGTGTCATTGCAATCAAATAAGTTTAACTTTGTACAAAAGTAATCGTTTTTTACAAGAAATATGGTAGCCAAGGACATGATTTCCGATGTTATTCCTCCACTCAAAACCTCCGATACCGGAATAACGGCTTTGAACTGGATGGATATTTTTAAGGTGTCGCACCTACCTATTGTAAACGATAAAGAATTCCTTGGCTTAATATCAGAGAGCGATATCTATGACCTCAACATGCCCGAGGAGCCCCTTGGTAACCATCAGCTTTCGCTTTTGCGACCATATGTAATTGAGGACCAACATGTTTTTGAGGTAATGGAGGTACTATCGCGCCTAAAGCTATCGTTAGTACCAGTACTCGATAGCTCAAAAAACTACTTGGGTGTAATAACCCTAATGGAACTTCTGCATTACTTTACGGAACTTTCAGCCCTCAGGCATAAGGGAAGCGTTATTGTTCTTGAGATGAACGTTAACGATTTTAGCTTGTCGCAAATTTGTCAGATTGTGGAGGGAAACGATGCAAAAATTCTTGCCGCTTATATTACCTCGCACCCAAACTCCACCCAAATGGAGCTAACGCTCAAACTTAATGTCACCGATGTTACCTCAATAAAGCAAACCTTTCAGCGTTATAACTATAACGTTCTGGGAGCATACATGAAGCAGGATGACGAAAGTGACTTGCTAAACGATAGGCTAAATTATCTATTCAAATTTTTGGACATATAAGCAAATGACCATAGCAGTATACGGGAAAAGAATAGATGCGGAATTTGCCGAGGCAACCCGAAATCTTTTTGCAGCACTCGAAAAATATCGGGTCAATGTTTTGATTTACCTTCCACTACTCGATTACATAAAATCAAACCTATCGTACACACCACATATCGGCGGCACGTTTATCACTACTCAGGATCTAAAGGAAACCGATGTAATGATTAGCCTTGGTGGCGACGGTACCTTTCTTGATTCTATAGCCCTAGTTCAGGATATGGGAATCCCCATTATGGGAATTAACTTAGGTAGGTTGGGCTTTTTGGCAACAACGTCAATCCCTGAAATTGACAATTCCATTGATCTGCTGATGGCGTCAAAGTACTCCATTGAGAAGCGAAGCATGCTCCAGCTTGTAAGCGACAGTAAACTTTTTGATCCATTCCCATACGCTCTCAACGATATGGTTATCCGTAACTCCGTTGCTGGACTACTCCATGTTAATACCTACATCAACGGCGATTATCTGAGCACATACTGGGCCGACGGGTTAATAATTGCAACACCTACAGGTTCAACAGCATACTCGCTCAGTGTTGGTGGCCCAATACTTACCCCAAACCTATCGGCGTTTGTACTTTCGGCAATTGCCCCTCACCATTTAACCGTCCGTCCCCTTGTAATTCCTGACGACAGCCTAATTGAACTTGAAGTGTCAGGGAGAGACGAAGAGCTGATAGTTTCCCTGGATTCAAGAAACATTAGAGTCCCACAACCCGTTAAACTTATGCTTAATAAAGCTCATTTCAATGCCAATGTCATCTGCTTAAAAGGAACAACCTTTTACAGAACCATTAGGAGCAAATTGCTATGGGGCATGGACAAAAGAAACTGACTGGTGGTTGAAACAAAATTGTATTTAATTCGTTTTAAATAGATAATAGTTAAACATTTACTATATTTGAATGCTGATATATATTTGCCATGCGAAGGGTTACATGTTTGATAGTGGGGTTATTGACAGGTTTGGTTCTGCATGCCCAAACCTGGAAACAAAATCGCATTGAGGTCTATTTAGGTTTGCCAGTTAACCACTATTTTGGAGATATTGGCAACTCCGCTAACACCAATGTTATTACCAGCATTAAGGATGTTAGGATTAGAGCCTTACGCGGCGGTTTTGGCGGGGGTATTGGTTTTAAGGTTAATCCATTTATATCGGCACAAGCAAGTTTAAATACGGGTTTCCTTGGTAATACCGACGATGGCTCATACTACAGCTCCCGGGATTACCGATTTTCTACTTTTTATTCCGAACTAACGTTAAAGGGAATTTACTACATTATTCCCGAGAGCAATCAGAATTACTATTACCGCATTATGGACCTCAGGGGAGGCTTACGCCATATCAATAAGCCTTATAGCCTTTACGTTTTTGTAGGCGCCGGCGGATTGTTTTTCAGTGCAACACCAAATGATAAACTGCTTTCCAGAACACCTCCTCCAGGATTTTCTAAACCCGAGGTTGATGACTCAAAGTATTTTACGCTGGTAATACCTGCAGGTATTGGTGCAAAGTATGAGTTTTATCCCCGTTTCCAGCTAGGGGTTGAACTTGGAGCCCGTTACGTAACCACCGATTATCTCGATGCTTTTTCATCGGTTTACTCTAGTCACAACGACATGTACTATACCATTAACTTTAACGTTTACTACAAAATTCCTTACCAAAAATTACTTAAACGCTCATTCTGGCAATTTTAATGGATACATTAAAAAATCTATTACTTTCCTTAACCCTTTGCTGCTTAACCATACTAGCTGGCCAAGCACAGGACCGACGCGATTTTGGGATTCAGGCGGGAACTACCTACTACTACGGTGAGTTTAACGAGGTAATGCCACTCTATAGCCCATCATTTGCAATGGGAGTA
>Ga0208940_1003503_pt1 | contig 13180 bp, 4 predicted proteins | sample AD_JPNNA6_MetaG_FD_184445 | JGI IMG/M metagenome (GOLD analysis project Ga0208940, IMG submission 184445) | Active sludge microbial communities of municipal wastewater-treating anaerobic digesters from Japan - AD_JPNNA6_MetaG (SPAdes) (version 2) | ecosystem: Engineered > Bioreactor > Anaerobic >... | reverse complement strand
TTTCAACGCCATTAGCTTTCGCCGCTCCTCAAGAAAGTCCTTGTATTTTGAGGCATCCATCTCGGCTATACCCTCGGGTATGCAGTTCATCTCCATGTTTGCTTTAAGTTCCTCCATAGTTTTGATACCACCATACTTCAGCTTACCCCCATTGCATTGTTCCATGATTTGCTTAAAGTAAACATTTGGAGCCTTGGAGCCAATGGCAATATTAATTTCGCTTTGAGTCATTACATAGTTGGCAATCTGGTTATAAATTCCACGGTTATAGCCTTGCTTCTTTAGGTACTCGCGAGGGAAGATATGATGTACATCCCCTTTCAGGGCTATAAGGTCTTGCACCGTAATATCCTTGGACAAAAATCCCTTATCGTTCATTTTAACCTGCGCTGCCAGGAAAACATTGAACGATGGGCTACTCGACACGGAGGTATCCATCTGCTGTGGCAGTCTTAACTTCCAGTATGCGTCGGAAAGCTCAGCGTCTATGGTATTCTGTAAATATTTTTCAGGATCGGATGAAAACTGTTTTATGTCATAATCGAACTGCGATTCCGGTGAACCCGAATACCGACTAGTAAGAACCGATAAAACAAACCATTTTCTTACAAAAGATTCAATTTCAGCCTGGTTAACCTTTAACTCACGTAAATGCAGGTATAAAGCATAGGCAAAGTTTAGGGCATTCTGCGAGCGAATCATAGAACTATCGATAAACCCAGCAGAACGAATTATCATGACAAACTTTTTAAAATTGCTCTCGTTCATGTAGTCCTTTATGCCTAAGGAAAGGGTCTCGAACGAATTTCTAGCAATTTCTTCCTCGTAGTCGCGGGTTTCAAAGTTACGTCCCGATAGTAGTGCAACCAGATCCTGAAGGCGGCCACGCTTAAACTTACAGGTAAAGGCCACTCTGAGCATATCGGTATAGGATGGATCGTAAAGGTCGTCGTTCTCGTTCTTAAGCCAGGCCATCTTCTGGAAGTACTCCGTTTTTGTAAAATCTTTATCCAGATCAACTAGCTGCTTGTAAAATTCAGGAGCCACGGCCATGTGGCAAAAATAGTCAATGGCCTTACGCAGAATATTACCCCCGTAGGTCTCGTTAACTGCAATCTTTGACATTGCAAAATCGGCCTGACTTAGAACAACTCCCTGCGAGTTAATACGAATAAAAATTTCCGTAACGGTATCGATATCCAGATCGGAGTTAAGCTCAATTAAACCAATGTGATTATTCACTATCCCTTTTAAAAGCTCGATGTTTTTAAATATCTGATCCTTATTGAAGTCGGCATTTTTAGCGCAGTACTCATCAATAAAGCTCAGTAACGAAAAATTGGGGTGAAAAATCTCAGCAATATCCTGTATCCATTGCTTATCCTTTTGAATGGCAGAGTTCGACACCTCAAACCTCTTTTCAACGGGATGAAAGGCAATAACAATTTTCCTTTTTTGGTATTCCTTATCAATAATCTCTTTACCCAGCAACGAAGCCATAAGTGCCGTAACGCGTTGCTGTCCATCAATCAGTATCCTCTTGCCTGTTGCCTTTGTGCCATCCTTAAGGCGCACATCGGGGTTGCGCCATGCAATGATGTATCCCACAGGGTAGCCGTTGTAAAGCGAGTCAATAAAATCGCGTACTTTAGTAGCATCCCAAACAAAGGGACGCTGAATTTCGGGAATGGCTATCTCCCCAATCTGTATCCAGGTTAGAATGGTTTGAATGGGATACTGATTAACTGAATATTTCTGAATTGACATGACTAAATTCCTTTACTTCATTTATTATTTTCAACAATTCTTATCTCTTCCTCATTTAAATCATACAATTTATACACCAACTCATCTATCTCCCGCTCCCAGTGGCTTATTTCGGCGGTTTGGTTTTGCTTTTTGGCTGCAAGGATTTTATCCACCAGAAATTCAATTTGATTTACAATGGGCTGATTGGCGGGGGTGATGGGAGGAATGGGTAAATTTTCTAGAAATGCTTTTTTATATCTATAACCTTCTTCTCCTAAGCCACCCCCTGCATACCATTTTTTAAAAAAATATGTAACTGCTTTTGAATTCAATAATCCGCAGATATATTTAACATTATTGCCAGTCATTAAGAAACTAGTTGCCTCTACATAGAATTTTTCTGTATCATAAAAAAATTGTGGCTGACGAACTATTTCCGAATACACCACCTTCTCCTTCTCAAACTCGGGGTAGTAGGTAGCAGCACATCTCTGCAAAGCATACCATTCGTATCTTATTCCAGTTTCTTCCTTGTTTCTTTTTGAAAGAGAATCTTTGAATTGCAATAAGTGTTGATAAACTGTTGGATATTGTTTTTGAAATTCTTTTTCTGCTTTTTCACTTGAACCTTGAATAGATAAATCTTCGTGTAGCGGGAAATGCCAAGGAATAAAAATCACCCACAGCCCTGCCCACTCGTAGTAGTAACGTTTGATATCGCGGCCTCGCAGGATGGGTTTGATTATTTCTTCGGTGCGGCGGCGCTCGGCTTCGTCTTGGCAGTTGGCAAGTATCTCGTTGCGTTTTTCGGTGGTAATAATAAATGCCTCGTTTAAGCCAGTTAATACGCCACGATAAATATTTACATCCCAATTCTTAAGCGGTTTACCTATGCGGTCAATTTTTTCTTTAAGGCGTTGTTCGGCATCGGAGCCTATAAACCAGGCATCTTTGGTGAGCTTGGTAAGCAGAACACCTTTTTCATTCAATGCATTGGATATATCCTCCTTATCTACTTTTTGTAGAGTAACAGCTTTCAAATGATTTTGATTACTTGTTTTCCTGATAATTAAAATATTTGTATCAACTGTTGCATTTTCAAAAACTCCGGGACCTAAATCAACAAGCTGCAAAGGATTGTATTTGGTAAAGAAATCCCGCAGCTTTTCTCCATAACCGGCACGCATCCACTTGTTTGATGTAATATAACACAGGATTCCATCTGGTTTCAGGAGCTGAATCCCTCTCTCATAAAACAAACAGTAAATATCTCCCATTCTGTCGAATGTCTCGTATTCCTGATCTTTATAAAAATCTGCATATTTCTGTTCTGGATTTGCTGCCTTCTGGAGTTGAATATAAGGCGGATTGCCAATAACAATATCAAAGCCACCGGTTACCCCAAACATCCATTCGGGGTCGAACCAGTCGGTAGGAAAGTTAGAATTATATATATTGAAAGAAGCAATTTTTATGAATTTTTGGGTAAGTAATTTATCGGCTTCAACATACTTTTTAGTTTCATTAATCTTTTTTTGTATGTATTCTCTTTTTTCTTTATTAACGTCTACTTTAACTGATTCACTTCCCAAAAGAGTTTGTTTGCTAACGGTTTCAATTTTGGGTGGATATTTCAAAAGTTCGTTTTGTAATTTCTGAAGTTTATCCTGGTTTTCTTTGACATACATTTCAATTATTTGTATTAATTTTTTTCTATACTCAAAGTCTTGTTTTTGTATTTTCGCTTTATCGTCCGATGATGAAGTGGAAAAATGATTTTTTCGCAGTTCGAATATTTTCTTTTCTAGTTCAATAATTTCGTTCATACGTGGACAAGTGTATGGTTCAACGGGTAGGTTAATGAGCGTATTGGCTGCAATAAGTTTAGTTTCCAGGTTAGGTAGCGGGTCAATACCAAAATTTTCCTCAGGTGAGGTGTTGTTTATTTTTTCATCTACCAATAGGGAAATAAAAAATCTAAGCTTAGTAATTTGTACAGCAATAGGTTGTATATCGACTCCATAAATACAGTTTTGAATCAGGTATAATTTTCTGCCATAATCGAGTTCGTTCTTCTTAAAACTTTCTTCAATTTTATTTTTAACTTTCTGCCTTAAATCTGGGTCAGTAATCATTTCAACGGTTCTCAGCTGTTCATTTTTCCAACTATTGTTATGAGGATCAAGTTTAGACAATAGAAAAACTAATTTGTGTAAGCAACCCATAGGAAAAGCACCAGAGCCAACAGCCGGATCCAGAATTTTAACTTTATGAATTTTTTCAATTAAAAATTGGGTTATTTTTTTATCAAAGGGATTTTCATCATCTTCAAGTGAAAACAATATTTCAAGCTTATTTTCGAAATCCCTTAACGATTGGTTGCCAAATTCTCTTACATAGCTTGATTGAAAGTAAACTTTTAAGGATTCGTTGACCATAAAGTCTACTATTTCACGGGGGGTATAATAGCTGCCGGTAGCCTTGCGGGCTGTTGTGGCTGTTTCGGGGTTATATGCAGCTAATAAGTTTTCAAATACCTTGCCTAATAGTTCTGGATCTAATGCAATTTCAGTATCACTCAGCGAGTTCTCTTCTGTTGTAAAATTGTAAGAATTTAAAATATTTATTATACCACGTACATTTACTTTAGTATTCTTTTTATCATTACCAACTTCATTTTGTAAAATGAATTCTTGTTCATCGGCAAAAAACAATTCATTGGGGAAAATAGGTTGTTTGCTTTCTACATCTGAAAAACCATCAATTCGGATTTCTTTCCCTGTATTATTATCAGGATCGTCTTTCCGTTTGTCCAAACATTCAAAAAGTCCTCCATTTAAAAAAGGAATATTCTGAAAAATTTCTATAATATCATTTTCATTCTTGAATAGTTTATGATACCTGAAATATGTATGGTTCATATAATCATCATTTCTACCCTTATAATTATCCTCTCTGCGAAATTTTCTTTCTTTAATGGGTGTATTCAAAACAGCAAAAAACAAATTTTGTAATATTGCTTTGTAATAAGTAGACTCTTCTGGATTAAGATTTATTAAAATTTCTATTAGTTCATTTTGCTGAAAAAGATTGTTGCTTATCCATTTCTTTTCTTTCATAAAATAAATAAAAATGATGCGGGTGATAAATCTTATGAGATTTATTTCTCGGCCATTAGGTTGATTTTCGGCATCTTCGGGAAATCTTACTTTTTGTAATGCCCAGAAGTACCAGTTTTGAATTTCGTTGTAAAACTGTTTAGTAACGGGTTCAATACTAAATGCCTCAATAATCTTCGAAAGCGAGGTAAATTCAGCCTCGCTGATCTGACGGATAAAGGTTTTGTTGGTTTGCTCGCGGCTGACAAAATAGGTAAAGCGTCTGAAGTTGCTCCACTGACGCTTTGCGGTATCGGTTATAATGTCGTAAACCAAGGAGAATCGGAAATCGCCCTTACCATCGTAAAAAACAAAAATACCTGCAGTGTAGCCTGTGTTGTTCTTGAGTATTTTTTTTGCCACCTCATACTGAGCCTTTTTACCGCTTCGCTCATTCAGTGGCCTACCCGTTTTAAAACTGAATACAGCAACATTATCCCTACCAAAATTTTCGTTGTCGGTGGTAAATACCCCAACCAGCTGGCCATTGATAAAATCGGGGTTGTCGCTGGAAATTTGATCGCGCTTAGGAGTAAATGAAGATGTTTTTTCACGGAAAAAGTCAATTAGACTCTCGGATGAAAAACTCTCAATGAGGTTATGGATTTTAGGTGAGTTCATAACAAAAGCAAATCAGTTTTTATCTATTTAGCAATGTGTGTTTACTCATTTGTATTATAAACAGCCACAATAATCTCCTTCAAGGGTTCGGGGCTATTCTTTATAGCCTCAAGGTAGTTCTCGCCCAGCTCATTGCAAAGGGTTTGGAGTTCCTTTACAAGCTTATCGGTATTGGAATGACTAAGGTTCGATATACGGCGAAGGGTATAATCTGGTAGAGTACCGTAGTCGATAATATCTTCCCGGAGCATGACCAAAAATGCGCGAAGATTATACGGAAGGTTTGTGGTTGAACCGCGTAGCAATAGATCAATTTTGTTCAAGGCTTTTGAGGCAATGCTTGTAGCGGGAATGCTAGAACTGCTTTTCTCCTTGATTTCCTTTACAGCCTGATAAATACTCCAAAACTCATCGGAAATATGCAGCGGTTTGGTATTGGGTGTGCATGCAATTTGGTCTAAAACCAATTCGAGCGAGGAGTCCTCCACAAGAATCTTTCCATCGTCCCTAAATGCCGATTTTACGTAAAGTTTATTTTTCCTGAAGAATACAAACATTTTGTTTTGGTCGAATGGTTTAGCCACCTTAACCCGAATGGGCATGTTGTTTAGTTTTTCAACTATTTGGGGATGTTCATTTTTAACTGACTCAAACAGGTTAAGAACCTTGGTGTAAAAGCTTTCTTCATCGGTATTCTCGGGGTTTTGGGTGAGCTTATCGTAAAGCCCCGATGGGGTAGGTTCCTCGTCGATATCAAAGATTTTGGCATCCTCGCCAAGGGTATTGTGGATAATAAACATTTTGCCCTGGGCAATTTCACGCGAACGGACATACTCGGCACCCTTCTCAGTGGGGAAAAAGTTTACAATGTAAAGCTTTTCAAAAACCTTTTTACTGATGCGGTTTATACGTCCCAAACGCTGAATAACGCGAACCGGATTCCATGGTATATCGTAGTTTACAATCATGCCTGCCCGATTCAGGTTAAAGCCTTCGCTAAGCTTATCGGTACATATTAGAATGTCGTAATCGTTGACCTGAATTTTAGCCGATGCATCAAAATTCTTATTAATGACAGAAATAGTGTTTTCGGGCAAATTTCCAGAAACTACAAGGGTGCGTTCGGCAAGGGTTGGGTTTATCTTCCCTAATCGTTCTTCCAGATGCTTAACGGTATCGGCGTACTCTGAAAAAATTATTACTTTCCGTTTAGGCTCTTTAGGACTTGGTTTATCATTAATAATTTTTGATATTTCCTCAATTAGGCACTCGGCCTTGGGATCGTTTTCAACTAACTTAAGGTGGTTGAGTTTCTGACTAATACGCTTGAATAGCTCCAAATCGGACATAATATCCTCAATGAACTCCCTACCCCTTGCAAAGCTTTGTATTCGGTATCGCTTGTGCTTGCGCGGGTAAACCCCTAGGGCAATTTGGGTCTCATACTCAATAAGTTTTTCTTCCACTTCGTCATCGGATAGTTCGAGTAGCTTTTCCATCAGGTCGCGGTCAAGTATATACTCACCCTTAAGGGGATCGTTCTGGCCAGTTTTATATATGAACTCCAGCACCTTCTCGGTAATTGAAATGAAATTATCAATACTTTTACTAAATGCGCCAAATGAACTCTCGAAACGCTTCACCAGCATACGGCGCATAATATCGTATAGGTTTTGCTGCTGGATTTGCTCACGGTGGCTTTCTAAAGTTTGTTGCTCCTCATCAAGGTGTATGTCCGTTTTTTTTTCGTAACGGTAGGGTTGGTAAATAGCACCCTTAAAGAATCCTCCCTCGTCAGGGGGTGCAAAGAAGTAGTTTACAACAGTATCGTAAAATGTTAACTGATCAGGGGTTAAGCCATAGAACCACTCCATGGGATTTTCCACCTTTGAGAGTTCATTAACCTCGTTACGGTAATTGACGTTCTTAATCAAATCGAGCCTGTTGCGCCTTATGGTTACCGGTTCAATAATTTCACGAATTTGCCTGGCAAGCATATGAGCTTTAGCCTTAACCTTTGACAGGTCTATGGGGAGTTGCTTAAAAATTTGCTTGTAGTAGTATTCGGCCCTTTTTCTTTTATCTATGTCATTAGAATTATAGTGTTTCCTGATATAGCCAAGCTTTTTAAATACGATTTCGATTTCTTGAAATTTATCTTCCAGGTTATTGTCAAGTGTAATTCCTGATTTTTTGGGAGTTATAAAGAGTTTTAGCAGGGCCAATACATCGCCGGGCTTATTGTTATATGGAGTGGCCGTAAGCAGTATGACCTTTCTGCCCCTACAGATGTTCATCAGTAATTCATAGTTCTGGGTATCCTGATTCCTGAACCTGTGGGCCTCGTCCACAATAATAACCTCAAAATCGGGGTTACCTTTCACCAGTTCAAGGGTCGACTCCAAATCACCAACAGAGCGTACCTCCCAGTCGTACAGTTCAAACTGTTCCAAGTATTTTGTCCATCCTTCGGTCTTGTTTTTGTCGCCCATTAAGCCCGGAGGACAAATAACCACGCCTCGTTTACCTAACTGTTTGGCAATGGTACAGGCAATAATGGTTTTCCCAAGCCCTACCACATCGGCAATAAGAACGCCATTATGGTTTTCGATGATTGCTAATGCCTGGCTAACAGCATCGGTTTGATACCTATACTGCTTGTACCCATTTTTCTTAAGAAGTTCAATAACGTATGTTTTCAAACTTTTATGCTCAAAGGTGTCGAGAAAACTTTTAAGAATAAGACAGTATGCCTCAAAAGGGGTAATCTCTTTTATGAGCGTTTCGTTCTCAATAATCTCAATAAGTTTTTTCTTGGCCAGTTCAACCTCATTGATTTTGACTGCCCTTTCCCATAGCTCATCAAAGTACTTTTCGGCATCGCTAAATCCGTAATCGGAAATCTCAACATTAAACTCTTCCTGGGTGCTAATCCCCCTACGGGTTAAATTGCTGCTTCCAGTAATGAAAAGGTTTTTCCGAATAATCTGGTGGTTATTAAACTTAAATAGATAAAGCTTTGAGTGATTGGGATTGAATGTTTTTCTAATTAAAAGCTTGTCGTTCTGAATGAGATTTATAAAAAATCTAACCTGCTCATAAAACTCCTTGCTATCGAAGCTGTCGCTGTTAATGGACTTTCTAATGGAGTTGAAAAAGCCGTTAAGTTTTGCCTCGTCGGATTGGTTGCTCCCATATGCATACTCCACCAAATCCCGATTCAGAAAATCTACATCGAGCCCTACCAGAATTTTAAGTTCCACATCGGGATTTGCTTTTAGCGAATCATATAGTTCACTAATGCCTGAAAAGTAAAAGAACCCCACCAAAAATTTAAGTTCTTTGCTAACACCTATTATTTCCGAAAGCCTTTCCTTAAGGTCTTTTGCATTACTATTGGTAATAAAATTTGACATAAAACTGAATTTTATTCCAAAAGTATACAAAATGATTCAAACTAATTTGGATTGTTTATAAAAACTTTGATTAAACAAATGTTTAAGATACAGAAATACAAACTATAGAACTGTTGTTTATGCCAAGGTAAAATATTAAAATATCAAATAGTTCATAAACAAAAACGCCCTAAAAATCTACATTTTAGGGCGTTTTGAATTCGAATGAATGCGTTAAAGTGGAGCTGGAGGGAATCGAACCCTCGTCCAAACAAGGAACCAGCTTGCTTTCTACATGCTTAGCCTTTCTTGATTGTCGGGATTGGCCAGGTGAAAGGCAACCGAACCAATCCTTAACCTTTGTTTGTTTCATCGGGGTTTAAAGGTGTCGCCCCGACTATCCCCGTTTGATCGGTGCCCCATATGCCGGAAACAACAGGGCGTAATTCCCGGCGGGACATCTCGTCCCCACGCATCCTTGGCGTAGGGATTAAGCCTTAACTCCTGGAGTTATTAGGCAGCGAGAGCGTAGTTAGTTTCGCCGTTTATTGGTTTGTGCCCGGGATTAACGAGCCGGCCTCACGACGCTCGGCATGCTTACAAACCCATTCTACTTGCTGTCAAAACCACGTCAGCCCCTCTGACTGATTGAACTGCAAATATAATGCTTTTAAGTAAACTTATTTTACGACTATGGATAATATTTGTTTCATAAATTGTCTGTGCTAAATTGTATAGCGATAGTCAAATAATAGAACACAGATAACACTGATTGACTTGATTCTAGTAGATTGACAATCTGCCTATTACCACTATCTACTTTATTTAATTATTTTAAAACTGCGTACTAATAATCGGAAATGACTCCTTTAATTTTTTATGTTAAACATTAATGTGTTAATTTGTGTTAATTTTTTTTTTATGTTTTTTTTAATTTTTTTTTTGCACATGATTAGTATTGGCCAAAATTAATCAAAAGGGGAACCGAAAACCTTGAAAAGAGTAGGATCAATTTAATAAACTAGAAAAATGAAAAAAATAATATTTATTGCGTTTTCTTTGTTAATTTTAGCTTCATGTAAATCAGAAAAAACAGAAGACTTAAATAGAGAAACTGTAATTATGAAGGAGTTCTTGTCCCAATTCTTTGATGTAAATAGTCGAAAATTTATAATCTTAAAGACAGACCAAAAGCTTAATCAAGAATCCGAAATTTATAAATTCATGGGAAAAAACATCAAAAATGGTTATCAATCATTTTCATTTGAAGCTTTAGATGAAACAAAAGGTAAAATAGTAGTAGAATCAGCAACGCAAAATATTGATAATAAAAATGATAGCATTTTGCTTTATACCACTTATGTTAACTACAAGGACCAACTTGGTGGTAATGTTACATATCTATTTATAATAGAGAAAACTAAGGATGAAAAATACATGATTAAGGATTTTATTAAACTTGATTCTGTCAACAAGTCTTTGGCTCCATGTAATTATTCTGAGGCAAGAACCTATGGTGAGTGCTTCAGTACATGTATGGGTTGCATGCTCGATACGAATGAATTTATGGGACAAGCAATAACGGGTCTTGGTATTGTATCGGGTTTTGGTTGCGGCCCATGTGGTGTAGCTGCAGGCGTTTTATTTGGAATAGGCACACTTGCCTGTTTAGGCTGCTAATATTTTTGTTTATAATTTTTTATGTAACATGAAAGGTTCGAAAGGTACAAGAACTTTTGGTCTATTTTTGGTATTGTTAGTTATACTTGCTAACTCCCATTCTGTCACTATTAAAATAATCAGTGTCATTATCTTTCTGGGAGTACTTATAGCGTTCTACTTTAGAAGTATCAAAAATCTATTAAATAAGTGGTTTTAATGTTGTTCTGCATTTTACAAATAATGCTTTTAATAATATAAAGGTACTCACCACAAATAAGTCAGATTGAAAAACCATGTGCATCTGCAGATGCACATGGTTTTTGGCTTAAAAGTTTTTGCTAAAATTTATACCGATACAAGAAAAATAGGCATCAGACTAGTTATTTTACCCTTACCTCAACCCTATAGTCGTCAATAAGGAACTCACCCTTACGCTTGTTCCAGAATCCCGTTCTGATAGTAAGCTCAGGGGTTACCTCAATGTTATGCAGGATTAGAGTAAACGATATATCGTGCCACTCATCGGGATTGGCTTGGGCGGGAGTGCCCACTTCGAAAACCCTTTTATATAAAGTACTTCCATTGGAAACGGCCTCAACAAAGTATCGGAGGTTCTCGTCGGAGGTCTTGCGAAACTGCCTGTACGAAACCTTTAAGGTAATGGGTTGTAAAGGATTAATGGTATCGAGCTTAATTTCGCTAACCAAGTAGTTCCGATTCCTTTTGGGTATTCGGAAGTATGCGGTTCGATTAATCTTTGAGGTTGAAACGGTAATGGTATCGGTAGGGGTTGAGCTATCAAAATCGTACTTCACCAGGGTTGTATATGATTTATTTGCCCCTGAAATGATTTTTTGATTTTCGAGCATGGTTAAAGAATCGATATCGCTACGTTCCAGTAATGCAACAAAGTATGGTTTTCCAAATGTTTGGACAGGTGTTTCGGGGCTAAATACCTGGATCAGCTTAAACCCTGAAGAGTAAAGAACCGAATTGAAATTGATACCTTTTAGAGTGGCAAAAGTAGCATCGAATAACAATAAATCGCTATTCTGCATCAATTTTAGCTGTTCGGCATTTTTAACCTCGATGCAGCTGTTGCATTTAGGATTTTTGTTGAGAAAGTAAAATATTGAGGGGTCAGTGTAGTATATCTTTTTTGTATCCAATCCATTTACCTTGATATACTCAGCAGCATCGGATAAAGCCCAATCGGCTGAAGAAAGCGAAACTGGGTAGTTTTGAATGGCAAAAGGTATATGTATGATTGATGCAAAACCCAGTATAAGTGCACCTATACGCACTGCCTCGCTTCTGAAGATAATGAAAAACATTTTGGCAAAAAGGTATAAACCACGGGTAGCCATTACAGCCATAAATGGAACAATTGCAGCCATGTAGCGCGATAAACCCTGCGAATTGCCCATACCCTGCCACCATGCAAATGAGTGGGCCAAAAAATAGATTACAAATGGTAAAAACACAAGCACAAACTCTTGCGAGTACTCCCTCCGCTCACGTAGGTATAACCATAATCCGGCCACCAAACCGGTTACAAAGAATATCTCGTTGGGTATTCCAAAAAATCCGGGGCTACGAACAATAAACTGGGAGAATGAACCATGTCCAAATATACTATCGCTCCAAAGCGTTACCCCATCAAATAGCCAGAAAAGGTTCTTACCAAGCATCAATCCTATTAAGCTATATAGCACGGTTGCACTAAAAAGAAGCGGCAAATACTTAGCCCTGCGCCAGCGTAAAAAATAGATTGCGTAAACTGGCAATAGGATAAAACCATCGAGACGGATAAGTGGCAATAGCGATATAACTATTGCTCCTGCTAAGAATTTATCCTTAATCAGAAGGAATGTCCCAAGTATCGCTAAAAAGGCAAACATGATTTCGGTTGTGCCCCCATAGAATGTCATCATAAAAACGGGAGTAAAGCTACATATAACCAATGCCAGCAGCGGGGTTTTCATTTTCAGTTCCTTGGCCACCCTGTACGCAAAGTACCCCGATAGTATGCCCAGAATGATATTCATTAGCTGGAGCGATTTAAAGCCAAGCAAGGCAAAGGGTGCAGCAAGTAATGTAAAAAGAGGGTTTGCCCAAGAATTTAATAGGTTTTCGGGGTTAGCAAATGCCCAGCGGGCAAACTGGTAGTGCATTACAGAGTAGGATCCACCAGAATAGCCATTGCCGATAACCAGAATTGCCATGTTGATAACAAGTATAACCGCAATAAGCGCATACATCAGTCGCCTTTCGCTAACCTCGCTCAAGGATTTAATGAAACGGTTAAAGTTCATGCTAGTAAGGTTTAGTTACTGTTGTTTAAACAAATAGTAAAAATTGAAAACGCGAATTGAAACATCGAATCCCGGCATAAAAATAACATTAATATTTAAACCCAAATGCAATGAGCTAGCAAATTCAACCGGGTTAATTTCTTGAGGTATGAGTCGGAATGAGCCAGAATAAGTTGGAATATGAGGAAGTTAGAGGAAGTTAGAGGAAGTTAAACGTGAACCGTTAAACGTGAACCGGAAGAATTAAGAATATGACGGAGTTAGAGGAAGTTAGAGGAAG
>Ga0208940_1003499_pt1 | contig 13192 bp, 6 predicted proteins | sample AD_JPNNA6_MetaG_FD_184445 | JGI IMG/M metagenome (GOLD analysis project Ga0208940, IMG submission 184445) | Active sludge microbial communities of municipal wastewater-treating anaerobic digesters from Japan - AD_JPNNA6_MetaG (SPAdes) (version 2) | ecosystem: Engineered > Bioreactor > Anaerobic >... | reverse complement strand
GGTGTTTTCAAGCTGCAGCCAATAAGGTCGGAACAATTAATTGACCCATGAAGTTCAGTAAACCGGCGGCAGAATTCCTGCGCAAGGGAATAGGTCAGATCTTTAGCTGCCAGGTCTTCAGCCTGGCTACGGCCAAAATGAAGGCTTATGACCAGCAGAGCGCCAGTCACGGCTCCACAGGTGAGTCCCATATGAGATATCCCTCCGCCCAGTACCTGCGATAGTTTCAATGCCTTTTCTTCCGGAAGGCCTTGCTCAACCGCATACGGGGTGAAAACTGATTGTGAGCAGCTGAAACCGTCATCAAAAAGCTTTCTGGCTCTCTCTTTTTTATCTGACATTTGTCTCTCCTGGCAATAAAATGTGAAAATCTATTAAGAGCAAACAACCTTAGGTAGCAAGATTAACATTTTACTTAACAGTCAGCTCAGGGGTCAACTTATTTAATTGATTGGAATCTTAGCCTGGCAAGCGGCACAGCCAGGATAATCGCCAGGATTATAACCATTTCATTGCGACCATCGGCAGAAGCAACCAATAATGGTGAATTAGGTTATTATGGAACGGACCACATGGCCTGAATTAACCTGCATCCCTGGCTAAAACCGTATTTATTCAGTTTTTTTTAAAGCAAAAAAATGCTAAAATACTGATGCTTCCGACTGCGGAGAGGTGCTGGAGTGGCCGATCAGGGTCGCCTGCTAAGCGATTGTACCAGTGAAAGCTGGTACCGCGGGTTCGAATCCCGCCCTCTCCGCCAATTATTACTTTTTGGATTTTGGACGAAGTTAGAACTTTCTTTGGACAAAATCCGCTTGCGGATTTTGAATAATCCCGCCCAGCGTTTCCCCCAGACCCCCTTTTCTTTTTGCCCGCTGCTCTTTGACTTTGCCAAAAAATTCTTCGGAAGGCGAGGGCTATTTTTTAGATTTTTCATTTGACTTAATGCTTAAAAAGTAACATACTAAAAATATGTTTAATGCAGAAGTGGTTAATATAACTTTATTACTAAAGTTTTACTAAAATGTCAAAAGAAAAATCCACAATCGGAAAGAATATCAAGAAATACCGCCAAAAGCTTGGAATATCACAAGACAAGCTTTCTAAACTTGCCGGTATGACCTTTCATACTATTACGAAAATTGAGTCAGGCGCCACGCCAGACCCAAGAATTGAAACCGTCAAAAAAATAGCTAACGCTTTGGGTGTTAGCATTGATGATTTAATGAGATAAAACTATGGAAAACTTATTAGACAATTTAAAAAACTTACTTCAGAAAGATGAGCGTTTGGTTAGCGAAGGCGAGCTTTTAAAGAATAAAATTATTGAGCTGGCAATAAAGTTGGATAAGGATTTAATTAAAATTCTTTTGTCAGACAAGCAAATGAAAGAGATATTTTTTACGGAAGTAGGTAATGCCACAATTTTTGATAAAGATAAATTCATCAAGTTTGTTTCCAACAAGCAATTTTTACCAGATAGTTATACAGCATTCAAAAATAAAATAGGTTTAACTGAAGGTGATGATTTTATAAGTGAGAAAAAAGAGGTTGTTCTTTCTTGGCCTTATAAAGACTGTGTATTAGAAGGCGGTATGACGAAAGAAGACCAAAAACGGGATGAAATTTTCTGGAACGAAACTTTAGCTCCAGATGAAATCAGCCGTTTATTAGATCCTAAGGTTTTTACTAATGCAAAAAGAATTGATAAAGATGGTGAACATAAGTTAGATGGATTTAGAACTGATGAGAAAGGAGATATTAAAGATAATCTCATTATTAAAGGCAACAACCTTTTAGCTCTTCATTCTCTCAAAAAACGTTTCGCTGGAAAAGTAAAGCTAATTTACATTGACCCACCGTATAATACGGGCGGTGCAGACGACACGTTTAGATATAATGATAGTTTTAACCATTCTACATGGTTGGTTTTTATGCGGAATAGACTGGAGATAGCTAAAGATCTGCTGTCAAAAGAAGGGGCAATTTATGTACAGCTTGATTATAACGAAGTACATTATTGCAAGGTCTTAATGGATGAGATATTCGGAAGAGAAAATTTTCAAAGAGAAATAATATGGCGAATTGGTTGGGTATCTGGTTTTAAAACTGCTGATAAAAATTGGATAAGAAACCACGACACTATTCTTTTTTATTCAAAAAACAAAAACCATCTAGACTTTTACAAAAAATATATTCCTTATTCTAAAAATTATGTTAGAAGAGATGGTTCAAAACCTGAAGGCGAAGGTTATCCATACGAAGATACATGGAATTGTAGCGATTTAGATCAATTACATTCTATTGCTATCGTAAGTTTTACCAAGGAAAAGGTTGGTGATTTTAAGGGCCAAAAAAACGAAGCTTTAATTAAAAGAATAATAGATGCTCATACAAAAGAGGGCGACATTGTATTAGATTTTTTCAGTGGGACAGGAACAACTGCATCAGTGGCACATAAGTTAAAAAGACAGTGGATCACGATTGAACAAATAGACGAACAAATAGACAAACAGCTGGGTAGATTAAAGAAAGTACTAAAAGGTGAACAGATAGGTATTTCCAAGGATGTAAGCTGGAAGGGAGGCGGTGATTTTGTCTATTTAGAACTTATGAAATGGAATGAAAACTTTATAGATAAAATACAGAAAGCGAAAACAAAAGAAGAGCTAAACATCTTATGGGAAACGATGAAAAAGAAAGCATTTTTGAGTTATAAGGTTGATATAAAAGCAGTAGATGAGAACGCAAAAGATTTTGCGGATTTATCTCTTGAGGACCAAAAAAGATTTTTGCTTGAGTGTTTAGATAAAAACCATCTCTATGTCAATTACAGCGAGATTGACGATGAGGAGTATGAGGTGAGTGAGAGAGATAAAATGATAAATAAGGAGTTTTATGACAACAGATAACCAAGAACAAAACGTTTTATACCCAAAAGGCTCTGAGTGGAGAAAATGGGATTTACATGTTCACTCTCCTAAAACTTATGGTGGGTCTTATGATGATTTTATAAATAACATTAATAACTCAGAGGCAGAAGTTATAGGAATAAACGATTATTCTACCATAGAGGGATATGAAGAAATCATTTCCAAATACAGAGATAAAGTTAAGAAAATTTTATTTCCGACTATAGAGTTCAGAATGAACAATATTTTACTAGATAAAGATGATGTGCGATTGAAAAAGGGTACAAGATTTAATTTTCATATTATTTTTGATAATGATCCAAATTTAATTCCTAGAATAAAAACTTGGCTTAATTCTCTTGAATGTCTAAATGAAAAAGGCGAATCAGATAGAATCGGAAATATAAAAATATTGGATGAGAAGCTATCCTTAAATTATTTTAGCGTAGTTGGAAGTATTGAAAAAGATGATTATTTAAAAAATAGATGTTTAGTTTGGCTACCTTATGATGAGTATGGTGGCATAGATGATATAAACCCTGAACAAGATAAATATTTTAAATTAGGTTTAATAAACAAAGCACATATTATTGGATCTTCTAATACTAAGCAGATAAACTTTTTTGTATGGAAAAGCGATAAATATAAGGAAGAAGAAATTAAAAAATGGTTAAATAATCGCAAAATTCCTTGTGTTAAGGGCAGTGATGCGCACAAAATTAATTATCCTTTCGGCAAGTTAAAAGATGAAAATTCACAACCAATTGATAAGTATTGTTGGATCAAGGCAGACCCAACTTTTGAAGGTTTAAAACAGATTATCTATGAACCTGAGGAGAGAGTATATATTGGAGAAGAACCACCACAGAAAATAGAAAAAGACAAAATTATAAAATCACTCACAATATCAAATTCAAATCGATGGTTTGAAGATAATAAACCTATTCCACTAAATGAAGGGTTAGTGAGTATTATAGGAGGAAAGGGAACAGGGAAAACTGCTGTTTTAGACCTTATTGCTTATGCCACAAAAAGTTATAGGTGTTATGAAAAGGATGAGATTAAGTCTAAATCATTTTTAAGAAGGGCATACAAAGAACTTAATAATACGAAAATAAAAGTAGAATGGGCTGAAGGAGGTTCAGATGAAATAATAATTGCGGACAAATTAGAAGAAGCTGTCAAGGATGGTAAAATGAGGTATTTACCCCAAGATTTCATTGACCAGTTATGTTCAGAAATAGGAAAGAATGAACTTGAAGAACAAATTGAGAATGTAATATTTCAAAAAATTGCTCCGGAAGATAAGGCTAGTTTTACAGACTTTAAAAGTTTTAAAGAAGCTCAATTAAGAGTAATAAATGATAAAAAGGACAGACTTGTAAAGCAGATTGAAAAAATAAATTTAGAAATATATAAGAATAACGAATTGATTAAATCCAAGGATACTAAAAAGGAAGAGATAAAGAAAACAGAATCTCAGATAAAGAAATATGAGCAAGAGATGAAGAACATATCAGATTCTTTGAAGGCATCTGACGAGCAAATGGGAATCCTAAAGGATCTTAGATCTTTAACTGACAAGAAATCTCATATAGAGAAAGCAATCTCTGAATTAAAAATTAAGATACAAAAAATAGAAGAAATTAAAAATGAGATTGACAAATTTTCGGAAGATTCAAAGGTATTTATTAAAAAATTAAAAACTGACTTTGAAGAAGTTGAGTTTACTCAAGAAGATATAAGAGAAATAAAGATTGTCTTATATCCTGAGAATATCAAAGAGATACTTGATATTCGTAAGAAAGAAATAAATGATACTCGCGAAAAACATAAAGGTGAACTAAATGGAATCAATGAGAAGATTAAAAGTTTAGATAGTAGGATAACTCTAGAAAAGTCAAAACAAGATAAGATTAAGGAGATAAATAAATCCTTATCAGAATTAAATAATAAAAAAGATTCTTTAAATAGCGATATAGAGAGAATTAAAAAAGCCGAGGAAGAATTAAAGAAGTTGTTAGAGAAAAGAAAAACTCTTTTTGTTAATTACTTTGAGCTGATTTTTGAAGAAAATAAAGTGTTGAAACAAATTTACCAGCCTTTGGAAAGTATGTTGAAAAAAAGTGCAGAAGAGAATGAAAAATTATTTGACTTTACTGTTAAGTTCAATTTTGATATTGAAACCATGGCAAAAGAAGGAGATTCTCTTATTGATCATTCTAATAAAGGCCGTTTCATACGGTCCACTTGGGAATCATTAAAAATAGAATTGGAGAGATTAAAGTTAAATTTAGACCTTAATAATGAACAACTTTCTTCAGAAGATAGAGAGTTTATAGTTAAGTTTTTGGAGGAAATAAAGAAATTATTTTTACAAGATACACAAGGGCAATTCTATACTATTGAGTCACAGTTGAAGAAAGAATATACAGAACAGAATTTTGATAATTGGCTTTATTCTACAAAATATTACAGTATCAGTTATTCAATTAAGTTCAATGGATTAGAGCTTAATAATCTCTCGCCAGGATTAAAAGGTGTTGCGCTTCTCATTTTGTTTTTGGAACTTGATAAAGATGATAAGAGACCTATTTTAATTGACCAGCCGGAAGAAAATCTTGATAACCGTTCAGTTTATATCACTCTTGTGAGATATTTTAGAAAAGCTAAGAAAAGGAGACAGGTAATTATTGTTACTCATAATCCAAATCTTGTTGTAAATGCTGATTCTGAACAGATAATTGTTGCAAATTTTGACAAAAGTTTAGAAAGACAAGTTTCAAGGATATTTTATGTCAGCGGCTCTCTTGAAAATACATTTAAGAATGATTCTGCAGATACTATCTTGGAAAAGCAAGGTATAAGAGAACATGTTTGCGAAATATTAGAAGGCGGAGAAGAGGCTTTCAAAAAAAGGGAAAATAAGTATCAAATTAAATAGTTAATTATGCTCTACCAAACTTTTAATTCATTAAAAGAAGCTCACGGAGAAGATTATTTTACATCGCGGGTTAGCGATGAAATAATCCAGAATCTTAATCCAAGGTTTGAATTACGAGAATATCAGAAAGAAGCGCTGGGCCGATTTGATTTTTATTTTAATGGATATCAAAAAAGACAATTTCCGGCGCAACTGCTTTTCCATATGGCGACGGGTTCTGGCAAAACACTAGTTATGGCCTCTAATATTTTACAGCTTTATAAACAGGGCTATCGCAAATTCATCTTTTTTGTAAATAGCGTAAATATTATTGAAAAAACAAAAGATAACTTTCTAAATCCTTTATCTGAAAAATATCTTTTTGCTCCAAAAATAAAGTTTGGCGAAAAACAAGTTGAGATTAAGGAAGTTCAAAATTTTGAAACGGTCAACCCCGAAGATATAAATATTCTTTTTACAACAATTCAAGGGTTGCACATTCGGTTAAATTATCCGAAAGAAAACGTTTTAACTTATGAAGATTTCGTTGATAAGGAAATTGTTCTAATTTCCGACGAGGCACATCATCTACAAACAATAACAAAGCAAAGTAGAGAAGAAATTGAGTTAGAGAGAAGCTGGGAATCCACAGTTAATAGAATTTTCAAGAACGGCACTAAAAACATTTTATTAGAATTTACCGCAACGATTGACTTAGGCAACCAAAACATCCGGCAGAAATACGAAGACAAAATTATTTTTCAATACGATTTAAAACAATTCAGGTTAGATAAATTCTCAAAAGAAATAGAAGTTTTGCAGGCGGATTTGGAACCAATTGACAGAGCTTTGCAATCTGTAATTTTAAATCAGTATCGCAGAAAAATCGCTGAAAAGTACAAACTACACTTAAAGCCGGTAATTCTCTTTAAATCTAAGAGCATTAAAGAATCAAAAGAAAATTACGAAGGATTTTTGGCAAAAATAAAAAATTTAACCCCTCGCGATATCCAAGAGATAAGTTTGCGGGCAAAAGGAACAGATTTAGAAAAGGCATTTAATTATTTTCAGAAAGAGAATATAACTTTTGAAAATTTAATCAGAGAATTACAGGAGGATTTCGCCGAAGAAAAATGCATGCTTTTGGATTCTGAAAATGTTGATGAAAAAAAACAGCTAATCCTGAACTCTTTAGAGAGCAAAAACAACGAAACACGGGCAATTTTTGCGGTAAATATGCTTAATGAAGGTTGGGATGTGTTAAATTTGTTTGACATTGTAAGGTTATATGATACGCGTGACGGAAAATGGGTTCGCGGCAAATACAAGCCGGGCAATACCACAATGGGAGAGGCACAACTTATTGGCAGAGGAGCGAGATATTTCCCGTTTCAATTAGATGAAACAGAAGATAAATATAAAAGGAAGTTTGATGAAGACATCGAGAGCGAGTTGCGAATTGTAGAAACATTACATTATCATAGTGCTCATAATCCTGACTATATTACAGAAATAAAGAGCGCTCTTACGGAAATGGGAATTATACCCGAAAAACATGTTCAGATAGATCTATTTATTAAGGACTCTTTTAAAAAGACAGACTTTTGGAAAAATGGAGTGGTTTTCATAAATGATAGGGTGCCGAACCCAAGGACAGAGATTTTTAGTTTAGACGATGCAAGAATTGAGCGTACTTACCAATATAAACTGAGAACCGGCGAACTTAGAGAAGATGCTATTTTAGAGGAAGAAAGAAGATTAAAAACTACAAAAGATATAGTACGAAGTAAAATAAAATATAAACTTTCGGATTTTGGAGAAAATATTATCAGAGGCGCGTTGGATAAATTTGAGTTCTATAAATTTGAAACATTGAAAAAATATTTTCCCCATATCAAGTCGGTCAGAGAATTCGTTTTGTCTCCTAATTATTTGGGCGGAGTTGAGATAGAAGTTTCGGGACCAAAAAATAAGTTAAACAAGCTAACGCCAATTGAGAAATTGGGAGTAGCTTTATTTGTGGTTAGAAACATATCGGAAAAAGCGAAGGTTAACACTTCAGAATTTGTGGGTACCAATCTATTTAAAGCCAGAATGTTGCGACAGGTTTTTAAAGATAAGAAGATAAAAATAGATATTGATGAAATTAGAAGCAAAGAATTAAAGGATGTTAATTTAGCTGAAAAAGATTGGTATGCCCAAAGCGGTTTTTACGGCACAGAAGAAGAACAAAGTTTCATTAAGTTTATTGACGGATTTATAGCGAAGTTACGGCAAAAATACTCTGATATTGCCTTGTTGCGAAACGAGAAATTCTTTCAGATTTTTGATTTTGATAAAGGAAGGGCTTTTGAACCGGATTTTATAATGATTTTGAAAAGAAGAAATAAGGTTATTAATATCTACCAGATTTTTATTGAACCAAAGGGAGATCAATTTAAAGATAATCAAGGCAGGTTTGAAAACTCCAAAGAAGGATGGAAGCAAGAATTTTTACAGAAGATGGAAGAAAAAGCTGATACTGATTTAAAATTGGAAAATAAACATTTTAAACTTGTGGGACTACCGTTTTACAACGAGAAATTGCAAAAAGAATTTGAAGAAGCTTTAGAAAATAAAGTACTTTCTTAATTATTGATTCCTTTTATTCTTCTTTTGTAGCCCGTCGCCTTCTGAAGAATTTTTAGCAAAGTCAAAGAGCAGGCAGGCAAAAAGAAAAGGGGGTCTGAGTGTCATCCCCACTAATGAATTTTTGCCCGCCTGTTGTCCTGCAAAGCGGGACTGGGGGTGGGCGGGATTATTCAAAATCCGCTAGCGGATTTTGTCGAAAGAAAGTTTTAACTTCGTCCAAAAGACACCGCCTTCATTATTAAGCCTTATGGCTATTGCCTATTGAATAAAACCCCGTTTCTTCAGCAAGGGCTCGATTTTAGCTTCCCGACCGCGAAATTTGATATACTGCTGCAGAAAATCAACCGTCCCATATTTCTCCAGAATTTCCTGTCTGAATTTGAGAGCTGTTTTTTGATCGAACAGACCGCGTTCTTTGAAGGCTTCAAAAGCATCACTGTCCAGCATTTCTGCCCAGATATAGACATAATAACCGGCGGCATAACCACCAGAGAAAATATGCTGAAAATAGGTGCTTCGGTAGCGGGGAGCGATGGCCTCAATTAACCCGATTTTATTCAGCACCTGGCGCTCAAAATCATTGACTTCATAGTCTTCTTTAAAAATAGTTTTATGCCAGTAAAGATCAAGGAGAGAAGCAGCCAATAGTTCAGTTGAAGCAAAGCCCTGGTTAAAGAGTGAGCTGTTATTTATTTTCTTGATTAGCTCCTCGGGGATAACTTCGCCGGTAGCATAATGTTTAGCATACAGCTTAAGTAACTCTGGTTCAAAGGCCCAATTTTCCATTATCTGAGAGGGAAGCTCGACTCCATCCCGAGGGACAAAGCGATTATTGTACTTGCCCATGGCAAGAAGAGAAGCCAGGGCGTGCCCGAACTCGTGAAAACAGGTTTCGACTTCATCCAGTGAGAGAAGGGCCGGAATATCGCCTGTTGGCCGGGTGAAATTGCAGGTAATGGTGACCAGAGGCGCCACCCGCTTGCCATTCTCAAAGCTTTGGCGCCGCAGCCCGCCTGTCCAGGCGCCGCTTCTCTTCGTTGGACGTGGGAAAAAATCAAAATAAAGAACGCCCAGATGCTGGCCATTTTTTTCTTTGACTTCAAAGACCATCACTTCTGGATGGTAAACAGGAATATCGTTTCTTTTCTCAAATTTCAGGCCGTAGAGCTGGCCGGCCAGGGTGAAAATTCCGTTCAAGACGTTATCGATCGAGAAATAAGGCCGTATTTCATTGTCTTCCAGATTATATTTTTTCTTGCGCAGTTTTTCGGCATAATACCACCAGTCCCAGCCAGCAATTTTTAGGCCAGCGCCTTCTTCATCGGCTATCTGCTGCATTTCAGCCTGCTCGGCTTTGGCTTTTTCCAGGGCATATTGCCAGAGATCCATAAGAAATGACTCCACTCTTTCTGGAGTTTTAGCCATGTTAACATCGATTGAATAGTGGGCATAGGTTGGAAAGCCAAGCAGATTGGCTCTCTCCGTCCGCAGGGCAACGATTTTCTTAATAATTTCTTTATTGTCATACTCATTGTATCTGTCCCCACGGCTGAGGTAAGCTTTATACAATCGTTCCCGTAGCTCTCTGTTATGGGCATACTGAAGGAAAGGTGTCATGCTGGGAACATGAGTGGTGAAAACCCACTTGCCTTCCAGACCGGCTCTTTTTGCTGCTTCGGCCGCGGCTGCTACCACTTCTGGTGGCAGACCAGCCAGATGTTTTGGATTTTCAATGACAATTTTAATGCTGTTTGTTTCCTGCAGGAGATTATTGCCGAATTTTAAGGATAACATGGAAAGTTCCCGGTCGATCTCACGCAGTCTATTCTTGGCTTCTGGCTGGAGAAGTGCTCCCGCCCGGACAAAATCCTGATATATTTTTTCCAGCAGGAATTTCTCTTCTTGACCAAGCTTTAGCTGGTCTTTGCGCTCATAAACACTTTTAATGCGAGCAAAAAGACGATCGTTGAGATAAATACTGGAACGATGCTGGGTGGTCAGGGGAGTGGCTTCCATGGCTATTTTCTGTAGCTCGGGTGAGGTGTTGGCACCCTGTAAAGTTCCGAAAACTGCCATTACCCGACTGAGCAGCTTACCTGTCCGATCGAAAGCCAGAATAGTATTCTCAAAAGTTGGCGGCTTGGGATTATTGACAATAGCTTCGATTTCAGCCTGCTGCGCCTCTATTCCTTTCTTTATAGCCGGTAGAAAATGCTCATTTTTAATCAGGTCGAAAGGAGGCGTCCCAAAAGGCGTCTTGAATTCAGTCAGGAGTGGATTGATTTCTTCCTGGGCCGTCAAATGGTAGGGGAGAATTAGAGTCAAGGTCAGGCCAAAGAGAACGAAAAATGTTGATAACCAAACTGGCTTTTGAGAAAACTTCTTGACTGGCATAGTTTATCTCCTTTTTTATTTTTCTTTACGAAAATTATACATTCTATTTGCCTGAAAAAGTCAAGACCAAATCTGACCTGGTCCCCGGTGACAGTGACCTTTTCTGCAGTTTAAAGGTTGTCTGGATAAGGCTATTCTGATAAGCCCGAAATAAAATTTATCTGACCAGACAAAAGTTAATTGACAAGGTTTAATCTGGTTTTATACATTGGAGCCAGTCCTCCTCAAAGGAGATATTAAATGAAAAATGGCCTGGGAAGGGCGAGGTCAAAAAGTCATTTTCTTAGATCTCTAAGCTATTTGGTTCTGGCGGCTATGACAGCCTGGTTTTCAGGCTTTTTTGGCTGCAGCCGGCAAGAAATGACCGTTGATACACTGTCCTCGACCAGAGAAGAACTGGTTAGCCCTGCTGCCGAATATCGGCCAGTACCTCTCTGGGTCTGGAATGACCGGATGAGTATCGAGGTCATTAAAGAGCAACTGACTGACTTTAAAGATAAAGGCTTTGGCGGAGTTTTCGTTCATCCTCGTCCCGGTTTAATTACACCTTATCTTTCGGAAGAATGGCTATCACTTTTTAAAGAGGCGGTCAAAACTGGCCATGAACTTGGACTTAAGGTCTGGATTTATGACGAAAATTCTTATCCTTCAGGTTTTGCCGGAGGGCTGGTTCCGGCCGCTTTGCCCGAGGTCGCCCGCTCTGGACTTCGAGCTAGCAGACAAAGCCTTCCAGATTTAACCAGGTCAGACGAGCTAATTTGCTTTCTCCAGGAAAATGATGGCAGCTTTCTTGATATAACTGATAGAGTCAGGGCCGGCGAGAAGGGTTGGCCCGAAGGAAATTACTGGCTGATGGAAGTGGTCAAAGAAAAGCCTTCACCCTGGTATGCCGGTTTTACCTATGTTGATTTAATGCGGCCTGGGGTAACCGAAGCTTTTCTCCATTTGACTCATGATGCCTATAAGCGAGTCTGCGGAGATGAGTTTGGTCAGACTATTCCTGGCTCCTTTCAAGATGAAGCTGAGATCGGGCCAGCTGGTGGTTCATGGGCTGTCAATTATACGCCTGCCTTGCTGACTGAATTTCTGAAGCGCCGGGGCTATGATTTGAAGACAGAACTGCCTTCGCTTCTGATTGAAAAAGGCGATTTTCGTCGGGTAAGGCATGATTTTTATCTTACCTGTCTTGAGCTGTTTATAGAAAACTGGGCTAAGCCCTACAGCCAGTACTGTGAAGCGAATAATCTGATTTTTACCGGTCATTACTGGGAGCATGACTGGCCGGTGCCACGAAACAATCCAGATAGCCTGGCCCTCAATGCCTATGCTCACCAGCCCGGTATTGATATCCTGATGAATAACTGGTCAAGCTCGCCTCAGGCTCAGTTTGGTAACTCACGCGCGGTAAGAGAAATAAGAAGTCTGGCCAATCAACTTGGACGGCAGCGGACTCTTTCCGAAACCTATGGGGCCAGCGGCTGGGACCTGACCTTTTTTGATCAGAAAAGAATTGGTGACTGGGAGTATGCTCTTGGTGTTAATTTTCTTAACCAGCACTTATCTTATGTGACCATGGCCGGTGCCAGGAAAAGAGATCATCCGCTATCTTTTTCCTATCACGAACCGTGGTGGCCTGCTTACCGGCTGATGAATGATTATTTTGCGCGGCTGTCAATGGTCATGAGCCGTGGCGAGCAGATTAACCAAATTCTGGTCATTGAGCCCACTACCTCGGCCTGGATGTATTATTCGCCGGCTAAAAAAAATGAGAAGTTTGATAAAATTGCGGTTGATTTTCAAAATTTTGTGCACCATCTCGAACGAGAACAAATTGAATATGATCTTCTAAGCGAATTTGTTTTAAGAGATCATGGCCAGTATCAGGGTAAGAAACTCAGGGTTGGTCAGAGGGACTACGACCTGGTCGTCCTTCCACCTGGCCTGGAGAACCTTGAACAAAAGACAGTGGAATTTCTAAAAAGTTTCCTGAAAAGCGGTGGAAAAGTCATTTCGTGGGGAGAAAAAGAGCTACTGGTAGACGGAAAACCTTCTTCGGTTATAGCTGAGTTCAAGTCCTCAGGCAATTTTGAACAATTGGAATCAACTTCACTGGCAGGAAAAAATTTGCAGACTGTTTTTTCCGCCCGTCTTAAGCCAGCTATTGAATTCAGCCAGCTGAGTGGCGAAGACATGCTATTTCACCAGCGGCGCCGGTATAAAGATGGACAGATTTTGTTTCTGACCAATATCAGCCCGACCGAACCTGCTGCTGGCCAGATAAAACTCAAAGGTCGCAGCCTGGAGAAATGGGACTTAATGAGCGGGCAAACCA
>Ga0208940_1003482_pt1 | contig 13245 bp, 10 predicted proteins | sample AD_JPNNA6_MetaG_FD_184445 | JGI IMG/M metagenome (GOLD analysis project Ga0208940, IMG submission 184445) | Active sludge microbial communities of municipal wastewater-treating anaerobic digesters from Japan - AD_JPNNA6_MetaG (SPAdes) (version 2) | ecosystem: Engineered > Bioreactor > Anaerobic... | reverse complement strand
CTGAACAGAGCCATGGCCCTGTGCGCATCACGCGAATACTGCAGTGCAGATATCCGTTCGAAACTGGAATCATGGGGCATCTGCACCACCGAGGCCGAAAAGATAATCTCCGGGCTGATCAGGGAGAAGTTTCTTGACGATTCCCGTTATGCCCATGCTTTCGTCAGGGATAAGTTTAAATATAATAAATGGGGCAGGATGAAGATCGCAGCCGGACTGAGACAGAAAAAAATCGCCGAGGAAATAATCCGCAATGCGCTTGGGGAAATTGATGAAGCCCGGTATATGGACATGATCAGGGAAACCCTGAACTTACACCGCAAATCTGTCAGGGCAAAGAACCAGTATGAGCTCAGGGGGAAATTATTAAGATACGGACTGTCGAAAGGTTTCGAGAACCATTTTCTTTATGACATACTGAATGATCTGGATCCATAAATCAGGAAATGCATACTGTAAATCCGCCATCCGGAAAGAATCTCAGGATTCTTATAATAAACCGTGTTCCTGAAATAATAATTTCCTGTGGTACAACCACGGATCCCCGTAGGAGTATTTTGCATCCGGATGACAATCTGCCATCTGCAGACATGGATCTGTACGGAAGAAAGCTTTGTCAGCGATTGTATCAACAGTGCAGTCAAAGGGGTTATTTACCGGGCATGACATTCGCCGGTCAATAGCGGGTTCATTGCTAATGAATGCCCGACAGGCTGAAGATATTGATGAGGAATGGGAAAAATGCCACCAGGAACAACACGGTTGATCCGGATATGTCATATATGATCAGCTCTTTCCCGGTTGAGGGATATTTTACCCTGCAGGCTGAAAACAGTATCCTCATGATCAGCTGGGCGGCAAAGAAGATGAATATGGCCGGACCATTGGCATTCCATGTACGGGCTTCCGCAATTCTTCCCCTTATCATCAGGGAAAGGCTGTGCGACAATCCGCAGGATATACATGGTTGTCCCGTAACTTTTTCATGTATGCAGACTACAGGATAATTGTCTTTTCCGGGTGAAAATATACCGGAATAAATAAAAACAAGCAGAATTACGGTGGCCAGAACCAGGTTTATAACAAGATAGGAATCCCTGTCCGCAGGGACATATCTGCTGATTGCCACCCCGGTCATTTTTTAACGTTTGTCCCGGAATTCAGGGAATCGGTTCTTTCCAGCTCCTCAAGCTCCTCAATCCGGCTTCTGCTGCCTGTATCTGCTTTTATCTCCACCTTATCCCCGTTGCTTTCGACCTTGATCGAGATTTTTGCATCCTCAAGGTCCTGCAGTATATCTTTCTGTACATCCCTGATAATGTTCTCAATATCGCCGCCGAAGCCTCTTTTTGCCTTTTCTATAATCTTTCCGGCAACAAACAACTGGGAAAATGAGATTATTGAAGCAACCACGGCAATAACCAGTCCTGCGATAAGCACACCCCGCGATCCGCTTTCCGATGCGCGTGAAAGACCCACCACTGCAAGGACAATTGCAATCACCCCCGGTATTATTGCAATAAGTCCGACACAAGGTATCACCGCGAACACAAATGTCACTATGGCGGTAATAAGTGCAGCAATTCCCAGATTCTGTCCGGTCCGTGAACCTGTATATCCAGCACCAGGTGATGAACCTGCTGATCCCTGCCCGGTATTGTTAATCTGATCTTCCATGTCTACAAGATGTTTTATGCGTTATTGTTTTCCTGTCAAAATATTCAGCAAATCCTGTTCTAAAGACGTCACCGGATTCTCAATGATGCGTCCGAGTTCAACTTTTTTTTCATAAACGATAAAAGTCGGCACGCGTTCTATTCCAAGCTTCCCGTAATCCCCCAACGGTGACAGTTTTTCATTGTCCACACCGATAAATGTCAGCTGCCGGACGGGAAAACCGATCGAATCAATGATTTTCATGAAACGGGGTACCTCTCTCCTGCTGTCGGGGCACCATATTCCGAGCACAATCACGATCGTCAGATCGTTGTTCCCCAGGGAAGAAAGTTTTTCCACAACATCGTGACGGGGCTGATATCCTTCATATTCACTGTCATACCACTCCGAATATGGTGGTCGCAGAAGGAGTGAGGGACTGAAGTAGCCCAGAAGCCAGACCGATTGTTCCGCCCAGTTGGTGGAAGATGTTCCCTGCTGTGTTGCCACTCCGGGATCACCATTATTTCCTTTGCTTTTCTTTCCGGTCCCGCAGCCGCAGCTGATCAGTAGTAAAATAAAAAGGACAAGTCCCTTTGCTGATATCCATGGTAATATTTTCATATGCTAATCAATAAGTTCCGAAGTTTCCTGTACCCTGTAACTTCTTTAATCGCTATTATGGAGCAATATTTCAAGAATCTGCCTGGCAGCTTTTGAAACAGGGGTTCCCGGACCAAAAATGGCTGCCACTCCAGCATCGTAAAGGAACTGATAATCCCCCGGAGGAATGATTCCCCCGGCAACTACAAGAATATCTTCCCTTCCCAGTTTTTTCAATTCAAGGATAATTTGCGGAACAAGGGTCCTGTGACCTGCTGCAAGGCTTGATACACCCAGAACATGGACATCATTTTCAACTGCCTGTCTCGCAGCCTCGGCAGGAGTCTGGAACAACGGGCCTATATCCACATCAAATCCGATATCGGCATAGCCTGTCGATACTACCCTGGCTCCGCGGTCGTGTCCATCCTGTCCGGTCTTAGCGATCAATATCCTGGGCTGGCGTCCCTCTTTCGCAGCAAATTCCTCAACCAGGACCCTGGCCTTGGTGAACTCTTCATCTGACTTATACTCAGAAGAATAAACGCCTGAAATTGTTCTTATCACTGCTTTGTACCTCCCTGTTATTTTTTCACAAGCAAAAGTTATTTCGCCGAGACTCGCCCTTTTTGCAGCAGCCTCGACGGCGAGTTCGAGAAGGTTTCCCTTCCCGCTGCGTACACACTCTGTTATGGCATCGAGCGATCTCATGCACTCATCCTCATTCCTTCCCGCCTTGAGCATTTCGAGTCTCTTAATCTGCGCCCGGCGTACCATGCTATTGTCAACTTCAAGGATCTCAACAGGTTCTTCACTGTCCGGTTTGTATTTGTTTATGCCGACAATTGTCTGAACTCCCGAGTCAATACGTGCCTGGACCCTGGTTGCAGCTTCTTCAATTCTCATTTTCGGAAGCCCCGTCTCAATTGCCTTTGTCATTCCGCCCATGCTTTCAATCTCCCCGATATGCTTCCATGCTGAGCGGGCCAGTGCATCAGTAAGGCTTTCAACGTAGTATGAGCCTGCCCACGGATCAATTGCCCTGCAGATGTCAGTTTCCCGCTGAAGATAGAGCTGGGTATTCCTGGCAATTGCGGCAGAAAAATCGTTCGGAAGGGCAAGGGCTTCATCAAAGGCATTTGTGTGAAGACTCTGGGTATTCCCGAGAACTGCAGCCATGGCCTCGATACAGGTCCTTCCCACATTATTGAAAGGATCCTGAGCCGTAAGGCTCCAGCCGGAAGTCTGGCAATGGGTACGCAGTGCAAGAGACTTAGGATTCAGAGGTCCAAAAGTATTGACAATCTTTGCCCAGAGCAGTCTGGCGGCCCGTAATTTGGCAATCTCCATGAAATGATTCATGCCCGTTGCCCAGAAAAACGAGATCCTCGGTGCAAAATCATCGATATTGAGCCCGGCCTTTATTCCCGTTCGCAGGTATTCGAATCCGTTGGCCAGAGTATAAGCCAGTTCCAGGTCGCATGAGGCACCGGCCTCCTGCATATGATACCCCGAAATGCTGATGGAATTGAATTTCGGCATTTTTTCGGAAGTATAGCGGAGGATATCGGCAACGATCCTCATGGAAAATTCAGGAGGGTAGATGTAGGTGTTCCTGACCATGAATTCCTTGAGGATATCATTCTGGATTGTCCCGGAAAGCTCATCGAGCCTGGCTCCCTGTTCCAGGGCCGTTACTATGTAGAATGCCATTATGGGAAGAACGGCGCCGTTCATTGTCATCGAAACCGACATCCTGTCAAGGGGGATCCGGTCGAAAAGAATCTTCATATCCAGAACCGAGTCGACGGCAACCCCGGCACTTCCCACATCACCTGCCACACGTTCATGATCGGAATCATATCCCCTGTGCGTCGGCAGATCAAAAGCCACCGACAGGCCTTTCTGCCCCGCAGCCAGATTCCTGCGATAAAAGGCATTCGAGTCCTCAGCCGTGGAAAAACCGGCATACTGCCTGATCGTCCACGGACGTACGATATACATTGAAGCATACGGTCCGCGCAAGAATGGCGGAATGCCGGCAGCATAATCCATATGTTCAATCCCTGAAAGATCAGCTTTTGAGTAAAAAGCCTTCAGCGGTATCTGTTCCGCCGTAATTATGGGCTCCGCCTTTCTTTCTGACATCACCCTTTCATCTGCAGATCCGCTTGAAAAACAGTTGTGCAGATCATCAAAATAGAATTCCGGCCTCATGATAATTTATAGTTTTCTCCCTTCCGGTCACCAGCTTTTTCTCCGTGATCCTTCCGGTCATGAAGCAAAGTATGTATCATACCGGAATTCAACGCCTGAAGAAATCCTCCCTTTTTCTCAATCTGGAGGAAGATGTTCCACGCATTTTCAGCAATGTGGGAAGTAATGGTCTCAATATAATACGATCCGGCAGAAGGATCGGCAACCCTGTCAAAAAAAGCCTCTTCTTTCAGCAGCAGTTGCTGATTCCTTGCAATCCGCTCCGGGAAATCCCCTGTCATGCCATTCCTGTATTCAACGGGGTGAACCGTAAGGGAGTCGGTACCTCCGATAATTGCCGACATGGCGGCTGCCTGGGATCCGATCATATTCAGGAACGGATCTCCAGCAGCAGCATTCAGGACTGTTTCAGAGTGGATCTCCATCCTTGCAGGAAAATCATCCGTAACGCCGAATTTTCTGCAAACAACCTCCCAGAGCAGACGGGCGGCCCTCAGCCTGCCAATTTCCATAAAATAAGACGGCCCTATGCCAAAACTGAAACGAATCGCACTGGCTGCCGTACCAGGATCAATACCCCTTGATGTCAGCTGATCAATGTATTCAACCGCCATTGCAATGGCAAGAGCCAGTTCAAGCACCGGACCCGACCCGGCCTTCCTGAAGTATGTTCCATGTATATGGATCGATCGGTAATAAGGAAGGTCCATGGCTTTACGGACCAGTGCAGCGAGATAGTCAAGTCCGGCGTCTACAGGAATGCAAAGTTTTCCCTGAATCATAAGCCGGACCAGGGGATCTGCTTCAACGGCGCCTCTCACCGATTTCCGACCCGGTTCCTTATCAGCCAGTAAATCACTGACAAGCGAAACTATTTCAATCGCTTTGCCTTCGGAAGAAAAATTAATTTCTGCACATGAAGGATTAAAATCTCTGAGAAGCATAGCAAAATTTTCATTGCTGATTGTGTCAGGATCACCTATCAGAAATCCAAGGGAATCAACTCCCCTTTCCAGGAGAGACAGGGCCTGCTCATTCGCAGACGCATAACTCTGAACCAAGACATCCTGCCGGACAAGCCAGGATGCCGCTTTATCCCCTTTACTTTTTCCTAGTTGTCCCGGATCCTCCTTGCTATTACGGCATTTTAACCCATCCTTTCCAAGATACAACGGCATAAAGGCATCTGTGTAACGCAGCTTTTCCATGTCTTCCCGCCGGTAGAACGGCATCAGATCAAAGCCTTCTCCGGTTTTCCATAGAAGTTTCTCATTTAAATCGGCTCCTTTCAGTTCGGCCCTGATCCTATCGAGCCATTCGCCTGTACTCGTGGCAGGAAATTCTTCAAATAACTTTTTCTGTTTCACCCGGATGCTGTTTGCATTTATAATAATGGATTTTCATTTTCCCGTTCCGTATCATGAGAGTCGAACCCTCAGGGTTTCAGGTGCGTACAACAACAGCTATTCCTGATTAAGTTCAGTCTGCTGTCAGTTTCCGCCAAATTCCATCAGGTATGACCTGATAAATGAATTCAGGTCACCGTCAAGAACTGCCATAACATCTCCCGATTCCTTATTGGTTCTGTGGTCCTTAACCATTTTGTACGGATGAATGGTGTATGACCTTATCTGCGAACCCCATTCGATCTTCTTCTTGCTGCCCTCGATCCTGGCCTGTTCTTCCCTCAGCTTTCTCAATTCGAGTTCATAAAGCTGCGACCTTAGTATCCTCATTGCATTTTCCTTGTTGTTGAGCTGGGATCTTGTCTCCTGGTTCTCAATAATAATTCCTGTCGGATGATGTCTTAGCCTCACGGCGGTTTCAACCTTGTTCACGTTCTGTCCTCCTCTTCCGCTCGACCGGAATGTTTCCCATGTGATATCTGCAGGATTGATTTCAATTTCGATGTTGTTGTCGACAAGCGGGGAGACAAAAACAGAAGCAAAGGTGGTCTGGCGTTTTCCCTGTGCATTGAAGGGGGAGATTCTCACAAGCCGGTGCACTCCGTTCTCGCTTTTCAGATATCCGTATGCCCTCTCACCATCTATTTCAAGTGTTACTGACTTTACCCCCACTTCATCCCCTGATTGAAAATCAAGCTCCCTGACTTTATAGCCGTTCCTTTCGGCCCATCTGAGATACATTCTCATAAGCATCGACGCCCAGTCGTTGCTTTCAGTGCCGCCGGCACCTGAGTTGATCTTAAGGATTGCCCCCAGCTGATCTTCATCTTTCCTCAGCATGTTGCGGACTTCCAGATCCTCAACCAATCCGAGGCTTTGCTCATACTGGTTATCCGCATCCTCCTCACTGGCCTCGCCTTCCTTGTAGAAATCATACATCACCTGAAGATCGTCAAGGCTTTTGGCAACCTTCTCAAATTGTGTAGTCCAGCTTTTTATCCGTGAAATCTCCCGGAGAAGATCCTCTGCCGCCCTGGGATCGTTCCAGAAACCGGGTGCCCGGGTAAGGGCTTCCTTTTCAGCAATCTGCAATAGTTTCCCATCCACGTCAAAGATACCTCCTCAACGCCTCGCAGCGTTCTGAAAGATCTTTTATCTGCTCATTGGTTAACATGATGAATTAATTTTCCGCAAATTTATTTTAAATCAGGTTCTTTGCAAAATAAACTTTCTTTCCCGGAAGAAAGACAAACAATGGTTTGGGTATCAGATCCCGGAAACTGGTGGTGTGCCTCCGGTTTACTCACCCGGTATATTTCAGTCTCAGGCTGTTGCTTACCACGCTTATACTGCTGAGAGCCATGGCCGCGCCCGCGATCATGGGATTGAGCAGAAAGCCGTTCAGCGGGTATAACACGCCCGCGGCTATCGGGATACCAATTATATTGTAAATAAAGGCCCAGAAGAGGTTCTGCCTGATGGTCCTGACCGTGTTCCTGCTCAACCTGATGGCTGCAGGGATTACAGCCAGATCGTTGCTGATTATAGTCATCCTGGCAGCGTCGATGGCAATATCCGAGCCTTTGCCCATGGCTATGCTTACATCGGCCCTGGCCAGGGCCTGGCTGTCATTGATCCCGTCGCCGACCATCCCGACAATCCTGTTTTCCTTTTGAAGAGCTTCAACATATTCTGCCTTTGCAGCCGGGAGCATTGACGCTGCAAACTCAGTTATTCCCGCCTTGGCCGCGACAGCCGCGGCTGTCTTCCGGTTGTCGCCTGTAACCATCCTGACATCTATTCCAAGCTTTTTAATTTGTCCCACGGCATCGGCGGATGTCTCTTTCAGGCTGTCGTTAATCGATAAAACTGCAAGCACTTCAGTCTCGTCCGCGAACATAACAACTGTCCTGGCGTTTTCTTCCCAGGTTTCTGCCAGGCCCGAAAGCCGCGGGGTAACAGGTATCTTATTTTCACTGATGAACCCCTGTCCGCCAGCCAGGTATTTCCTGCCGTTATGAGAACCCTCGATCCCTTTCCCCGTGATGCTTTTAACATTCTCAAACCGGGTCTCCGGCATGTTGTTATCAAAATGCCTTACAATTGCTTCCGCCAGCGGATGTTCCGACAAACGTTCCAACCCGGCCAGTATCGCCGCAAGCTCTTCCTTGTCTCCCGGTGTTTCCCATTCAATATTTTCAACTGTTGGTCGTCCTTCCGTGAGGGTTCCCGTTTTATCAAGTATCAGGGTGTCCATTTTGCAGGCCAGTTCAAGCGCTTCGGCATCACGGATAAGAATATTGTTTTCAGCTCCCTTTCCGATCCCCACCATTATGGCCGTGGGCGTTGCAAGGCCCAGGGCACAGGGACAGGCTATCACCAGCACGGTTATCATCGAAAGGAGTCCCTGTACAAACCCGTTTTCACCGCCCGCGATCCACCAGACTGCAAGTGTAATCACTGCCAGGACAGTGACCACCGGCACGAATATACCTGCAATCCGGTCAGCAAGTTTTTGCACGGGAGCCTTGCTCCCCTGTGCCTCCTTAACATATTTTATAATGCTGCTGAGCAGGGTGTCGGCACCAACTTTCTCGGCTGTGAACCGGAAAGTTCCTTTCTGGTTTATCGTACCCGCGAACACCTTTAAGCCTTCCTCCTTGTAAACGGCAACCGGCTCGCCCGTTATCATGCTTTCATCCACGTAACTGCCGCCCGAGGTGACAGTGCCGTCAACCGGGATCTTTTCACCCGGCCTGACGAGGATAATATCGCCCGGTTTGACTTTTGAAATAAGAAACTCCCTTATCTCGCCCGAAGGAAGGACCTTGAACACTGTTTTGGGCTGAAGGCCCATCAGCTTTTTTATGGCTGAAGAAGTATTTGCCTTCGCTCTCTCTTCAAGAAATTTCCCGAGCAGGACAAGCGCTATCACCACTCCTGAGGCTTCAAAATAAACATGCGCCTGGAGCCCCCTGCTTTCCCAGAACCCCGGGAAAAGCGTGTTGAACACGCTGAACAGATAAGCTATGCCGGTGCTAAGGGATACCAATGTATCCATTGAAGTGGCGCCATGAATGATCTGCTTCCCGGCATTGATGAAAAATGAGCGCCCGAACAAGAAGACGATGGGAGTTGCCAAGGCCCACATTATGTAGGGGGCATGGGGAATATTCATGAACACCATGCTTATCAGCACCAGGGGAACAGCAAGTATAACGGCCCATATTGTCCTGCGGCGCATCGTCCTGTATCTTTTTAGCTGGAGACTCTCAAGTTCTTCCTTTGCCGTTTCCGACTCGTCGGTTATCAGGTCGTAGCCAATCGAGGTGACCACCGCCTTCAGATCTTCCGGGCGAACCATGGAACTGTCAAACTCCACCGTTGCCGCTTCAGAAGCAAGGTTCACGAACACATTCAGCACCCCGGGCTGCTTCCCAAGCATCGTTTCCACGTTCGCTGAACAGGAAGCACACGACATGCCTGTCACAGGATATTGCTTCTTTACAATCTTCTGAACTGTCTCTTTTTTTTCTTTTATAGTGTCTGTATCTGACATCTTTCAATCAAAATTGAATCTCCCGTATTTCTCCTGAAGCCCCGGTAATTAACAGTTGAGCCAGATTATATCACCCGTCAGCAACCGGGATGCAAAATTAGGGATATTCTGTTGTAACAATGCAGAAGCGCTTAAGTTTACCGGGATGGATGGATTTCGCTGGTTATAATGCAGGGAAATTCATGGAAATGACTCTCATCGGCGTTGACGCGACCACCCGGCGAAAAAAGTTGTTTCGTTGGTATTGCCGCCGGTAAAAGCTGATCATAGCCTCTGACATGTCAGGCAAAAGTACACGGCACCTCCCAGGTAAGCTTCTTTCCTGATCTGATCGCCGCACACCCGGCACGGGTGCTGAAATGTGTTCCTGGAGAGAATGGTTTTATATCCCCCTTCATTCCCGAAAAAATCCTTCTCGGTATCCCTGCCTCCTTTTTCGGTCATTATTTTAAGTGTATCCCTGACACTTATGAACAAGTCGGCTTTGTCCCTTCCGGAGAGAGACGATTTCTTCCGTTTCGGATGGATTCCTGCATTGAAAAGGATATCCTGCAAGACCCCGTTCCCGAGACCGGGAAAGCGTTGTTCGGTCGCTAGCAGGGCCTTGACAGAAATATTTTCCGGCGAATCGTTCAGGATGACATCAAAATAATCTTCATCAAATGCATCGTCAAGGGGTGAAATGCTGTTAAGACTCATCTGGTGATAACTATTTTCAAAAATACCTCTGTACGCCCATATCCCGCCATACATCGCCACGTTAAATGCAACATGGCTGTTATCATCAAATGTTATCAGGAGCTGGTATTTCCCGGGAGGTTCTTCAGAAGGAGCATGATACCTCATAATGGTTCCTTCCCCGATTGTAATGCAGGATTCCCCGTCGCAAAGGATGTCAACGAACATCCCGTGTCCAAAGGTTGATTTCACGGTTTTGCCTGAGAGAAGCCTGGCATATTCAGCGGGATCGCCTGAAAACCACGCGAATTTATGATGACTGGTCGGACTGAAAACATCCGTTATTCTCCTGCCGGACAGTATTTTTCCGGCCTGCAGACTGATAGTTTTTGATTCGGGTATCTCGAGCATACAAGTTTAATTAGCAATTTGTTAATCATTTAACAAATACTTCTGTTTTAATTTGATAAGGTCCGCCTGCCCCGGGCAGGTAATCCGCGTGTTGAAAATAGCATTTACCTATATTGGCGAACGGGGTGTATGGGAAGTTCATAACCAATTGGCCCTGATGTGATTTATTCATCCTGCCTAACAGCAAATTTCAACAATTCTCCGTAAAGATACAGCAGCAGCCTGAAAAAAGAAATGGATCTTCCGTGAATGAATTACGGCTTCTTATTTACATGCTTACTGAAACTCAGCACCAGAAAGGATGCCGCGACAAACGGGAAGGTAAGCTGAGTGATATTGAAATGATGCATTATAAAACTTATAAGCAGGGAAAGCAATACCGAAATGAATACCCCGATCGCATCTTTTAATTTTTTACCGGCGAATACCATGGCGCATAACACGGCATTGAAACTGTACAAACCGCTGCCAACTGGCCCGGCAGGAGCTCCTGAAAGTGTTGCAAGGACACCCGATACCATTGCCCCGGCAATGCCATAAAGCGCCGCGACCGGTGAGCTTATAAACACTGCCAGGAAGAAAAGGACCGATGATATTACATTCTCCTGAAAAATAACCTGCCCGAATCCCCTGATTGAATATGATAAAGGATTGGCAACATTAACAGGCAACGCCCCCGGGATTGCCAGCAAGTCAGGAGAAACTCTTCCAAAAAGCACGAGAGCCAGCCAGGTAACCAAAACAAAAGGTAAGGTGAAAACAGGGATGTTCATTCTAAGAAAAAAGTGCTGCTTTACCGTTGCCAGTACGGAGCCTGCTACCACAGCCATCCATGTCATCGGAGCCGGTTTAAAGAAAAGCATCATGGCCACCCCGGTCAGGGAAGCACTGAAGCCGTACAGGCCCTTGTTCAGGTTTCTCGTATCATATTTCAGCAAAACGGCAGTTAACGTTCCGCTGGTTACGGCCACCAGTGCTGCCAGCCCCATCAGTGCCGATCCATAAAATATTCCAGCCAGGAAAAGCAACCCGGTCAATGCATTCTCCTGAAGCATTATCTGTCCAAGCCCTTTCAGTATGAGGTTTAACAGATGAAAATCAATTCGGGGGATTACCTTTTCGTTCTGGTGTTTATTATCCATACAAGATTGAGCAGGGAAAAACCTGAAACAGCTGACAAAGTTACATTAATAATCATGCCAGGGATTATTTACTTCCTGAGAATGAAAAACTTTAGCTGCTAAAAACAGCACTCCTCACAAACTAAATCCCTGAATATACAGATTTTATGAAAAGGTTGCAATCCCCGGGGCAGATGTTTGTCCACCACTATTGATACCCGTTATTTCGGAAGTGCCGGCATGAGGCTCAGTATCCATCTGACAGTCAGGTCACCCTGGAAAGCCGGGACAGTTCCCCCGATGATATCCTCGCTCATTGTAACCTTGTGAAAATCAAAATTCATGGGGCTTTCAACCGGATTTTCATTTGTATAGGGAATATCTATCGGAAATATCCATCCACGGTCATCATCCCACCCCCACACCGTCATTGTGCCATCAATCAGGGTGTTGGCATTGATTATAACATAAGGAGATCCATTTATTGTTTTATAACTGCCACTTAATGATGTTATGATTATATCGCCGGTTTCACGTAATTTTACAGTGTTAGGAACCTCACCTGTCGCATCAAAATGCTCAGACGAAGGCTGGCTGATTATAATATCTCCCGACCTGTATAAATCAACATCCATATCAATGATCGCTGAAAAAGCCGGGAATGAGCGGGTATACTCAAACCTGAGGGTGCCTTTGTAATCTTTATCCAGTTGGTCATTTTCTTCTTTCTCTTTTGAACAGGAACAAAACAAAACAATGAGAAAAACCACGGGTAGTATTCTCATACCAGAAAATGAAGGCGGTGTTTTCATGTTCATAATGGTTAAATTTGTCCTGATTAATTCATAAACATAAAATTAGGCAATAAAATTATCAAATTTAACCTTAACCAGTGGTCTTAATTCTGGGGAGTATAATAATGACATATAACTCCCTGTTAACCTACAGGCTGACCAGGCGGGTGATGATATTAATCAGCCAGCCCGGGTAAATCCCTAAAATCAGGATACCCAGCGTGATCAGGACGAGAGCCATGTTGCCGTTAAGTGATATTGCCGGCAGCCCGGCATCGTCACCCGGAGTGAACATGGAAGTGATAACCCGGAGGTAATAGTACAAACCGATCACGCTGTTGATGATCATCACTATGATAAGCAGCATAAGCCCCGCCTTCATACCCTCGAGAATGAGATAAAACTTAGCTATGAACCCGGCGGTGAAGGGGATGCCTGCCAGGGAGAGCATTGAAAGGGTTAATACAAGTGCTGCCCATGGCCTGGTCCAGAACAGGCCCCGGTAATCATCAATCTTTTCTGTTTCCTCACGTGAAGTGGAAAGAAGGGTAATAACGCCAAACGCGCCAATCGTGGTAACAAAATATGAAATCAGGTAAAAAACCGCTGCCTGTATTCCTTTATCCGTTCCTGTCAGCAGGAGTACCAGGAGATAGCCCATGTTGGCAATGGAAGAGTAGGCAAGCAGCCTTTTTATGTTTTGCTGCTTCAGGGCGAGTAAATTCCCGATGAACATCGATAGTATGGCCAATGCCGAAATCACGACGAAAAAAAAGCGGGAGTCATATCCCCTGATATCG
>Ga0208940_1003480_pt1 | contig 13254 bp, 10 predicted proteins | sample AD_JPNNA6_MetaG_FD_184445 | JGI IMG/M metagenome (GOLD analysis project Ga0208940, IMG submission 184445) | Active sludge microbial communities of municipal wastewater-treating anaerobic digesters from Japan - AD_JPNNA6_MetaG (SPAdes) (version 2) | ecosystem: Engineered > Bioreactor > Anaerobic... | reverse complement strand
TACTTCATTTTTTCTTTCAACTACAAATTCATCTTCAATTTCTCCTTCTACATTCTTCCCATCTTTATCAATAAAAACAGGTATAATTGACACTTCACTTATTTTTGAAGTATTTCTTAAACGAAAACTTAAATTGAAATCCTTTTCTTTTAATTCAATAAAAGGAATCGTTCTCCTCATTATCTCTTTTTCATTCTCATAAAAAACAAAAATAACTGATTTAAGATTTTCTTGTTCATCTAGTTCTTGAACTTCAACAGCTAAATTACTCTCATTTAATAAAACAACATTAGATATCTTCAAATCTGCATTAAAATTATCTAAATCTTCTAAATTCTCTTTCAATTTAGGTTTATTTTTAGCTTTAATTCCAATTACAATAAAAGCAATAATAATTGCTAGAATAACAGCAATAGAAATTATAGCAAGAATTTTTGTTTTATCAATATTCTTTTTTTTATCCTGATTGTTTGGTTGAGGATTATTGGGATTACCAGGAAAATTATTTGTTGTTCTTGTTCTAGGATAACCAGGTTGATAGTTTGGATACCCTACAGGATATCTTCCAGGAGGTCCTCTTTTTATCATCATTAAATATAGTTAAATGCATTTAAAAGGTTATTTAATAATTTTCCCAGAGAACAAGTTTCCCTTGTTTATCTCTCAGGAACATTGTATCTCCAGTATTTGTCCAAACATAAGTTTCATTAAAATCCTTAGCAGTTATTGTTACTTGGTATTTACTCTTAAAAATAAAATCATTAAAAACATAAGTTTTTCTACCCTCATCCTTTATTGTCCAACCATCTAAATCACAATCAAAATCACACGAATTAAACAAAATCAAATCTTCATCTGGTCCAAACTTATGTAAAACTATACACTCAGAACATTCATCAACAGATTTTTCACACAAATTTTCATTCCTCAAAATACATTCTTTCCAGGAGTCCTCAAATAATCCATAATAATTATCGTGCCCACTAGGAAAATAATAGTTTGCATACCCCTTTTCAACAATTTTAGCATTCAAATTCTCATCCCCATAAAACAAATATCCCAACTCTCTATTATACCTGTCCTTACCTCTTCTTTCAATTAAAACTGTTCTATTCATAACTAAACTCGAAGTATATTCTTTAGCTTCTTTGTAATATTTCTCACCTCTTTCAGGAGTATTAAGCCCAAGCATCCTTACACTCTCTCCATTTATGACAACAGTATCTCCATCTATAACTCTTTCAACCTCAACAGGTTCCAGAGTTTCAAGATTTTTAACAACCCAGCTATCAAAAGAATTATAATTAAGAACTATAAAAGCTAAAATCAAAACAAGCAAAAGAACACTATACCCAGCTTTTTTCATAATTTAATCTAAAAAATAAACTATAAATTTATTTCTATTTTTTTGAACCAAAAGAATTTCTAAGCCATTCTATAAATCTATTGATTAAACTTTGGTCAACACACTCATCACCAATACAAAGATTACTTCTACATTCAAAATTATTATTACAACTACTATCACTTGGCAATAATTTAACAAATTCATTGTCTTCTGAACAATATGTTCCTGACCTTCTATATCCCATAGGATAACATTTTCCATTAGATAAACATCCAGATTCACATATATTTCCTACAACTTCTTTAACACATGCTTTATTTAAACATTTATATCCATAATCACAATCAGAATCATAAACACATTCTGGAACATCTTTAACACATGCTCCATTAACACACCCATCTGGACATTGATAATATAATTCCCCCCATGAACCATCTTCATAACATACACCTTCTTTTAATTCAGTATTTGTATTAAAAACATCATTAAAGCAGTAATCTTCAAAAACAATCTGTCCTCCAAAGTTAATGGTACCCTTTTCCTGATAATTCTTACCTCCATCACTATCTTTACAGCTTAACTCTTCTTTTTTAACACATGCTCCATTCAAGCATATTTTTCCTTCCATACCGCAATCACGAGTTACATTATATGGTCCAACATTTCCTTTACAATAAAATTCATTTAAAATAGCTTCATTAATACAAGAATCTCTGAATATTGTAGCAGGGCTATTTATAATTGTAACGTTAACTGAACTTACTGCTGTTCCTCCTCTTCTTAAATACATATCTTCAACCTTTATAGTATCAATACCATTTGAATAAGAATTTCCTTTAGATATTGATGGACTTATTACTCCGTCAATATTTAATCTAACTGATTCTGCATCTATAAATTCTATTGAAACAATTCTTCCACCTAAATTTTCTCTTTTACCTTCTTTAACAATAGCATTATATCTATATGAAACTCCAAGAACTCCTTGTTTAGAATAATCAATTCCTCCATCACTATCTTCACAGCTTGACTCTGCTTCTTTAACACATGCTCCATTCAAGCATATTTTTCCTTCCATACCGCAATCACGAGTTACATTATATGGTCCATCATTTCCTTCACAATAAAATTCCTTTAAAATAGCTTCATTAATACAAAAATCTTTGAATATTGTAGCAGAGCTATTTATAATTGTAACGTTAACTGAACTTAGTGTTGTTCCTTTTCCACTGAATTGTATATCTTCAATTTTTACAGTATCCATACTATTTAAATAAGAATTTCCTTTAGATATTGATGGACTTATTACTCCGTCAATATTTAATCTAACTGATTCTGAATCTATAAACTCTATTGAAACAATTCTTCCACCCAAATCTTTTCTTTCATCCTCTTTAATAATAGCATTATATCTATATGAAACTCCAAGAACTCCTTGTTTAGAATAATCAATTCCTCCATCAGTTTCCTCACATCTTGATTCTGCTTCTTTAGAAGGAATAGTTGGATCTCCTCTGAAAACGAATTTTGATGTAGTACTACACAGTTTAGGATTTCCTGATTCATCTTTGAAATACTTTGTAACAGAAACTTCAACAGGATTTAAATTAGCAGGCATTTGATTGTTATTTGCCGCATTTATATCTATTATTCTATTTTGATTTACCATTAAAGGAGCATGTGAACCACTTCCATCTAAATCCCATCTAACAACATAATTTGAGGATTGTTTAGCATTAGTAAATACCAACATAATTCCCATATTATCTTTCCCAGCTTTTCTAGTAATAGTTACTTGATAATCTCTAGAATTTGTATTAATAACTTTTGTAACTTCAATATCATTTCTTAAACACAGTTCTTCTAAATTATCAGCAGTACTCTTTATACAAACTCCTGCTTCACATTTGCCTGGACATATAACACTTTTAGCACAACTATATCCATCAGTTAAAACACTATTTAAAACAAATCCCGCAGATATTAATCCAGGACCAACTCCAGGAATTTCACAAAGTTCTTTACTTCCATCTGCAGAATAAATTACTTTTCCACATATAGGAGCTGTCCACTCAAGACCACATTCTGTTGCATCTACTGAACAATATTTACCTGTTTGTTGAACACAAGCCCCATTCACACATCCATTAGGACATAAATATAATCTATTGTTTGCTCCTCCATTTGAAGTACAATACCACTCTACTAAATATTTTCCTGTATTTGATAATGGCATTCCTTCTCCATTAGTACAATAATCCCATCCTCCAAAACCCTCCCCTAGTTCAATAGGCGCAACAACTTGTCCTTTAAGATAATAATTAATTCCCCCATCACTCTCCTCACACTTTACTGAATTAGGTTGAACACACTCATAACTAGGTTTTGTAGATTCATAATAACCTCTATTTCCTCTACCTCTCCATGTCCTTATTGTTTCTTCTTTATAAAATTTAACAGAAACAGTATTTGGATACCATTTTTTACAATAAGTTAATTTATCTATACCTGAACCACTTGTTCCATCAGGGTCTGTAGTCCATAATCCTGTATTTAAATCAATATGCTGATTTACTTTTCCATCCCAATACATAATTCTTGGAATTTCAGTTGAGCAAATTATATTTTTATTTGCATTAGCATGTCCAGATGTACAATATAACCCAGAAATTGGCGCACACCCTTGATATTCTCCACTATATTTATCAAAACAAACTCCTCCATGACCAGCATCTCTACATATACTAAAATAATACTGGGAGTTTTTGGAAAATTCTTTACAAGGGTGATAAGAATAGGCAGGCACAGTAATTGTAGCTTCACCTGTTATTTTATTTTTACTGAATAATCCAGCAGAAACAAATGATAAGCTAACTGTTAGTAATAAAACAAGAAATACTGTGAAACCTCTTTTCATGAAAAATTAAATTAAGTCATATTTATAAATCTTTCTTTGAAACTTCTTATGAAGCTAAAGAAAAATATTTAAAAAAATTGATGCATATTAATCCATGATTAAAGCAATAATACTTGATTTTGGAAGTGTTATATATAAAACAAAATGGGAAAAAATAAATGAATTTTTCTATCAGAAAAATGGTTTTAATATTTTATTTGGAAAATCAGAAGATGCAGAATTGATAAGAATTTACTCTGAATCAGATGTTGGAAAAGAAGATTTTAAAAAATTTTTCTTAAGATTAAAACCTGATTTGCAAGATGTTGATGCAGTGGTTAAGGATTATAAAGAAGGTTATTCAAAATTTAAGGAAATGAATCAAGAATTATTAGACATAATTAAAGAACTTAAGGAAAAAGGAATAATATTGTTTGGATTCACAGATGCTAAAAAAGAACATTATGATGCTAACATGGAAATAGGAATTTATGATGGTTTTGAAGAAATTTTTACCTCATTTAACTTTAAATGCTTAAAATCAGATGCAAAAGCATTTGAACTATTAACTAAAAGGCTTAATGAATATGGTTTAAATCCAGAGGAATGTTTGTTTGTTGATGATAACTTGGAAAATGTTAAAAGAGCAAAAGAAAAAGGTTACAAAATTATTCATTATCAAAATTTTCCAGAAGTAGAAGAAATAAAAAAAGAATTAGAAAATATATTTGTTTTTTGATGTATCTAAACTTTTTCTCTTTTAAGTTTTCATAAATCAAATATATTTTACAATAACAATTATTATAAATCAATTTCTTTTTTTTCAATTATGAAAGACGTGGTTTTACTCGCTGACCCTAATACAGCTGCATGGGATTTCTCTGAAAAAATTCAAAACCACATAAGAGACACAAAAGAAAAAGAAGTAAGATTAGACAGATTAGAAATAACAGTCTTTGGAGATGATGAATTCCTCCCCCATGTTGTAGACAATATAAGAAAAAAAGATGTTTATTTAATACAATCTTCAAATAAAAACCCTGGAACATGGTTAACAGAACTTGTTTTAACAAAAAATCTCTGCCTTAAAGCAGATGTTAACAGTTTAAGTTTGGTTTTACCTTATATGAGATTTGTAAGGCAAGACAGAAAACACCAGTCAAGAGTTCCAATTTCAACAAGAGCAGTTGCAGATGCAATTTCACCAGGACTTAAACGAATAATAACAATGGACTTACACTCCCCACAAATAGAAAATGCTTATCCTGAAAATGTTGCATTAGATAATCTTCAGAGTTTCCCAGACCTTGTAAGATACTTAAAAGAAAACAAATCTTCTTATTTAGATAATTTAGCAATTGTTTCACCAGATGTAGGAGGAGCAGGAAGAGCAAATTCTTTGTATAAACGTTTTTTAAAAACAGAAAAAAAATCTAATGGAGATGAAAGTAAATATTCTCTAGCAATAATGAGCAAATTCAGAGATAAACCAGGAAGCATTGAAAAAATGTTTTTAATCGGAGATGTTAATAAAAAAAATGTCTTGGTTGTAGACGACATTATAGACTCAGGAAATTCTGGGATAAAAGCAGCTGATTTGTTAAGAAAAGAAGGAGCTCAAAAACTCATGTTTTACGCAACTCATGGTTTATTTACAAAAGGAACAAAAGATATACTCAACGCTTATGATGTTGTAATGACCAGCAATACTCATTATTCCTCCAAAGAAGGAGACAGAAAAATAGAAATAATTGATATGGCTCCAACATTTGCAGAAGCAATTTACAGGTCACAAGAAGGTTTATCTGTCTCTAGATTATTTGATTAATTTTTTATTTTTCTTAAATGCCTCTTTAGCTTCTTTTGAAAATAATAAATAACCAACAATAAATCCATCAACTACTATATTAAAAATTTGAGTAGGTGCAAAATTGATTATCATAGAATAAATTGTTCCAATAACTCCTATTGTACTTAATATTATTGAAACTATTCTTGCCCAAGGTTTTAATCTCCATAATCCTATACCCACAAAAAAATGCAAAACAGCAAGTAAAACCATAACTATTCCAGCAAGTATGAGCATAGTCACTAAACTTCCACTCTCATAACCTACAAATAATTCAGGAGATACCTGTAAAATATAAGAAACAATCCCTCCTGCAGCAAAGATAATAATAAATCCAATTAAAGCCCATAACCCTCCATTAACATAATTAAAAATTGAAAGTAGTTTAACAATTATAGGAGCATCATCATGATACTCAAACTTTTTTTCAGCTTTTACAGGTTCAGATTTCTTTTTCACACCCTTTTTTGTTACTTTCCTTTTTACCATTTCTCCTCTTGATTTTATAATTATTTTCTCTACTTAAATGTTTCTTTTACTTGTTTGTCTATTAAAAGATATAATGCAATTAAAAAATTAACTACAAGGGATATGATTGCTTTAGGTAAAAAAACATTAACTCTGAACATACTCATAAGATTGGTAATGTTTGCATCAACATTTTGATTTGCTTCTTGTATAATGAGGTTAAGTTTAGCAACAAGCAAAATTAAACAGATTGTTATTATAAACCCGAGAATAGCAAATATTATATTCATAATTCTTGCATAATTTTTAGCTTTCAATAAACCCCTTCCAGCAAAAAAGAACAAGATTGTTCCACCAAGTGTAACTATTATCGCAATTATAAATACAAGAATTTCAAATTGATTATCAATTATAATTGAAAAAAAGCTGATAAATAAAAATAGAGCACAAATAAAATTAAATCCTGCAAGTATTTTAATTAGTAGAGGAACTTTCTTTTTTATTTTGGGAATGTTAGCATTTTCTTGCATCTTATCAATGTGAATGAGGAGAATCATCTCCTAAATGCGAGTGAAAGGGTTCGAACCTTCGCAAGCATAAAGCTACTGGATCTTAAGTCCAGCCCGTTTGACCACTCCGGCACACTCGCCTAGTATATAAAATCCTGACAAATCAGGCACATTAGTACAATATTACAGAAAAAATAGCTAAGAATTAATTATAAATCTTACTAATCATTAAATTTTCAAGAATTAAATAAATTCAAAACCTTTATAATCTTCTTGCACTGATTTAAATATTCATTATGGGAAAATCTAAAAGAGCTAAATTGAAAAAATATTTGATTTTATCTACTATTTTGATTATATTAGTCCTATCAATATTCTTTTTTCTGAAAGAAAGCAATTCTTTTTCAATATTTGATAATTCAAGCTCAACAAAGCTTTTTGGAAAAAGTTCTGCTTCTCAAATACCAGCAGAAACCTGTTCTGATGGTATATTAAATCAAGATGAAGAAAAGGTTGATTGTGGTGGAACAATTTGTGGACCTTGTCCAACTTGTCATGATGGAATACAAAACCAAGGAGAGAGACATATAGATTGTGGAGGTCCATGTGAAGCTTGCCCTCCTGATTGTTATGACGGCATATTAAATCAAGATGAAGAAAAGGTTGATTGTGGTGGAACAATTTGTGGACCATGTCCAACATGCAATGACGGCATTCAAAATCAAGGTGAAGGTGGAATCGATTGTGGTGGTCCTTGCCCTATTGCTTGTCCTCCAACCTGTCACGACAGAATACAAAATCAAGGTGAAGAAGGAATTGATTGTGGTGGCCCTTGTTCAGCCTGTGTTATTGCTCCAGTTATATTAACTTCTTTAACTCCAGAAGAAGCAACTAAAGTAAAAAATGCAATTTTATCAAGTGAATTTATTTCTGCTATGCCTAATAATGGAGTAATTTCTATTCAATTTTATTATTTCCCATTAGGAGAAAGAATCTGGTTAGACACATTTTTAATTGGAAAAAATCAAATATTAACAAGTGGGAATCCAGATATGAATGTAATAATCCATTCAAAATATATTTCAGAATTGCCTTCTTCAAGTTTATGTGATATAATCCAAAAAGCAAGAACAAATGGAGATTTTGCTTACGATACTCAATTAGGAGATGCTAAACTTCTTCTAAAATATTCTGGGATGATTAAATACAGAGACTGTTTTGGATTTTAAAATATTTTTTATGGAAGAATTATCTCATTCCTTAATAAAACATTTCCAGAACATTCATATTCCCATAATCCTCTTCCACCGTTACTAATAAATCTGTTATCAGTTATTGTATTTTGTGTGCTTTTCATTAATACTGCTCCATATCTGTTGGAATTACTTGAAGCATTATTGAATGTAACATTCATATTATGAGTATCATATAAATACATTCCCCAATCAGAATTACTTGTTAAATTATTCTTGTGGATATATCCTCCATAAACTGTTTGAGTAGATAAAGGTGTACTTGAAGAAGAGATTATCCTATTATTGGTAATATTTGGATTTCCATTATTAACCAACCAGATTCCAGTGTTTGCTGCTGTTATATTTGAATTTTCAATTTTAACATCGTTTGCATAATGTATCTCTATTCCCCTACCAATCGTTGAACCAGTACTTACTATATTACAATTTTTAATTGTAAGTGCATTTCCATTAGTATACCAATAAAGTTCTGCAATACCTCTTCCATCTCCAGAAGTTATAGTATGCCCCTGACAATCCAATGTTATTCCAACATGATTTATATTAAAGCAAGTACCTGTTGAAGAAACATCTGAAGTAAGCTTATAAGTTGTCGTTGGAGAATCAAGTGTTCTACATGAGTTAATATTCACTTCATCTCCTTCAAAGTCTGAATTCATCAAACCAATTAACAAATCAATTCTTTGACCATAAATAGTATCTCCTGCAACAGATTTGGCACTAGCAAGCATACTTCTCATTGTTCTTAGAACTGTTGGGTCTTCAAGTGCACGGATATAATTATCCTCTGAATATTCTACAAAAGCCTTCATCTGTGAACTTGCAGGTCCATAATATAAAGTATAATATTCTTCAAGTAATGCATCAACATCTAGATTTGTATCCCAATATGCACGAGCAGTAACATAAACATTGAATGATGTAGCAGCAAATGTATCCCATTCTCGATTATCTAATGGCCAATTGCTATAAACTTCCATAAATTCACCTTTAGAATTACTCTTAAGATCATCTAAATCTTCAACGATTATATGAGGAAAATAACTTGGAATTCCTTGAGTGAAAGTGTCAGGCCTATTATGTAAATAGTAATCATAAGTGTAAATTTCTTTTGAAGGAAGAATATCTAACCACTGGTTCTTTAAATCCAAATACTTTTGCCTTTCTTGTTCTGAAGCAAAGTCACTTCTCCATCTTGTTATCATAACAACTAAATTTGGAGCAACAGGTTTTGAAAGATTTCTAGGAGGAAATAGATAAGGAGGATATGCTGCATTAATAATTTTCTTTCCAGAATATTTTGGATCATTGTAAACTTCCCATGCAACATTATTTACATATTCCCAAGTGTATTCTGACAATGCTGATTCAAACCCTCTGCTATCATCTTCCATTGCCAAACATTCAGCACTTGATTCAGAAGGTCCTCTGAATCCATCTGTTGGCATGACATTTACTATAGAACCATTATATAAATCAAACATAGCTTTAACATATTCTACATTTTCCTGTAATAATCCCTGAGAACATAAATCAGGAACAGGATTATCTCCATTCATTCTTACACCATCAAGAATTGCATAATATTCTGGATGCTGAGTTTTTTGTTCATTACGAGATATTACCGCCAATATCCCGTGTGCTGGTCCTCCACCTCCTCCACTCATAAACTCAAAAAAATTATTATTTCTTAAGCTTAATCTCCATTGCAACACATTTTCATAGTCTGGATATAAATACGGTTGAATATGTGCTAATTCAAAATAATAATGAAACATACTTCTCATAGGAACATCAGGATTAATTAATACATTCATATCTCCAAAACCAATACTTGATTTTTCAGGAATAATTGTTCCAATTTCTCCTGGAGCATACCATCTTATTCCTTGATTATATAAAAATTCAAACACAGCATTAAGAGAACCTTTACCATCAGTCATCCAAATATCTTTTAGTCCATTATATTGTTTACCATAATAATCAATATAATCATTTGCCCATTTTTTTCCAGTTAAGGAATCCCATTCTGGATAATTATCAGGACCTGAAAGGATAAATGGAGCATCATCTCCAATCAAAGCCAAGTAGTTTGCTCCAGAAACCATTTTGAATCCATCATTCTCACATCCTTGGCTATTTATACCCAAGTTGTCTGTATAACTACTTCTTCCAATATAAATATGATAATCTTTACTTTGGTTAACAGAATTTGAAATAGGTAATCTAACTCCAGTCATATTATAGATATATATTTGGAAATAGTCTGCTGCAAGTTTAACAATATTTGGAGCATTAGAAGCAACAATAATATCTGCATATCCTACCCCATTTTTAACAATATATCTTAAATTAACATCATCTTTAAGACATGTTCCATTTATTTGACAAGTATATCCAGTTGAACAAGTTCCACAACTTCCTCCACATCCATCACTTCCACAATTTTTTCCAACACAATTAGGAGTACAAACATTTGGAATACATAAACCTAAACTACAAACATATCCAGTTGAACAATTTCCACAATTAACACTCTCTCCGCAAATTATATGTGTTCCACATTGTTTAACTAAAGAAGCACAAGTATCATTACAACTTGGACTTCCTCCGCTACTTCCATCACCAGAACTTCCCCCATCAGAACCTCCCCCACTACTCCCTCCACTTGAACTTCCTCCGCCAGAACTTCCACTACTTGAACCTCCACCACTAGAACTTCCAGAAGGTTTTTTATCTTTAACACATTTATAATCCACACATAAATATCCAGAAGAACATCCTTTTCCACACCTATTACTGCAAGCATTGAACCCGCATTGCGCACCAGGTGGGCAGTAATTAGAACATGTGCCTGGCGCTATATATTCGTCTTTGACATTCCCAATAACTTCAACTCCTTCTTCATTAACATAAATTGGAGTAACAGATATTTTTTCAATTTTTGAAGCATTCAATGAAATGAAATTTAAATAAAAATTCCAAGTTTGATTTTCAGGAATTGAATTATTGACTCTTATAACTTCTGTAATGTTTCCATCAGTAACAGCAAAACTCAATCCAACAAATTCTCCTTCTCCAGAATTTCTTTTTAATGTTAAACCTAAAGTATTATCATTTATTTTTTTAACTTGTAATATTTTCAAATCAATATTTTCATCACTAAAAACTTCTTGAGTATTTGGATTTTCACCCTTTACTATAATCCAGATTATTATACATAACAAGATAATTAAAAAACCAATAAGTAAATTAACAGTTAATCTCGATAATTCCCCTTTTTTTTGCATAATATGAATACTTGATTGTTGTTTAAAAAGTTAATTAAATTTAAACAAGTACTCTTTCAAATCAATTTTATTATTTTTATCAATATAAACACCTTCTTTTTTCAACATTTCAATTTTTTTCTTGACACCAAAAGCAAAACCTCCAACTTCTCCATTGGATTTTACAACTCTATGACATGGAACTTTAGGAGCATAAGGATTTTTATTCATTGCATTTCCAACAGCACGATAAGCTTTAGAATTTAATTTTCTCGCAATCTCCTTGTAGGTTGTAACTTTACCTTTGGGAATTTTTACAAGAATAGAATAACATTTTTCATTAAATGATTTTTTAGATTTAATTGTCATATTATAAACAAATTTATAAACAAGATTTAATAAATATTATCATGAATATAAATGAAAAAGTAGAAATAATAAAAGAGTTTGCAGAAGAGATTGTTACAGAAGATGAATTAATTAAACTCTTTGAGAAAAATCCTCATCCTGTAGCTTATGATGGTTTTGAACCTTCAGGAAGAATACATATTGCTCAGGGTTTACTTAGGGCAATAACTGTAAACAAATTAATTTCTACAGGAATCAAATTCAAGTTTTATGTTGCAGACTGGTTTGCATTACTCAATAATAAATTTGAGGGAGATATGAAAAAAATAAGAATTGTGGGAGAGTATTTTATAGAAGTCTGGAAAGCATGCGGGATGGATTTAAAGAATGTAGAATTTATCTGGGCTTCAGAATTTATTAAAAAACACCCAGAATACTGGGAAACTGTCTTAAGATTATCAATGAATGCGAGTGTTAATAGAGTTTTAAGATGCGGACAGATAATGGGAAGAGACGAATCAACAGAAAATCCTTCAGCTCAAATTTTATATCCTTTGATGCAGGCAGCAGATATACATCATCTTAATGCAGATATAGCCCAATTAGGAATGGATCAAAGAAAAGTTAACATGCTTGCAAGAGATATTTTTCCAAAACTGAAAATGACCCCTCCAGTTGTCATTTCTCATCACATGCTTTTAGGATTACAATTCCAAGAAACAAATAAAACAGGTATTGATAGAAAAATAGCAATGAAGATGTCTAAATCTAAACCAGATACAGCAATATTTATGACAGACACAAGAGAAGAGATTTTCAATAAATTCAAAAAAGCTTATTGTCCAGAAGGGGAAGAACAAGATAATCCTGTTTTAGAATATGCAAAATACATTGTTTTTGAGAAATTCAAGAAAATAATTATAAAACGTCCAGAGAAATTTGGAGGAGATTTAACAGTTAAAAGTTATAATGAGCTTAGAGATTTATACATTAAAAAAGAAATACACCCTTTAGATTTGAAAAACACCCTAGCTGAATATATAGATGAATTATTAAAGCCTGTAAGGAAACATTTCAAAACTTCTAAAAAAGCAAGGGAGTTAGAGAAACAAGTTTTATCTTTCCAAAAACAGAATTAATTTTCTTTTTTCTCTTCAGCTTTTTTTGTCTGAACCTTCACTCCAAGTTCTTCAAGCCTTTTTATATGAGCTTCTATTAATCTTTGAGTATGCTGGATAAGTTTTACAAGTTCATTTCTCTCATTTAAAAGAGTGTTAATAGAACCCTGATGAAAACCGATTTCAACAT
>Ga0208940_1003479_pt1 | contig 13257 bp, 11 predicted proteins | sample AD_JPNNA6_MetaG_FD_184445 | JGI IMG/M metagenome (GOLD analysis project Ga0208940, IMG submission 184445) | Active sludge microbial communities of municipal wastewater-treating anaerobic digesters from Japan - AD_JPNNA6_MetaG (SPAdes) (version 2) | ecosystem: Engineered > Bioreactor > Anaerobic... | reverse complement strand
AAAACTGCAGGGGAAAAAGCTTATACTTGTAACTTTATTAAATCTGGCCATAACTGCTGTGCAGGTAATCGGCGGTCTTATTTCGGGAAGTTTGTCTCTTTTGTCGGATGCTATTCATAATTTTGCTGATTCATCTGCCATTTTTATAGCCTTCGCGGCAAACCGCATAAGCCTGAGAAAAGCTGATAAAAAGAAAACATTCGGATATAAAAGGGCTGAAATAATTGCGGCGCTTTTTAACGGATCTATTCTGATAGCGATATGTCTTTTCCTTTTTTTTGAGGCTTATGAGAGATTCCGTTCTCCAAAGCCGATAGACGGAAGAATTATGCTGACTGTTGCTTCATTTGGGCTTCTTGCTAATCTGGTTTCAATTATTATTCTTAATTCAGACAAAAAGAAAAACCTGAATATTAAAACGGCTTATCTTCATCTTTTGGGGGATACTCTTTCCTCTTTCGCGGTTATTGCCGGAGGTGTTTGTATTTATTTCTGGAATATGACGTGGGTCGATCCTGTTGTAACCGTTCTTGTCTGCTGTTATATCATATATCATGCATGGGGCGCTGTACTGGAAACTGTTGATATTCTGATGCATACTGTTCCGGAAGAAATCAATCTTGATGAAATAAAGGAAGCGATTGAAAAAACTGAAGGTGTTGATAATATCCATCATATTCACGTTTGGAAACTTAATGACTCGCAGATTCATTTCGAAGCTCATATCAATTTGAGTTCTAATATCCGGATGAACGAGATGATGTCAGTCAGAAGGGATGTCGAGGATGTTCTCACGGAAAGATTTCATATAAGCCATACGACGCTTCAGTTCGGATACAATTGCTGTGATAATGATTCAAGTATCCTTTCTGAGCATTGAATATATTTGTTAAATACATCCGGATAGACCGGATGTATTTTTTCTTTGATTACTCATCGGAATTACGGAATTTTCAATCTTTTGAACAACAATACAAAGCGGCTTAACTTGTTTCATTAAGATGTTGATCCAGCAGTTCTCTTATTATCATGAGCATGTTGTTTGTCGGAGAAGGCTTTGCAATAAAGTTAATTCCTTTATCTAATACTCCCTGTTTTGCAATAAGATCAGCCGGATATCCGCTCGTGAATAACACTTTGATATCTGGTTTGAGAGATCTTGCTTCATCAAAAACTTCCCGCCCGTTTTTTTTAGGCATGATGATATCAAGAATGATCAGATCAATTTTGTCTTTGTTTTTGCGGAATTCAGTTATTGCTTCTTCTCCGTCTTCGGCTGAAATTACAGTATATCCGTAGTTTTTCAAAACTTTGCTGTTGATTTCTCTAAGAGTTTGATTGTCTTCGGCTAGAAGTATCGTTTCATTGCCGCCATTAATTGATATTTCTTTTAACGACGGCGATTCTGATTTATTTCCAGCGGTGATCAGCGGAAGATAAATCCGGAATGTGGATCCTTTTCCTTTTTCACTATATACGGAGATATGCCCTTTATTCTGGTTTATGATTCCGTAAACGATTGATAATCCCAATCCTGTTCCTTTGCTTGTTTCTTTTGTTGTAAAAAACGGATCAAATATTTTTTTTCTTGTATCTTCATCCATTCCCGTTCCGGTATCGCTGATTTCTATTACAGCGCATTTTCCGGAAATACCGTATCCCATTGTTCTGACATCATCTTCTTTCAGATATTCGCTATAAGATGAGATAATCAGTCTTCCGCCTGAAGGCATCGCGTCACGAGCGTTTGCCGCTATATTCATAAGTACCTGTTCTAATTGTGTCGCATCAGCGAAAATGCAGAGATTCTCAGGGCAAAGATTGGTCGTTAGTGATATATCTTCTCCAATAATACGCGTTAGAAATTTTTCGATACGCCGGATGTGTTCATTTACATAAATTTCTTTCGGATTGATGAGCTGTTTTCTGCTGAAAGCAAGCAGACTCTGGGTGAGGTTTGCCGCACGTTCGGATGAATTCATTATTTCTTCCAGGCATTCCTTGTTAGGATCCTCTGCTTTAATGCTTTCCTGCATTATGCTTCCGTATCCCATAATTGTCGCAAGAATATTGTTGAAGTCATGAGCGATTCCTCCGGCAAGCTGTCCGACTGATTCCATTTTCTGAACCTGATACAGCTGGTTTTGAAGTTTTTTCCTTTCTTCTTCTGCTTCCTTTCTTTCCGTAATGTCGCGGACTGCCGCGATGATGCAGTTGGTTTTTTTTATTACAGCTGAAGAGAGTATGACCTCTGTCCAGAATGCTTCACCGTTTTTTCTTTTTGAAAGCCATTCGAAAGTCTGCGGACCTTCAGTCATCGTTTTTCTTATGAGTTCCTGTGATTCCTTTGAGGTATGACTAGTTTCTTGAAAACTCATTTTTGCTACATTGTCTCCGATTATTTCGTCACGGGTGAAGCCGAACATTTCGGGGACACTGTCATTTACCTCAAGAATCTTTCCATCTGCTACATCATGAATGAACAAAGCATCTTTATTGGTGTTGAAAATAGTCCTATAGTTGTTTTCACTTTCTGCAAGAGCGGTTTCACGGGCTTTGAGTTTTTCTGCCATTTCGAGGAAAGTTTTTCCTAGTTTGCCTATTTCTCCGCCTGTATCGAGCTTTGTCAGGCTTATATCCAAATCACCTTCTGCCATTTTCTTAGATGCTTTTTCGAGCATGATTATGCGGTCTGCTATAGAGCGTTTTCCGGCAAACCATGCCAGGGCAAGTGATGCAAATAGAAATAATGTAAGAAACATAATATTCTGAAGCATAATAATATTGGCTTGTGCAAGTATTTCTTTTTCGGGTACGGTTACGCGGATATAAAGATATGGAGATTCTTCTCCTTGAAGCCAAAGTTTGCGGTAGCTTAAAATGCTTTTAGAGTCTGAGCCTGATATTTCGGTTATATACGTTTTGAAATCTGGTCCTGACTGAATATCCTGAAAATCTTTTTTGTTATATTCTTTTCCGATGTATTTATCTTTATCGGATGAGCTGTAAAGAACTACTCCTCTGTGGTCGAGAAGCATGAAGTTTGCATGTCCTGCAAGCGGCGATCGGAGGAGTGTTTTACTATAATTACCCAGAGTGAAAGCTATAATGAAAACACCTTCAACTTCATTTTGCTCATTTTTAAACGGAGATGCAAGATTGAAAGCCGGTTGAGACGTCAATCTGCTGAGGATAAATTCACCTGATGAAATATGTCCGCTTGAAAAGGCATTTTTAAAATATCTTCTGTCTGAAGCATTGAAAGTCGATGAAACAGGCAGTCCATGAGCCCAGACATCTCCTTTTATGTCTGCAACAAGAAGATTGGTATATTGAGGATTGAGTTTAACGGTGTTTGTAAGAATATCGATCATGAGTTTTTTGTTTTTGTTTTTTAGATATGGAAGTTTTTCCATTACTGAAATAAGCTGTTCTGCCGATGCTTCAAGATTTTTCTGTTCTATAGCTATATTTTCGGCGATACGCTGAGTTTCATCTTTTGCTGATTCAAGAGCCATTTCTCTCATGTGAAGCCCCGAGTATACGATAATGACTATAGCGGGGATTGCTACGATCACAGCAAGCAGAAGAATTTGTATTCTTATCGGCAACAGTCCGAATTTAAACATTAATCACCATATTATAATATATTTCAATACAAGATTTTGATAAGAAATACAACTGCTCCGACTATAACATGCGGGATTTAAGAAATAAAGTTTTTTTGTGAAGGAGTTGTGCTTTAAAATATTGATGGAAGAAAGAGTTTATTTCTTTTTATTTTTTTTGCGGCAGTCTCCGCAAATACCGTAAAGGATATGGCAGTGATCCTTTAGCTCGAAATCATTTTTTGAGGCAATTTTAGATTGTTCTTTTTCGATGATATCTGATTCTATTTCTACAAATTTGCCGCAGTTTTGACAAATGAGATGATCGTGGTGCGAATTTTCTGATACTATTTCATAACGTGTAACGTCATGGCTCATATGTATTTCTTTGGCAATTCCGGCATCGCATAGAAGTTTTACGGTTCTATAAACGGTCGCAATTCCGATTTCCGGATTTGATTTTTTAACTATATCGTAAATTTCTTCGACAGTTCGGTGTATGTGTTCGCTTTCCATTATTTCAAGAATATGGTTTCTCTGAGAGCTGATTTTCAGTCCGCTGCTTTTTACATATTCATTTAATCTATCAATTGTCGAAGACATGTTTTTTCCTGTTAATGATAATTAGAATTCTTTTGCAGCTGAGATTGGCAGGTCAAGTAGAAAAAATCAGGCGATCAGCTCTTTAATTCTTTGTTTGTGTTTATTACGGTTTGTAATGTATCTTGAACATTGAGGAATCATTCCGTAACCGAGCATTATACCGAGTATGAAATCTTCTTCAGGCAAATATTCATTGAGAGGTTTGTCTCCGAAAAGTCTGACAATGTCTACGCAGTTTTTTTCTCCGAAGAAAAGATTTATTTTGGAATCAGAAACATTCTGGACGAAATACGGTATCTTTAGTTTTTCGAGACGGGTTACTGCCTGATTCTCTAAGTTTTTTGAAAGAGTGTGCAGTATGAGGTTTCGTAAACCTTTCTGATATTCGTAAATATGATGTAGAAATACCTGCATGCTATTACCTTCTCGAGGCAATAATGATAATCGGTATCAAAAAGTCAAGCGAAGTTGTGAAATAATGAACATGAAATGAATAAGTTGTTTACAACCGTTATTAAATGCTCTGCAAAAACTTCTTATAATTATTTCCATTATTGGCGAAACTGAAATATATGGTTTCGCGAGGTGAAAATGGCTTACTGGTTACTTGTTTATGACGGTGATTGTCCGATGTGCCGCAAATTCATTCAGATGATTGCCCGGTTTGACAGAGATAAAATGATAGATTCAATTTCGTTTTCGGATTTTGCTGAAAAAACAGATAAGTTTTCTTATGATGAACTTGAGGAAGATATTCATCTCATCGGTCAAAAGGGCGAAGTACTAAAAAAGGGTGAGGCTATTCATAAAATGATCAGCATACTTCCGCCTTTGAAGCCGTTCAGGTGGATGCTTGAGGGCAAGCCCGGCAGAAAATTTTCTGACCTGTTTTATTTTTCCACCAAACGCCTGCGCAGATGTATGAATTGTCCGCATGATAAAAGAGAAATCAGGAGAGACCGTTAAATGATTGATTATTTTCATGGGATAATGTAGAATTTTCCGGATATGAATAAAAGAAACATTTATATTTCCGGAAAAGCATCACTGAAAAGGATTGTCCATCAGATAGTTTCGGAAATGCCGGGAATAAGCTGTCCTGATTCAGTTATGTCGTCAGATATGATTGTTTTCTGTGCTGATAAAAGTTTTAATGTTACGGAAATCCCAGAACAGGATATAGGTGCACTGAAAAAAGGTATTCCTGCTGTTTTGTTATCTTACGGTGCTCCTTTTTCTACATTGCTTGATTTTGTGAGAATGGGAGTTTTTAGTTTTATCAGCCTGCCTGCGAATGCTTCTCATGTCAGAAAGGAAATATCCAGAATTATCTCATATGATTCTTCTTGTACAGGTGAAGAATATGACCTTGAACTTGATACGGAAAATGAATCCGTTCATTTAAAATTTAACTGCAAATCGATTTCAAATTTTATAATTTCATCACTTAATAATATTCACGAACAGGGGGCGCTTGTTTCAAGGCTTGTGTCAAATCGGGGAAAGATTCAGGGTGTTTATTCTCATGAGATGGATATTCCTGAAGAAATATCGGATGAAGAGAATTTGGTCAAAAAAAAGGTTTTGTCTGCTATTGATGAAGACCGTGTTCTTGTGAATTATCAGCCGATTATTTCTCTTGCTCACAAAAAATGCAGCGGTTTTGAGGCTCTATCCAGAATTATTTCCGAAAACGGTGAAATTATTCCTCCTGATCTTTTTATTCCGGTTGCTGAAAAAAGCGGAATAATCGGAAAACTGACGCGGCATATGATAAAGAAAGTTTGTTCGGATATCGCCGAAGGAATAAAAACCGGATTTCCTGAAGAGTTCAGGATAAGCGTCAATATTTCCGCCAAGGAGTTTCTTAATGAGGATATAGTCGACTATATCGAAAATGAGGTTAGGCGTAATTCGATTAAAACAAAATATCTGGCATTTGAAATTACTGAAAGTGCATTCATGGAAGATATGGCAAAATCAAATATCACTTTGCTCCGCCTTAAAAAAGACGGTCATCTCATTTATATGGACGATTTCGGGACAGGTTATTCTTCGCTCAGCTATCTTCAGCACTTTCCTGTTGATGTCATTAAAATCGACAAATCATTTGTAAAATGGATGCATGTTGACGAGCAGAGTGAGCATATAGTAAAATCAATTGTCGGTCTGGCTCACGGGCTTCAGATGAAAATTGTTGCAGAGGGAGCCGAGGACGCGGAGCATGTATCAATGCTTTCAGAATTCGGCTGTGAATATTCACAGGGATATATTCATTCAAAGCCTATTCCGTTTGCCGAAGCTGCTGTTTTTATAAAGAATTATACTCTAGAATAAAATTGCAGACTTTGTCACTTTGCTTTTTTCAGCTGATTGAAGGACTGTTTCTGCCGATAATAACAATAAATAAGAGGACTTTATGGCGAAAATTATGATAGTGGATGATTCAAAATTTATGAGAGGAATCATTCGTAATGCACTTGAAGATGGCGGACACACTGTTATCGCCGAAGCTGAAAACGGTAATGATGCAGTTGAATTTTATAAACAGCATAAGCCCGATGTTGTCACAATGGACGTAACAATGTGGGGAAAGGACGGAGTTGAGGCTCTGGAAGATATTACCAAATTTGATGCTGATGCAAAGATTATAATGGTTTCGGCTTTGAATGAGACTACCATGAAGGGCACGCGTACAAGTGTTAATGCCAAGGCCTATCTTACAAAACCTTTTACAAAAGAACAGCTCTTATCGGCTGTAAACAGTCTTATATGAGTAGTGATTATTTACGGCTTTACGAAAAGGATTCGGATTCTGATGCCGCTTACTTTCTGAGTCACGGCGGAATTTATTACTATATCTCAAACTCCGATAAATATTCCCTGAAAGGTCAGAATTTCATTATCGGAGCTTCTGAGCTGATTATGTCAAAGGCGATCGGTCAGCCTGTGCTCAGGCAGGAAACGGTTCTTCTGGACAAAGACGCCTGTGTAAAAAAAATTCCTGCGGATAAGTTTTACGAAAGTCTGAATCAGTTTTCATTTATAATGAATCTTTCTATGGTAATAGCCCGCCAGGTGGTTCTGACGAATAAAATAATACAGGAAAACCGAAAGCTTCTGACTGCAGAATCGAAATCTCCCCAGCAGGTTTGTCTTGAATATTATAAAATAATATCCGTGATTCTGGAAGAGTATGAAAAGCGCAAGCTCCCGTGGCTGAAAGATATACTCTCGAAGTATCATGCCAGCCTTGTTTTTAAAAAGGGTGAAATATATTTTAAAACAGCACAGCCTGTGAAGATTGAGTCTGCGGCTTCGTTTTCGGATAAGATGATAGAGTATCCGAAATCGGCTGTTATTTTTTCGCAGGGCGAACTCGGACGTGAAATGTTTATTCTTCAAAGAGGATCAGTTGAAGTTCTGATAGGGGAGAGCCGTGTTGCAGTTATAGATGAACCGGGCAGCGCGATCGGTGAAATTGCCCTTCTTCTCGGCGAAAATAGAAGCGCGACACTTCGTGCAATGAATAATGTGGTTCTTACTAAGATTACTCAGAATGATCTCAAGGATCTTTCCGGAAGCGACAGTTCGCTTTTTTTTGAAATTGCCAAATCGCTTTCGCAGAAACATATTAATAATATCGCGAATATCCATTCGATAAATGAATCTGTAATTTCGCGAAATCTCGGTTTTGATGATGAAGAATTGCGCAAGAAAAAACAGAATGATCAGCGCGCGGAAATGGAGCTTTCGAGTCTGAAGAAAGTTGTATCCGATGCCTTTTTTAAAAAGGATGCTTTTTTTCTTAAGGAAAGGATTGGAGATCTGATTGATTAAAAAATCAGACCCAGTCTTTCCATTTGAAAATATAGTATGTTCCGACTCCGAGTCCTAGTAATCCGACTAGAAAAAGAAGGTATGATATAGGCCAGTTGTCCGGACCGCCTGTCATCATAGACCATTCACTCATTCCGCCGATTCCGGTAATCATTGTCAACGGCATGAAGATCGTTGTTATGACAGTGAGACGTCTCATTACAGAACTCAGTTTGTCGCTTGCGATTGAATTTCTGGCTGTAATCATGACGGATAGAATTTCTGAATATGTCCGTGAAAGATTTCTGCACTGATTGTTTTCAATGATCATATCATCGAGAAGTTCAATGTTTTCTTCCGTGAACGAAAACTTGTTTGAATAGAACTTAATTTTTTCAATTACTGATGAGTTTGAATTTATTCCTGTCAGATAATATACCAGGGACTTTTCGAGTGTGTATAAATGCATCATGTATTTGCTGTCTGTACTGGATTCAATCTTCTGCTCAATCGAATCCGAAATCATATTTATGACTTTGAGATGACCTAGAAAATGAGAAATAGTCGCATAAATGAGTTTTAGAAAAGCTTCATTAAGCGAGTCGACTTTTTGAGATTGTTTGTCTTCAAACATCTGAATTTCGTCCGGCTGGACTATTACAATTCTGTCTTTGAAATAAAAAACTCCGAATGATGTAACTTTAAAAAGAAGATTATCGTTTGTTGAATAATTTTTCGGTCTTTTGAAAATAACGACTGTATGGTCTTCTTCGAATTCGAGACGGCTTATTTCATCGGGGTCAAGGGCCGAATTGAGATTGTGTTCATCAATATTGTGCTTGTTAAGCAGTTCTTCTTTTTCAGCATGATCGGGATTGAGGTAAATGATAATCTTGCCGTTTTCATCGGAAGGAGTGATTCTGCCTTCCGCAATAGTCAAAAATTTTTTCATGCCTATACCCTTTGCCGGAAGTATGCCGTATTGCCTGTCTGCTAGTTTCGTAAGGTTAAAGACAATGCTGTAATACGTCAAGGTTAATATTGTCGGTATTGTCTGAAAGCAGGCAGAAAAATTGAAATTTATATTCAGCAGACGGTTTGATGAAAATATGCTTGTAAGGGCTTTCTGTACATTGAATTGTGTCTATATTAGTATTTCCGGAGGTTATTGTGAAGATTTCACCTTTTTTAAGACGTATTATGCTGATTGTAATTGCTGTTGCTTTTATTTCTCTGGGTCTGGCCGGACATTTTTTCGGCATTCATCTGCCGGAAAGAATTGAAAGCACTGTTGATATTGTTCTTTTGATTGCGGCTTTTGTTATTTTTTTCAGCGGCCGGAGAAAGGCTGATGACAAGTAAATCGATAAAAATACCGGTAATTTTTTTTATACCGGTTTTTTTTATGATTTTATTTCTTTGGTTTACTCCGGATTTGTTTTCGTATGAAGACAGGATATTTGTTTCAGCCGATGCCGCTTCGTCTTATGATTTAATTGTTCTATTCGGTGCAAGAGTTTATTCTAACGGAGAACTTTCACCGGTTGTGCGGCAAAGAGCAGATGCTGCATGTATCCTCTTTATGAAGAAGAATGCGGCAATTCTTGTAAGCGGAAACGGAAAGCATGAAGTTGATTCCATTTCAAAATATCTTGTATTAAGAAATATTCCTCATGAATTTATCATAAAGGATTATTCCGGTTGTGATACACATGACACACTGAGAACGCTTGAAAAATATAAAAATAAAAAAATAACAGCAGTATCACAGTTGTTTCATCTATATAGAATAATCGATATGTCGCATGATCACGGTTATGATGTTTCCGGTTTTGCCGCAGATAAGGCTGTTAAGTATGAAGAAAATATTTCTTTTCATGAGAAGCTATATATACGCGTGCAAAGACGTTTCCGTAACGCTCTTCTTTTTTGGATTTATCGAATGAATTTGTATGACCGTGCTTCTTCTTTATATAATGGTTGAGGTTTTAGCGCTTTTTTATTACAATGCCCAGATAAAGCATGAATTTTTCCGGAGACTTACTGACGGTTTAATAATATGAACATAAACGATTCACTCGATTTTAATGAGATTACTTCAAAAATATCCGAATTTATAAAAACAGAATACGGTTCAGCTGAACTCGATTCATTTTCGCCTCTGGCGCTGAAAGAAGCGCAAAAAAGAATGAACATGATAAAAGAAATCATGGATTTTAGAATTGAATATGAACGAATTGCCGTTTCTGAAATTGAAAACATCGACAAAGCAGTTGCCCGCATTTCAAAGGGAAGCGAAGTCGGTCTGGAAGATATATTTAAAATACGCCGCGCTGTAATCGCTTCGGAAATTTTAAGACGTCAGATTTCATCTCACCGAGAATCTCTTCCGCAAATATCTTCTGACGATGATCTTTCATTTTCCGATATTTCTTCTGTTAAGGATTATCTTTCTTCGGTACTAACTGATTCGGGTGAGCTTGTCGTTGAGAAGTTTCCCGCGCTGAAGCGCCTTCAGCATGAAATTGATTCTTTAAAAAAACAGATTCTGTCACAGCTGTCACGTATTATGAATTCACCCGTATACGACAAGCATCTTCAGGAAAAGGTTCATGATACGAGAAGCGGAAGATTCGTGATTCTTCTAAAATCCAGTTCCAGAGGTGCTCTTTCCGGTTCAATTCATGACGTATCGAATTCCATGCAGACTGTTTATTTTGAACCGGATGAAATACGCGAACACAATTCTCTATACGCCTCAAGGCAGTTTGAATACGGCATAGAAATATCCAAAGCCGTTGCTGAAATCGCACAGAAAATATGCGACAATGCCGATGAAATAAAATCGAACGCGCATGTCTATGGAAAGATAGATTTTCTGAATTCGCTAGCTGTTTTTTCTGAATTGATAAAGGCGGAGAAGCCGCAGATTTCAGATGAAAATGAAATTATATTATATTCCGCGAGGCATCCTCTTCTTTACCTTATGAATAAGGATGGTGTCGTTGCGAACGATATTATTCTGGATAATTCAAACTGCGGCATGGTCATCTCGGGAGCTAATGCCGGGGGAAAAACAGTAGTTCTAAAAACGGCAGGTTTGTGCGCTCTCATGGTTCGGCACGGTTTGCTGATACCTGCATCTCCTGATTCGAAAATATCTTTTTTTGACAATATATACGCCGACATAGGCGACGATCAGAGTATTTCCATGTCGCTTTCAACATATTCGGGTCAGATAAAAAATTTGACGGATATGATAAATTCACCATCTGGAAAAACTCTTATCCTTGTGGATGAGATTATTTCAGGGACCAATCCGCATTACGGAGCTGCTCTTGCAAGAAGCGTATTGGAAGAATTCGCCGGTAAAAATTTTAAATTTATAGTTACTACTCATTATCCCGAACTGAAAAAAATGGCGTCTGAAGATACGCGTTTTATGAATGCCTCCGTTCTTTTTGATCCAGAATCGCTTAAGCCTACATTTATTTTGAAGCGTAATCTTCCTGGAATGAGCTATACTTTCGAAATTGCCGATCTTATGAAAATGCCCGGTCATATTATTTCGCGAGCGAAGGAAGTTGCCGGGTCGGATGATCTGAATGCGGATGCTCTGCTTGAGAAACTTCACAGATACGAGACGGAGCTTGCTGTTGAACGTGATGCTGTGGCAGAAATCAGAAAGGAACTTCTTGAAAAGATTTCTTCCAATGAAGAACTTGAGACAAAACTCAAACAGGCAGTTCGTGAGGCAAAGGAAGCAAAGGGAATAGAATTTATAGAAGAACTCAAAACTGCTCATGAGAGAATACAGAATAGAATCAGAGAGCTCAATCAGCTCACTTTAAAGGATGCTGAAAAAATAAGGGATGAAATTGTTTCGGAAAAGAAAAAGACAGAGGATAGCATTCTTGATATCAGAAAGGATTTTTTTGAAGACAAGTATGAAAAGTTCAATCCGGAAAAATGCACTAAGGGTTCTTCTGTTTTCGTAATACCTCTCGAAGCTGAAGGGATTGTCGAATCAATAGATGTGAGGAACAAGAAACTCAATGTAATCTTCGGTAATTCAATCCGTTCAAAATATTCCTTCAAGGATGTTTTTGCCGTTAAGGATAGAAAAGAAGCACGTCAGATTTTTCAGGCACGTCCGATAAATATTGAACCGAATGATATTCCGCTTACCATCCAGACATCCTATAATACCGTAGATCTCCGCGGAATGCGCGTAGACGAAGCTATGTCAAAACTCGATTCTGATCTTGATTCAATGATGGCTAAAAGCATTAAGACTGCGGTTGTTATTCACGGTCACGGAACCGGTGCTTTAAAAGATGCAGTGCGCAGTCATCTCAAATTCAGTTATTATGTTTTGAGCTCAAGAAGCGGCCAGCAGGGTGAGGGCGGCGACGGAGTCACGATTGCTGCTTTAAAGTAAAAAAATATACTTTACAAATATTTAATAGACTTAAGAATATGTTAAGTTGATGGATTTGAAAATATGCCCAAGGGCGTTAAATAAAGGAGAGAAATATGGCTTATAAAATAGCTCTTTATCCCGGAGACGGAATCGGACCTGAGGTTGTTGCAGAAGCTGAAAAAGTAATCAAAAAAGTGAATCTTGACTGCACTACGACAAAATTTGACTGGAATTCGTCGCTTTATGCCAAAATCGGCCATTGCGCGCCTGAAGATTTTATTGAACAGCTGAGAGGGTTCGATGCCATTCTTCTCGGAGCACTCGGTAATAAGGACAAGGCGCCTGAACATATTGCTGTTGAGCCTCTTCTTATGATGAGAAAAAATTTCGACCAGTATGTAAACATTCGTCCGTCAGTACTGCTTCCCGGCGTAGGCACGCCGCTGAAAGACAAAAAGGAATTTGATATTGACCTTGTATGTATCCGTGAAAACACGGAAGGCGAGTATACTACTCTCGGCGGAAGACACTATGTCGGAACACAGCAGGAATGTGCGATGCAGATTAATTATTTCACGCGTATAGGCGTTGAAAGAATTATACGTTACGCTTTTGAAACTGCGAAAAAACGCGTTAAGAAACATGTAACAAGCATCACAAAATCGAATGTTCTCAAATACAGCATGGTTATGTGGGATGAAATTCTTGAAGAAGTTGCCGCTGATTATCCTGATATAAAATACACTAAAATGTATGTCGATGCGGCGGCGATGAATCTTGTGAGATGCCCTGAAACTTTTGACG
>Ga0208940_1003464_pt1 | contig 13300 bp, 11 predicted proteins | sample AD_JPNNA6_MetaG_FD_184445 | JGI IMG/M metagenome (GOLD analysis project Ga0208940, IMG submission 184445) | Active sludge microbial communities of municipal wastewater-treating anaerobic digesters from Japan - AD_JPNNA6_MetaG (SPAdes) (version 2) | ecosystem: Engineered > Bioreactor > Anaerobic... | reverse complement strand
GATGCGGTATGTCATCTCCGTGCCGCATGCCTTTTACGAGATCGAGTACGGGCTCGTGAAGGGAGGGGGGAGGGGGTGAGAATTTTCGTAAACGAACAAAAACGGCAGGGTTGCCATACCCTTCTTTTTGCGGGTGTCATGTCAACGAATGTCCTTGAGATAATACGGGAACAATATCTAGTTGCCATACCCTTCTTTTTGCGGGTGTTATGTCAACCGTTCGTTTTTTTTCTCTAAATACCTTCCTTTCGCGTATAAGGTCTTATTTTTTCATGTAGGTATGCATACCCCTTTGGGCCATTTTCCTTAAAAAGGTCTGCATATCCCCCTTATCTTCACGCGATTCCCCTCCCTCCTGCCCTGCATGCCTTCACAAATATCTTCCCTGCAGTGTGGGCAACCCGATAAAACCCTGTTTATTCAATCTTCCATCTCTTGAATATGTCCATATAGATTTTTCCTAATTTCAAAAAATTTATAAATTTTAATTAAAAAATTAAATTTAATGGAAATTATAAGTGAATTTGGCCTTAATGTAATTAATAAATTATTACAAAAAGGTTTCGACGAGATGAAATGTAATGAAATGGATATCGTTGCTTATAATATTAATTTAGATTTTATTCTTCGATTATTAAATAAATATACGTTTATTAATAAGATTTCATTATTCACAAATACTGAAAAAATGTTTCTATCAAAAAAAAATAAAGAAGTATTTTTGGACTATCATAAAAAAGGAATATTAGATATTTGTCATTTTTCAGAGAATATTTCTACAATTCATGCAAAATTATATAGATTTAAAAAGGATGGAAATGTAGTATTTTTAGCAGCGGGGTCTCCGAATTTCACAGATGAATCGAATAAAAATTTTGAATTTCTTGTATTCTTTTTTGATAATTCAATGTGTGAAAAAATTTGGAATATAAAAGAAGAAGAAATAATGAAATTTAATTTGAATTTTAATCGAGATGTCCCATCAATAATAATTGAGGATAATCATGAAAAAATTGTAGTGGATCAAAAGTATCTTGAAGGATTATGGAAGCATCAAGCAGAAATACTTCAATGGGCAATTAACAAGAATTCATCAATCATAAACATCCCAACAGGGACTGGAAAAACTGAAATAGCAATTCGTTTTATTAAATATTTATTAGATACAGATAAAAATGTAAGTATTATTATTTTAGTTCCAACAATTACTCTCATTAAACAATGGAGTAATCGGTTAAATTATTTAAATATTAAAAATACTGAATGGGGAACGAAAATAGATACTATTCAATCATATTTTGCAAATCCAAAACAACATATTTTAATTACTCTTTATTCAAGATTTTTTGATCAATATAATCAATTTTGGCTACAATATCGCCATATTGGACAGAATCTTTTCTTATTAATGGATGAATGCCATAATGTCTATGGTAACGTCGATAAATTAATTGATTTTAATAAATATTTTACAACTAACAATAAAAAAATTCGAAAAGTTGCATTATCTGCAACTATTGATTCATTTAATCAGATAGAAGTTAAAAAATTTATTCAATTTATGGGCGGAGAATCTTCTATTTTTGAGATCTCTTTACAAAAATTTTATTCTTATTGGAATAATCTCAATCAAATACCTGTAACAAAACAAATCCATTATATTCCATTGAAATATAATTTAAATTCTGAAGAAATGAAAAAACTATCTCAATTTAATAAACAAGTTGCAATTGAATTTGGAAAAGTAAAATTTGGACAGAACAATAATTTTGATATTGCCATTAAACGGGCTAAATGGTTAAGGGGATTAAATGGTGGGATCACTATTCTCAAAGATTACATAACCAAAAATATTGCAGACTTTTCAGAAAAGTCTACTCTTATTTTTGTTCAAACAAATAGAATTGCAGAAGACATACAAACCTTTATTACCCAAAGACCAGGGTGGAATCCAAAAGGATCTGTATATATTTATGATTCATCACGAGATGGAGAATATCATCAACATGCTCTTGAACAATTTAAAAAGAATAATGGTTTTTGTCTCATTTCTGAACGAATGTTATCCGAGGGTTTTGATTTACCTAAAATTGATATGGTTATATTACATGGAACATATTCATCTCCCCGTGATTGGATACAAAAAGTTGGTCGTGCTATAAGGTATGATAAATCCAATCCAGATGCGATTGCACAAATAGTTGACATTGTTTATTGCGATAAAAATGGAAAACCCTTATCCCTAGAATCTGAAAGATATGACTGTTTATCATCGATCTCTATCTAGGTGAAAAAAATGGATAAAGATGAGACTATAATAATTCAAAAGAAAATTGATGAGGCGATTAAAAATGAATTTGAAGAAATGATTCGAAACAATAAAGATCCATTAATTAAACTAATTGTAGAGAATCGTTATAAAAAACCCTCATTAAAGGAAGTAAAAGAGATTCTGAGGCTTCACCATGATGAGTGATGTTCATTTTCATGAAATTTCCATTAAGGGCTTCAGAGGGCGAAATTTTAATTTAAAAATGAATCCACGTGGCCAGCATACGGTTTTTATAATGGACGGAAATACGGGTAAAACAACCACGATTGAATTATTGAGATGGTGTTTTCGTTTTAAAGAAACTGATGCTGTAAATAAATTTGAACATATGTGGGAAGTTCCTGCCCATATTTTTGATGATACTAAGAAAGGACATCAAATATGTACTATTGAAATAATTTTCAGTGCTTTTGATAATAATAATGAACACTTATTCAAATTTCAACGGACTGCTGAGGGTGAATATGATCCAAATTATTCTAAAATTGGAGATAAAGTTAAATCTATTCATGATTTTTTAGAAGTTGATAAAGGAAAAGAAGTCTATTCGCATGATTCAGCCTTTGAGTATTTGGATAAAAATTTTAGGTTTAAAGACTGTCATGAATATTTTTGTTTTGACGGAGAAAAAGCAAGAGAAATTATGCAAATAACAGGAAATCCCGAAAAAATAATTAGATTAATGGAATCGATTGAGAGTCGGACAAAACATTTACCACTTCAAATTATTAGAACTCATCTTGAAACATTAAGACAAGAAATTCATGAATTAGCAAGGTCCAGAATCACGGATAGAGCTATACAAAAAAATTGTACCGAGCTCGAAAAAAAAGAGAATGAGATAAAACTAGCAGAAAAAGAGATAAGTAAAATTGATTTAGAGATTAGAGCTAATGTTCAAGCAATTAGTAATTTAAACGAGGAATTGAACCAAAAAAATAAAAAAATTATAGAAGAAAAAGTAAAAAATTTAATAACGAAAAATAATTTCGAAAATAAACAAAAACAGATTGCAGTTGATATAAACAATAAGAGATATCAGATCTATAAAAACTATAAAAATTTGTTCTGGTCTGAAAATTTAGATATTACTAACAAAATTAAATCGGAAATCAAGGAAAGAGGCAGACTTCCCGAACCATATAGAGAAAATTTAATTCAAGATTGTATTAGAGAACGAAAATGCCAAATATGTAATAGACCGTTAGATGAAAACGCTATTAATTCTATTAAAAATCTAGAAAGACAGATTGCACCACATTCTGTTCAAATATTTCTTGAAAAGCCATTTTCCATTCCTCAAAATGAAATGGACCTTGATGCTATTAGAGATGAAATTGAAAATTTAATTAATGAATATAATGATTTAGAAATAAAAATTAATAGTCTAAATTTATCCGATGAAGAAATTCAAAAAATATCAGAATTGGATAAAATTAAAGAACAAATTTCAGAATTTGAATCTAATGCTGTAAAATTTTCGAGAGATAAAGAAGATCTTGAAGAACTAGTAAGAACATTAAAAAAAGAAAAATCTGAATTAGAGAAGAAAATCGGAATCCTTCAAGAAAATAAGTATATATTAGATGCTATTGATAGAGCAATGGAAATATTAGATCAAACAGAAGAGCAAATTAAGAACACCGCAATAGAAATAATTGGACAAGCAATTTCATCTGGTATTTCATCCATTCTTGGGCCGACATTCTCAGCCCGCCTCTCACAGAAAGATGGTCTCCTATTAGGTGAAAATAATGTTTACACAACTGGAAAAGGGGGCTATTCAGGTCGTTTAATCCTGGCATATTGTTTTGCAGAAGCCATGACTTTAATTGATCCAATTATTATTGATACTCCAGTTGGGAATATTGGAAGCCATCGAAAAGCATTAGCAAATCATTTAATGAAAAATCACAAACAGATCATCTTGTTTTGTTTACCAACAGAAATTAATGATTTTGGTAATATTATTAGTCAAAATCCAATTGAAATAAAAAATATTGAGGTGTAGTTGTATGATTAAAATTAAAGGAATCGTAAAAATTCCAAAAAATCTAAAAAACATTATTGAATCAATAAATGAAGCAAAGAAAATTAATGATAAAAACAATTTGCTCTCTGGATTTACCAATTTAATAGATCCTTTATTATTATCTATATATTTTGGCTTATTTGTATCAAAGGAATTACCCCCCCTTGATAAAGAAGAAATTATTCTCGAAGAACAACACGATTTTAATGTAAATATTGATACAGAAGTCGAATTATTAAATCATTTATTATTTTGTTTATGGGTCAAAAAAAATGGTTTCCCCCAGGAAGCGAATGATATTAATCAATATCGAAGATCTTTATATAATTTTATTGAGAAAATATTAGATTCTGAATATTATAGATTAGTAATTATTCCTTTTTATCTTCAAAAAGCAGATGAAGCCTTTGAAAATGGACCCTCGTTCCTTTATCGATTATCCCTTAGTAGTGATATTGGAATAAAATTAGATCAAAATTCTCCGGAACATTTATCAATGATTTTTAAAACATATCAAAAGGAATTTGTAGAAGAAATAATGACATTACCATTAAAATAAAAATATTATATTTTAGATCATGTCATATTTTATATAATTTCTGTATTGATTTTATTATTATGTTAATGGAATCCTCAATCTCTTCTTCTGAATTAAATCTCCCCAAACCAAATCGCACCGCAGAAAAAAGATATCGTTCAGATAGTCCGATTGCCTTCAATACATGAGAGGGCTCTACACTGGTTGTGGTGCACGCAGACCCGGCCGATATTGCGAGCTCGTTTCTGATAAGGTGCAAAAGTGCCTTGCTCTCAATTCCTCCAAAACTTACGTTGAGATTATGGGCCAAACGATGTGTGGGATGGCCATTCAATTTCACATCATCATGGAATTCACAAAAAGACTGATACATTTGAGAGGTCCATTTTCGAAAACGGATATTCTCATCTTTCATTTCTTTGGCAGCAATCTCCAGAGCGGTGCCAAATCCAACGATGCCAGGCACATTCAGAGTTCCCGAGCGGACACCCCTCTCCTGGCCACCCCCTGACATTTGGGGAGTCAGTTTTCCTTTGGGATTTCTTCCTTTAATGAACAAGGCACCGATTCCCTTGGGGCCATAGATTTTGTGCGCTGACATTGAAAGCAAGTCAATGTTCATTTTATTGACATCAATAGGGATATGGCCAACCGCCTGGGCTGCATCGGTATGGAATAATACACCATGGTCGTGGGCAATGCGACCAATTTCTTGAATGGGAGCAATTGTCCCAATTTCATTATTTGCGGTCATAATCGAAATTAATACAGTTTTATCCGTGATTGAAGATGCAACATCCTCTGGATTGACCATTCCATATTGATCAACCGGGAGGAAGGTGACCTTTTTTCCTTTTTCTTCCAGTTTTTTTGCAGTATCAAGAATCGCTTTGTGTTCTGTCACACACGTGATGAGATGATCTCCTTTTTGTGAAAATTTTTCCATGACCCCGACGAGAGCAAGATTATCTGATTCCGTCGCTCCACTCGTAAAAATAATTTCATCAGGTCTCGCATTGATGATTTTTGCAACCTTTTCCCTTGCAGATTCAACTGCTTCTTCTGCCCAAAGACCGTACAAATGATCGATACTCGATGCATTACCGAATTTTTCCGAAAAATAGGGCAGCATAGACTCAAGTACGCGTGGGTCAACAGGAGTTGTTGCATGATAGTCCATGTAAATGGGGAACTTAATTGTCATTGTTCGTTTATTCCTCCATATTTTTACTCGTGATAAATTCCGCAGGCAACAGACTCCGGAAGTCACTCAAATCCTTGATACGTGAAAACATCGACATGACACCCCGATTTATGTGTGCCCGAAATTGGGGGAAGAGATCGGTTTCTGGATCGAGATTGTCATCGATACAGCGCTCGCGCATTAAAGCGATAAATAACGCATCCCACTCGCCCGTGAGCGTATATCTGTTTATTTCCTGTCCTTCTTCATCATATTCTTCAGGATTGGGAATTTTGGGCTCATTTAATGAATAACAAAAAGCTATCCGGGCAAGAATATTGGGTGTTAATCCCGTTTTCCCTTTAAGTTGTTGAAGACGGAATGTAGCAGGTTTTGAAAGTCGGATCCTTTGAAAAGTCATGGCATTGCCTCCTGTTTTTCACTATCCCAAAAATAACCTTCGGTTATCGTCGTCATTCCTTCACTTGGATGAAATGTGAGATGATAAGCGCGAGCAATGGAAGGACTCATTTGATTAAAGTATATCTGATCGATTTCTGTATCGGTCGAGAGGATAATCATCTGATGACTCGCAGAGGGGAAGAACTCCCGGACTAATTTTCCCCGGTGCATACTATCCAGACGCCCAAGGGGAGTATCGATGACAAAGGGTAATGGCCGCTTTGATGCAATCGTAAGTGCCCAAAGCATTGCGATGGCGTAAATTTGTTTTTCCCCAACGGATAACTTACTTTTGGGTCTTATCCCACCACCACTGTCATACAGGGTAATGGAAAAATCTTCAACATCGATTTTGACATCGGTTATGAACTTACCTTTCCGTAACAATCTATTAAAACATTCAAGGAAGATTCGTGACAATTCCTGGATCTTTTCTTTCTGAAGCTCGTTTGAGTATTCTTCGAGGACCAATGAAACCGTTTTTGCATAGTTGATTTTTGTCGATTCGAAATCGATCGACTGTAATTTTTCTTGAATTGCGTTGATTTTTCTGTTAATCTCATTCAATTTTCCCTGATACTGGCGAAGAATTTCTTCTTCCTCCCGTATTTGTTCACTATACTGTCCGAATTCCTGATTTAAGAGATTCAAATCTGAAATAAGGGGAGATAAAACATCATCTTCAGGAGCTTTCAGCAGAATACTTTCTATCCGCCGTCTTTCATTTGTTAATAATTCCAATCGGCTTGAGGCCTGATCCATGTGCCGGGGCACTTCATGGAGAGCTCTATCAATCCATGTGAGAATTTTTTGATGTTCTATCGGAGATAATTGATGTACTGGTTTGAAGTGTGCGAATTCGGATTCAAAATTGTTATTTTCCTGAATTATTCTTTGGATGTATTTAATTATTTTTTGACGTGTATCTGGTGAAACTTCCAGTGTATCCCAAAATTCCTTGGATTTCACCTCATTGTGTATTCTTTTCTGAATCTCTGCAATGATTGATTGTGTCGACAAATAGCGCTGGTATTGTTCTTCTTGTCTTAACCTCTCCCGTACTTTATTGCAATATTTGGGAGTCAACGAAAAGGGAAAGAGATTGGAGCATAATTCACGAATCCTCGTCTTTTCTCTTTCAATTTCGTTCTCAATCTGGGAACGCTTTCCTTTCAATTCTGTCCTTTTTTCAGCAAAACTCCCACCTTCGTAAGAAATTCTTAATTCCTGTCTTTCAATTTCTCCCTGAATCTGTGCGAGCTGTGCTTGTTTTTGTGCAAGTGACTGGTGATGAGTTTCGATTTGGAGCTCAATCTCATCTTTCTCTTTTTTCAATCGTTCAAATTGATCCGATAATTCTGTATGCCCGGCATCCCTGCCTTTTCTGGCAAGAAAAATTCCCAGATCATTTCGCAACTGATCAACGAGATGCAATCCCAGGAGAGATTTAAAAGATTCTTTTAATTGTAAACTATCGGTTGAATCATCAGCGAGGCTCTGGATTTTTTCCCCGTCAAAGAAAAACAATCGTGAGATTCCTGGAGGGATCAAATCGTTGATAAAATCCTGCCATTGTGATGTTTCAACTTCATTCAATTCCTGACCATTTTTCTTAATAATGAGAGTCTCTTTGAGATTCCCATGGGACCGATGCCATGAACGGTTGACGATATAGATGTCCGTATGTCCAAGATAAGAATATTGGAACTCAATCTCTATTGCTGCTGTATCAAGCTGGAGGGGAGACCCCAGTATCTGATGAATCTGATCCGTCACGTATTTTTCATACGCTCCTCTTTTTTTCCGTAATTCATCCATATTGGGACCATAGAGACACAATCGGATTGCTTCAAAAATTGTCGTCTTCCCCGCCCCATTCATACCTCCAATAAGAATAACAGGACGAGCTTGTCCTTCGGAATATACCGGAGCTAAATTGAAAACATGTCTGCCCCGGAAGACTCCAAAATTCTCGAGAGTTAATCGAGTAATTATCATATCATTATACCTTCAAAACCTCTTCTTCTGAACGCCATTCTTCCCCGAGAACTTCTTCGATTCGAGAAAAAATTGACGCTCGCCGGCTCATCCCCTGAACCTGGTATTCCATATCCAGTAATTTTGAAACAAGCCTGAGGGGAATTTTGTGTTTGTTACAGATTTTCTCAAGGATTTGTATGTCAATCTGAGAAAATGATCCTTTGTCCTCAACGACCCAATCAAGATCATGGCCCATAACCTCCCGATATATTTTGGGAAGAGAATCCTGCCAGTCTCCCCTATTCAATTTCCATATTCTACGGATTTCATGAAGTTCTTCAGGTCTGATTAATGTAATTTTCATGTCAGGTTTTGCCTGGAGAACTTGTTTTTGAATTGTAAGAAGTTCCCGTAGTAACTCTTTACAATATTCGAATTTGTAGGGTCCCCTGATAAGTTCCTGACTCCCGTCTTTTTTGTATTTTATTTTTCCGTTCAATCGTTTATACTCTCGAAATAATGCTTTTTTTTCTGGTTCCTGAGTTTCTGCAAGTTTGTTACGAAATTCTAAGAGAGGTTCCAGCCATTCCTCTCCATTATCGATAAGGGCCTGGACACTCTTGTCCTTGGATACAACAGTGCAGACCCAGCAACCGAATCTACTGTTCCCGCAAGGAGGTGTCACATCATCAACAACAAGGGGACATTCGCCATCAGCACTTTTATAGAGAGCCGCTAAATCTCGATTGTTCGCACCCCATGGAGAGGGATTTTGGAGAAGATACGTCCAGACATCATCTTTGGTGAAATCTTCAATGGGTGTGTAAACAAAGGATTGAGCAAATTTTGAATGTCGGGACAGCTTACTTCCACTGATTTTATAGAGGTTCATCATTTGGGCCCGGGTATTACTTTCCGTTTTCCGAACACCGAGAACCAGAATGATCTCGCCGTGTTCAGATACTTTTGAAAGAATAAAATTGTCTGCTGTTCGAATTTTTAATCTGTCAGTACACCATCGGAATGATTTTGAAGGAGTGGGATAACCCCGGCCGATGAGATTGACCCAGAAGGTGTCACTGATTTTTGGATATAATTTTGTTGCTGTAATTGGCAGACCTTGCTCTTTTGCTGCATTATTGATTTTTTGAAGGTTTGAATTTATAAAATCAATAATGAGCGGAGTTTCAACATACGTGTCTGAAGAAATGACATATATCGGCTTCTTTCTTTTTTCCCTGGGCAGCTGAAGAATGGCATTCCATACCAATTGCAAAGCAGTAGTTGAATCTTTTCCACCGCTGAATCCAATTATCCAAGGCCTCTGGTCTTCCTGATAGATGTCTTGTATTTCCTTGTAAATATCACTCAAACTCCGCGTTTCGAATATTGACCTCTCTTTGGGTTTTGTATCCATTTTCTACTCCATTAAGATCTTTTTTGAATCGCCTGTTCAGCCAGTTTTTCTTCGTCGGTGAGGGGGATGCCAAGGATATTCTTGAGGGCGTTTGTTGTTAAAACCAGATTCATTTGTGCCTTGCTGACCCGTCCCCCAATCATTGCCCGGCCTTCCCATAGCGTTGTATTGGATCGGGACCAATCCACATCTTGAAGTTTGACCAGTTTTTCTTTCCATGAATGGGGATACTGCTCAAGGAGTGCATTCCCTGCGATACCCAAAGCATGAAGAATTACGCCATGGGCATGAACATAGTCTTTTCGAAGTTCACTGCTGGAAATTTTCTTCTCAATAATCATACGCCATTCTGGTATGTTATGTGTCACTTCAACCCAGAAATCATAGGCGATTTGATGCTCTTTTGAAGTAATAGTCTGTTTCTTTTTGGGTCTTTTTAAAAGACTCTCTGTCGCCTGATAGATGCTGCTTAGTGTAAATAATTTTATGGAACGGTTGGAGATTGTTGTTTTTTCAAATTCAGTAAACCCCTTGAATATGGGAACCGTGTCAGCAAGTTCGAGAGCTAATCTTGCAAGAGGGTCCCGATTATCATACAATATTCCCAGAGATTTTGTCGGCTGAACAGCGTGTTTGTTCAGGTCAGCAAACATCTGTTGACTTCGCTTTAATCCCGCATCGAGAAATAAGACAACAGAGATCGATTCATTCCCCAATTCAGGAAGGGTTTTTAATGCTTCTTCGATAGCGGCCCGCCGATGTTGGCCATCATTAATGATAAACCGGGCTGTAAGAGGAATGACCAGAGTTCCTATCTTGCTAAAATTCCCTTTTTCACCAAATGGAATGAAATCCACTCTTCCATCAATAGACGCAGTTAAGGAGGAAAAAACATAATCTTTCGGATTTTGAATAATATAATTTGCAATTTGTGGAATTCGAGCATGATTTAAGACTCTTTGAGCTCGCATTTTGGGGGGAATTTCACTCTCATCAAAAATGAAAATTTTCGGAATTAATTTAAGAGGAAACATTGTAACATAATACTCTTTTCCTGCCTGAATACCCCGGATAGCAGGAAACTGAAGGTTGACTGATTCAAGAGAATTCTCTTTGGTCATAGAAAGTGTCATACAATAGAATTGATGGAAGTGGTATATTTATTTTTGGAAGTTTGTTTTATGCTTATGGAAGTATGTTATAGTCATATTATATCCCCGCCGTTTTTAAATTTGACCTACATCTGGCGGGATACATCTCCCAACCGATATCCTGCATGCGATTGCAAAAAAAGAGTAGCGCAGCTGAGATTGAACAAGACCCTGATTTCATCCAGGAGGAACGCGATCAGGACTGGACCTGATTGTCCTTGCCGGTAATGATGCCACAGGCAACTCCACTATCCACGTAATCTTCTTCACAATTGACACAGATTTCGGCAGGAACTTCTTTCATCATGATTATAGCCCCTCCCTCCGTACCTCGACCCCGACCTCGTTTCTCCGCAGGAATCCCGGGGTGAAGGGCGAATTGTACCGCATCAGGAACGGTGTTCCCACGGTGGGAATTCCGGCCTCCCGGAGGGCTGCGAAGAGCCGTTCGCGAACGGAAGAGACATCGCGGTCCTGCGCCCTCCCCCGGAACCGGATGACCGCCAGTTCCCGCGAGGGGACCTCCCGGATGCTGACCCGGCTGTCAAGGGGCTCCGGTACGTCCTCGGCATGTGCATCGGGAGCCTGATGATGCTTTTTGCCATCCTCCGGGCGATCGCCGAAATGCACAGCCGGCTGGAACAGATCCAGGGGAGGCGGTGAACACCCGTTCCCGCTTCCCTCTTTTCCCTGCAGGCCGCCTCTTTCCCCCCGAAAAGGAGGTCTTTTCGCATGGTCGATAACGAGTTGATCCAGGTTTTCGAGCTGTTCGTTGCGCTGGTGGCGGCCATTGCCGCTTACTGGCAGCACAGGCAGAAGGGCCGGGCGGTTGAGGAGCGGGAGGAGGCCGTCGTCGAAAAGACGATTGCCGAGGCGATGCGGTGTGCGGCAGAGGCACACCGGGACGACGTGATCGCGTACTTCGATCCGGCCGACGACTCGGTGACAACGCCTCCCGAAGCGGTCCCGGCCCGGTCCTGGAAGATGAGCGACGAAACGAAGCGGTGGGTGCTGTCCGGGCATCCGCCGGATGAGCAGGCTTCCCTCCTGAAGCAGATTGCCGAGGCAGAGGAGCAGAAGAAGATGCGGTACGTCATTTCCGTGCCGCATGCCTTTTACGAGATCGAGTACGGGCTCGTGAAGGGCGGAGGGAGGGGGTAACCTTCCCTCTCGATCAGAATCACCGGGACTCTGGGTGAAGAATTCTGTCTGCTTCGAATGGGTGAGGATTCTTTTTTGAATCAGGATGCCGGATGACTCTCTTTTACGACATGCAGAGCCGTCGGCCGTCCCTCTATGTTCCGCCGGAGTGCACCGGCCGGGAACGGCAGACCGTGACCATCGCCCGGCTCATTGCGATGATTGCAGAAGAGAAGAAAGACCCGATGCCGAAATGGAAACGGTATTACCTGCGAAACAGGGAGAGGATCCTTGCCAGGGTGCGGGTCTATCGCGAAGCAAACAGGGAACGGATCCGGGAGTACAACAGGAATTACAAGCGGGCCCGGCAGAGGAGGAGGACCCGGCGACCGGGACAGACGGTGCTCCTCGCGGAGGTGATGCCGTGCTCAGGATGATAGCCGGGGCCCTGGGGGCCGTGGCCCGGTTCATTCTGGGCGAGCCGGAGACCGGGGCCGAGCCGGCCGCAGTGGAGAAGGACCCTCCGGGGATCCTCACTACACCCCTCGCGGCCAGTGCAGAAATGGATCTCTCAAAATGGCAGGTGACAGAATCCACAGTGTCGCCTTTCGTGAAGGCCGGCCGGCTTTATATCGAGAACGACCTTCTGGTGATCCGGTCCGACCTGGACCCTCGTGGCTTCGCTCTCTCACTTCCCGACGCGGCCGCCGTCCTGGATGGCACTTCCTGTGAAGTCCGCTTCCTCACGGGCGACAAGATGGCAGGAACGGCCCGGCTCTCGATGTCAGGGAAGGCCGTCAATTTCCAGATCGGTGATTATTTCTATACCGTGCCGGTGGCAAGAGTCCTCGATGTGCTGGGTGGACGAGCGAGGAAAGCGGCAGTCTTCGTGGAAAGGGATGTAATTGAGAAGGTACATGGCACTATTATCAATTAAAAAAAAAAGTTGTATTAACCCTCTCTTTTTTACACCCCTTGGGTTATTTGGGTTAGAGTTTGGTCATGATGAGTTCCCAATTATCCTTATACGCTTCCAAATCCGATTTATAAAGGGCACAATGCATG
>Ga0208940_1003463_pt1 | contig 13302 bp, 15 predicted proteins | sample AD_JPNNA6_MetaG_FD_184445 | JGI IMG/M metagenome (GOLD analysis project Ga0208940, IMG submission 184445) | Active sludge microbial communities of municipal wastewater-treating anaerobic digesters from Japan - AD_JPNNA6_MetaG (SPAdes) (version 2) | ecosystem: Engineered > Bioreactor > Anaerobic... | reverse complement strand
TTCAAGGTCAAACGAAGAATAAAAGTATTTACTGAATTTGTCAACTGAAATTGTTTCCTCGATTGTCTTTATTTTGAACTGAGGATTCTGTCCAGAGGCTTGAATAAAGCACACTATGCTAATTATCCGTACAATTAATTTCTTTACTACCATTTCACTCATATTATTATCATCCCAAATGTAGGTTTTTGTCCACTAAAAGATTTTATTCGAGGCAGAAGTTGTCTAGATAGCACACCAGTTGCTTGTAACGGACAGCGGTATGTTTTTGTTGCCGATTTCAGAGCACGTCACTGTCAAGCCACGATGAAGGTTGAAGCGAGCCACAGACCTTAATTTCAGCACTATCTCGGCAATAAAATATACCGCATGTTAGCAACTGGGCGTTCTTGTCTGTCAATGGTTTGATATATATTTCAAATCCTGTCATACCTTATTTTTCTTTCTTTAAAAATTTAGTTTTTTAGTGTCGGCAAAGTCAGGGTTGGCAAAATAGACAAGCTCTTTGGCAGGTTTTGGTCTTAGCGTTGGCTGGTGCGACCTGACAATGTGCTTGGCTATGTGCTGTGGGCTTCTCATTTCATTATATTTCTTTTGTTTCTCCATCGTTCATTTCAACTATTGGTGTTGTAAAAATCTTGTCATATTCGATACCGCTAAAAGTATGAATTGGAACAATATTTTTGGGTTTTATTGCTTCAACCATTTGTTTTAATGTTTCTATGTCTGCGTGTCCGCTTGTATGAATTTTATGTATTGTGAAATTGCGATTTGTCAAGTAGTCAAGGAATTTCTTTGTATCTGATTTTTGCAAATAACCTTCCCACATTGAATATATCAGGTTTCCGCAATCAATTTCATTTATGTTTTCTAAGTCCTTTTGCATTGAAGGTCTTACAGTCATGACAATCTTGTCAGCCTGATTACTTATTTCTTCTTTAGTGATTTTGTAATTTTTGAATTGATACAGAATTTGTTCGTGACCTTCATTTTTCAATCTTCTGCTTGTAAAATATGGAAACATTACTTTTAAATTCTCAAACTCTTTAGAAGGATAGGGAATTTTAGCAAATTCAGATAATTCTTTCAGAATAGTTGCTACATAAACATCAACGACAAAAATTTTATTGGTTCTTATACAAGCCCTATAAACTGAAACAATTCTATCAATATTTTGTCCTGACGTGTATATTAAATTGATTTTCCCTTTTTGTTGAAAGACTTCCACTAAGTCATTTTCAATTTCAGTTTCGGTTTTGAATGGTTTGCTTTCTCTTCCAATGGTTGTACCTTCAAGAAGCAAATAATCCACATTCTGAGGTGCATTATGAGTAAACCATTTAAAAGCGTTTGCTTTTCTGCCGTGGTTTCTAAAATCACCAGAATAAAATATGCTTTTACCTTTGGCTTCAACTAAAAATGAATAAGCATCAAAAGCGGAATGGTCTGCCCAATATGGCGTAATTGAGAAGTCGCCAATTTGAAAAACTTTTTCCTTTTCAAAATAGGTAGCATTTTCAATGATTATTTCTTGCGGAGTAAATAAATTGTTGAGTTCAATTAATTTATGTGTTGCTTCTCCCAAAAAATGTTTTACATTTTTGTCAATAAAATTGCTTAGTCCGTAATGGTCTTGATGTGGATGAGATATAATTACACCATCAATCAATTTTTCTGTTTCGTTATAAAGCCCTTTAATATCAGGCAAAATACCGTGTTCAATTAATTCTTTAGGGTTTAACTTTTTAAATTTGCTGAAATCAAATTCTTTTCCATCTCTTTCGACTAATGGCATACCAAAGTCAAGCAATATTCTTGTGTTTTCAGTCCAGACTTCAACACACGAACCGCCTATTTCTTTTGTGCCACGATGGATTTTAAATTTCATAAATTACCAATTTGATAAACCGTTTTTCATAGTGAAATTGAATATTTGAAGATTGTTTAAGAAACTTGAACCAAGTTGTTTTCTCGTAAATTGTAAAATTTCATCAAACTTCGTCTTTGCCGAACTTTTGTAATTAAATTCCGAAATAATCAAAACGGGTATTATGTCTTTGATAGAATTTGGTTTTTTCCAATTCGGATTTATTAAGCCGATTTTTTGTTTCTGTTCCAACATTTCAAAAACAGCACTTTCCAATTCATTTTTTGGAAAACTTGTAAAAATATCGTTGTACATTCCTATTTGCAAAGGACTAAGATAAATTCCAGAAGTATTTGTTCCATGTTTATATTCAATCAACAATATATTTCCGTCTTTATCTAATGCCAAAAAATCCAGTTCGTTTCCAATTGCCTTTTTCCCTAAATCCTTTCCGTATCGTTCAGGATTGAAGTTAGAAATTTCCCTTTGTAATTGCTTATATTTTTGTTGAATGTTTCCTAAAAGATTGTCTTTTTCAGCTTGGTTTGAATAACCGATTACTGCTTCTTTGTCAATAATTACAAAATCAGTATCAGGTTTGCCGCATATTCCAAATATTTTCGACAATTTGTTTTGATAAAAACCTTCTTTTTTATTTTTATAATACCTGTCAAATTTACTGTTCTGTTCGATTTGAGTTATTAAAAATTCAATTTCATTCTGGTAATTTTCATTTACACTTTTATGACCATAAAGATTTGGTGATATGTTTTTGTATTTATCGTCAGCATCAATGAAAACAGTAGTATTGTTTATTGGTAAAACAGAAATAATTCTTGTTAGTCCACGATAAATTGAGACCCATTCCTTTGAATTATTCTTACCAATCAAAAAATCTAATTCCTTGTGGTTTTTGACGAAGTCAAATAGCCACCTTAATTTTCCGCCCGTTTCAAATAAACTTGAAAACTCCTGTGATATAATTCGATTATAATACATTTGATTATTTTTTATGACTTTTAATTTTTGAAATTGCTAATTCCGTGCAATCGGTGATTGCTTTTGTAAATTTTTTTTTCCCCATTTTTTCTTCATTGAAATCTATGATAATTGCAGTATCATCCTTTGAGTTCGGTAGAATTTCATATAAACCAACATATTTTCTTTGAATTAATTCAGAAACAGCATTATACACTTCTGTTTGAATTTTCTTTACTTCTTCTGGTGTCGCTTGCTCTGATGAATAATTTAAACCATAAACCAATGTTCCTTTCTGAACATAAATTGCTAAAACTCCTTCATCGAGTGGCTGGATAGGAATTAACTTGGCTCTTAATTTTGATTTTGGGTCGGTATTCGTAACAAATAAGTATTCTAACCCCTGACCTTTTTCAGGGTCATAATTCTCTCTATTATATCTTGGTCCCATTAAAAAGTCTTCGTTCTTTTTTTGAATAGACATTAATGCTTCTTTGCCAATTTGACTAAAACTTTTATTCTCTTTCTTAATAGTAGTCGCTACAAGTAAAACCAATACAGGAATAGCAACCTGAGTAAAGTTCACAATAGAACCTAATAATTCATTTGTGTCAAAATTACTGTTTATTAAAAGTCCTATAATCGCAAAGACACTCATAATTCCGAGTGCAATTGATAATATTTCATTTATTCTATCTTTATTCATATTTTTTGTTTTTAAGATTTCTAACTCCTATATTCTAAAAGTGGGTCGGGAGATTTGGCTCTTTGACTTTTGCGAAGCAATGGCTCCGTGTGTCGGGCAAAAGGCAATGTGCCAAATGTGTGTCGGCTTTCCGTATTTCTTTTCTGTGGGTCGGCAAAAAAACTAAATCTATTTTCTTTCATTGTCTTTTCGTTTTTCATTCTCAAACCATTCTTTTCTGCTGTCATTGTCTCGGTGTCGGTTTTTCTTCGCCTTGTTGTTAACGGTCAGCGGTATGCGCCGTAGGGGATTTCGGAGCTGCGTCTGTATCAACCGTTGCGAACCTTGATGCGAGCTAAAACGCTTGCTATACCACTAAAACCCCTATGGCGTATGACCGCTTGTTGTATGCTGGGCTTAATTCTTTATCAGTTAATCCCAAATTGCGCATTAAGCGAAAATTTACTAAAAAACGATTTCAAACTTCTTCTGTAAGCATTGATTTACATTTCAGAAGATTTGTCTTTAAAAAGTTCTATTGCTTAGCATTAGAAACTAATTGAAAATCAAATTATATTTTTCTAAAGCGTAATCTGGGTTAATTAACAATTCTCTACGAGTCATCAGTCCATTTAATTGAAGTACTTCAGTTTCCGAAAAAATTAGTTTTAGGGGTTGGCAAATAAGCACTGGAAGACAGACAAGTTCTTATGGAATATTTAGTTGCGTATTGGCTAATGCGAATTGTAAATGTGCTTGTATGTATAGACAGATATTTAATTATTTTTCAGAATACTTTCTGTTACAAGTTTCGAACTTATAACTGCCATAGGCAACCCTGCTCCGGGTATAGTGGAAGAGCCAACATAAAAAGTATTTGAAAATTTTTCATCATAATTTTTGGGACGAAATGCCCCTATTTGCTGCATACTATGCGATAATCCCAGACCGGCACCTTTATACAAATTAAATTTATTTTGCCAATCTTCAGGTGTAAATTCCATCTTAGTAACAATGTGTTTCGATATATCTAGATTGATTCTTTTTGAAAAATCCTCGATAATACTATCAACTATCTGGTGCTTATCCGACCAATCGCTTTTATAAAGTAAGTTTGGTACGGGACAAACAAAAAACAATGCTTCGCAGCCTTCTGGTGCACATTCGTTGTTGTGTTTCGAAACGACATTTACATAATAATATGGTTTTTCTAAAATGCCCGGATTTTTCATAACATCTTTGGCATAGTCTTCATAATTGTCGCCTAAAAAGTAATTATGGTGTTCTACTTGTGGTAGTTTTTTGTTAATGCCGATATAAAAAGTCAGATAACCCATTGTCCAACTCATTTTTGAAAGTTTTTTAGGCGAGAATTTTTTACGTTTAAAAATTTTCCCCCTGAAAAATGCTGCATCGGCATTTATTACAAAAATATCAGCCTCCCATGTTTTGCCGTTTTGATCTGTTAATGATTCTAATTTGCCGTTACTACTTTTGAAATCAATAATTTCTGTTTCGTAATTAAATGTTGCGCCAAGTTTCAATAATTCTTGCACAAGACTGGTTACTATGGTGTACATCCCGCCTTTTACATTGTAATAACCTGTGTGTTTGAACTCAATATGTGAAAGCAAGGTATAAATAGCATTCGTATCAAACGGTGTCCTACCCAAAAAAAATGCTATTAAAGAAACTATCTGCCTTGCTTCTTTCGATTCAAAATACGAATTTACCTGCTTCCAAAAGCTTTTTAATAATACCGGAAGATGAACAGGGTTTACCTGCATCAGTGCTTTCAAATATCCCGGTATACTATTGAAATTTTGTTTAATTGCTATATTAACGGTGTCGTTATAGATACTGGAACATTTTTCAAGATATGCTGTGAATTTGTTTTTAAAGTCCGGTTCTATTTCTTCAAACTGTTGGCTTAACTTGTCAATATCTTTGTATAATGAGAATTTCTTATTATTTCCTCTAAAATGAACAGTATAGAGCGGATCAAGTTCAACAAACTCAAAGGGCATGCTTATGCCACAATCCTTTATCAATTCCTCAAATTCGTATGGCATGCTAAAAAAACTTGGTCCCACATCAAACGTAAAACCTTCTTTTTTCAATTGGTTTAACCTGCCTCCAGCTTGTTTGTTCTTTTCAACAAATGTTACTTTATAGCCTCGTGAGGCTAACCTTAAACCGGTTGAAAGGCCTCCTAATCCGGTTCCTACTATTAATACATTTTTACTCATTGTTCTTTTGTTTTAATATTTTCGGATAAAGTTGATTTTTTACCCAATCAAATTCGGGTTCAAATGCCAACGTTTTTATACAATATTTTTTTGCCAAATCGAATTGTTTTAGCTCATAATAATTATTTATAATTGCACTTAATAAGTTCAAGTAATTCCAATTGTATTTTATGCAATCAGGTTTTTTTTCCATCAGTTCAAGTGCCCTTTTATAATGACTCAATGCTTCGGTTTTTGAACCTCCAAAGATTGATGGAGTATAAAATGCAATGTTGCCCAATTGAATATATCCCAAAAAATTGTTTCCGTCTAAGGCAATTGACTTTTTGGCAAAAATCAAACTTTCATTCCCGATAAAAGGAGCTTTATAGGGCGATAAGCCTATTTTAAAGCCCACAAATGCTGCTTTGTAAGCATAGATCATAGATAGATTGTATTGTTGTTTTTCCAGGTCTGCAATCAAATTTTCGGCTTTTTGCAGGTATTTTTCAGCTTCACTTTTTTTGTCTTGGTCTATACAATAAGCTATATACCCATACTGATAATTGATCAAATCCAATTTTTCTGCATTTGTTATGCTTTTATATGAATCCATATACTTTTTCCATTCTACCATATTGCCACTAATGTATGACTTATAAATAGTCTGGTTTATTTGTCCAAAAGCTGGTAGAAGTAAGCTAATAAATAGAGCTATGAGTATATTTTTCTTTCTTTCCATTCTGTTTTATTGTATTTTTTCATTAAAAAAGCATTTTTTATGATTGACAGTAAAAACAACATCTGGAACGGGAACAAAGCTACGTTTCTGAATGGATTTTGTTTGCTGCTGGTTGAGTATAATATCAAAATAATTGCTAATATTAAAAAGTAAAAGGATAAGTATTGTGGAAAAGCAAATAAAACCGGTATAAAGCCAAACGCAGAAAATAGCCAAAATAAAACAGCTAAAACAGGCATATTGCCAAAAAACATAAAAACATTTTTTGAAAATCCGTTTATTGCCTCCGTGTACGATTGATACATTCTGCATCGAATGCGTTTTTCGCCGGTTAAACAAGCAATTTTTATTTTTTGTTTTTTAAAGAAACGTGCTATGACAATATCTTCGGCAATACAATTTTTAAACAATTTGTGAGGTTCGTTATTTTTGTAGGTCAAAGCGTCGAACAACATAAACTGCCCGTTTGCCACCGAATGTGAAGCAAAGGGTGAAATTCGCACAAAAATCAAAGGAAGAAGGGTAAGAAGAATATAATTCATAACAGGAACCGAAACATTTTCCCCAAAGCTTTTTTGAACCTGCGTGGGAAAAACGGATAGCAAACCAAGTTTGTACTTTTTTAAATACGAAACCGCTTGAGGTATTACGCTGCTATCAATCCGAACATCAGCATCGAGAAATAAAAAGTATTGACCGGTAGCTTTTTGTGCTAACCGGTAACATGCGTGGTTTTTCCCCAGCCAACCACTGGGTAAACCATCGGATTGTATAAGTGAAATTCTTTTATCCTGTTTGGCAAAATTCATTACTATTTCGGCGGTTTTATCGGTCGATTCATCATCAAAAACGATTATTTCAACATGTTCGCTATTAATCTTTTGTAAATCGGAGAGTAAGCCTGCAATGTTTTTTTGTTCGTTGCGTGCAGGGATTAAAACAGAGATAAGTTCATTGCCATCTATTGCTGAAAACTTAATCTTTTGTCGGAAAATTGAATTTAACACAACATTCATAAGTTGTATCCCCAGAAAAAAAAACGATATGTAAGCAATATATACCATTATGAAATTTTGGTTTTTTGATTGTTTAAAACCTGCTCATAAAATTTATTATATTCACTTGTTATTGTGGATTGATAAAAATCTTTTGCCAAAAAAGTTTTGAAGTAAATAAAAAGATTTGGATTTTTATCTGATAAATAATCAATAAGGTTTGCAACAAACAGAATCTGAGTATCATGTGTTAGATTGTTTACAATACGTTCAATTCCTTTTTCGAAAGTTATTTTATTGGCGTATAACGAATGGATTTGCCCTTGCGGAAACATCAACAGCATGTTTTCAGGTTGTTTCAATAATTGTATGCTATAGTTGATGCTTTCGACAATACTTCGCGACTTCTTTTTTATTGAAAAACCGCCTGTGTAATTAAAGTACCAATGTTTTTTTAGTTGTTCTTCCAACATCATAAAATGAAGTTTTCGGGATAAAATTTTAAGGTTCAAATATTGTATCCAAAAACCATCCCACCAGCTGATATGATTGGCAATTACTAAAACAGAATTTCCATTATCGGAAAAATTCCCAATGATATGCACCGAATTAAAGTTTCGCTTGATTAAAAAAAGAGACAACCATTTAAATAGTGGGTATAATAGGGGATGATGTTTTGCCTTTAGCATATTACAATAAAATAAGCAGCAATCCCAAAAAAATAAACTGGCTGATAAAAATAATCGGAGCCAAAGGATTTTTCGTATCAATTTTGAATACGGTTAGCAGTGCTACAAAAACCATAGCTATAGCATACCATGCAACATAATTTTTAATAGGCACTTCTGAATTTTGCCAGCTCCACATATTCATTTTAGGAGCTACTTGTTCCAGAATTAAATCGTAAATCACCATGAAAAAAGGAGCTACAATCACAACAAGCCATTTCTTTACTTTTAAATAACCGGTAATAGCTGTAGCTGTGTAAGTTAAAAAAAGCCAGTTAATACCAATCAATAAAGGTGTTTCGAATAATTTTATTCCCAAAGCATTGCCATAAGTATAATGTCCAAAAATCAATCCGGTTTTCACGCCGATAACTTCAATTGTAAAACCTGAAAGTAAAATTACCAAGAATAAGAGAATATCTTTTAATTTGTAGGCTTTATGATATACCATTAAAAGATAAGTGTTAAGAAGCAAAGCAAAAGGAGTAATGAAAATGAAAACTCCTTTAGTGTATGGAATAACAAATCCTAACAATCCTACAATGTAAAAGATAATAACAAATTTTTTAACATTCGTAAGAGTTATTTTATTCTTGGGATAGAGGTCCATGTTAAATATTTTATTCACATTTTAAGAATTTAAAACCTGCACTATTCAATATTACACGACGATTTTCAGTATCAATGGCAATACCTTTAATTACTTATTATTAATATAATGAAATTCAAATAAAACCCTTTCGACAATTTTTTTAAACCATACGGTGTATTTTTCGGGGTTTAATTTGATTTGCGCTAAAAGTATATCGGAGTCAATATACTCGAAATCACAAACCTCTGTTGGTTCAGGTACTGGCGAATCGTCAGAAATACCTACAAAAACATGGTCAAATTCATATTCAGTTAAATTGTTGTCGAGTGTTTCTTTGTACGTAAAATCGAATATTTTTGTCAGTTTTTCAATTTTTAAGCCCATTTCTTCTTTTAATCTTCGTATAGCTGCATATTCAATATTTTCGCCAGGTCGGGGGTGGGTGCAAACCGTATTTGTCCATAAACCGGGAGAGTGGTACTTAATTAATGCTCGTTTTTGGAGCAATAATTGACCTTTCGAATTAAAAATAAAAATCGAAACAGCCCTATGGAGTTTTGCTTTTTGGTGGGCTTCCAATTTTTCCATCTCACCAATCTCGGTATCATCGGTATCAACAAGTATTACTTTTTCTGTCATTCAAATAATTTTTAATTTATATAAAAAAAACACTTTCATTATTGTCAGGTACTTCCGGAGGTTTGAAATTCTCAATCGTTTATTAAGAATTATTTCGGGAGGCGTTCTTTTAATTTTAAGAAATAAGCTTTTGTAATAATAAAAAGTAAGTGCAACAGCCAATTTCGACCTGCCGGGCAATTGCTTAAGTCCAAGCCAAGCCTCCTCAAAATCATTTTGTATTGATTCTTCAATTAATTGTTTTGTATGCAGATTAAACGAATTAATTGTTATTTCGGGAAAATAACTTCTGCCCAAATTATTTATGTCATTTTTTAAATCTCTTAAAAAATTTACTTTTTGAAATGCTGAACCCAGTTTTTGTGCCGGATGCTTTAATTTATCAAATAATTCATCTTCACCATTGCAAAATATTTTTAAACACATGAGACCCACAACATCTGCCGAACCGTATATATATTTATCAATATCCTGTTTATTAGAATATTCAGTTTTCGTCAAATCATTTTCCATGCTCTTCATAAACGCCTGTATGTATTCTATACTAATGCTATATTTTTTTACAGTGTCGGCAAACGCTGTTAAAACAGTATTGGTGCTAATGCCATTATTTAGTGCGTAGTCAAGGTCTTCGCTCAGTTTAGTTAGCAAAAATTTCTTGTCGTATCTATGAAAACTGTCAACAATCTCGTCTGCCAGACGAACAAAACCGTAAATGGCATAAATAGCTTGTTTTTTATCTTTTTCCAGTAGCGATGTTGCCAATGAAAACGAAGTACTGTATTCTTTGGTAATTAGCTTCGATATTTTGTAACTATTTTCTATGAAAAATTCAATTTTCATTTGTTAGCCAAGCATATAATGTTTCTTAAATATAAAATTTAATTTTTATTCATTTTCTTTACTATCTATTAGTCAATGGTAATAAAACTACAAAAAATAATTTGAAAAAAAATTGTATTCATAACAAATTTGGTTTGTTTGTCGGCCTGTGCGATTTTTATATGTGTGCAATGTGCGGGCACTTTAATAACCTTCTCGAAAGGCAATGAAAGGGGGCTAATTTTTTTCTGCATCAACTTTCAATCAATGAGGTAATTATCTCTTTTAGTTTATTCAAAAACCCTAATCAGTTTATTTTTGTGTAATTTGTTTTTTTTGCCTTGCATCGGTTACGCATATGGCCAGTGGCGGTTTTCGAAGCACGTCCCTTTCAACCGGAAAAAACCTCGCTAATAATTAAAACGCTTCAGATTCATATCTACCCCGCCATTGGCTATATTGCGTGTTGTGTGGCGTTTTCATTGTCTTCCTAATCCACCCATTCCAATTGTAAAATAAATCATACTGCCACTATAAAACTCACCATACTTCGGTTTACCAATTGGAGAATTCAATCCAAAACTTAATCTAACACAAGTATAACTATCATCATAATTGAAACTATAATTTTTTCTAAATAGTCTAAGTGATTTTATGTCAAGATAGCAACCCAACTTGTAATAAGGCAGAAAAGGTTCATTCTTTTGATTCTCTGAAGAACCCAAAAAAGTTGATGATAATAAATCAAATCCAATACCTGCTAAAGGAACAAATTTAAATGATTCCGAATTTATCAAAGTATAGCCTAGATTTCCCCCAAGCATAAAGTGTAATGCAGCCTTATTGTTTGACCATTCTAAATCATCTGGAAATTCCATTGTTTTCTTTACTTTTCCAAATCCTATATAATCATCAATTTGTATTACAAATCTTTGTCTATGGAAATCGACATTAATTCCAATAAATATCGGGTTAGTGATATAATCTGATATATTACCCTTTAACATTCCATATCCAAGGAAGATATTACCACCTATCGCCTTATATTTTTCTGGTAAGTTTTCTTGTAATTCAATATTTAAAGAGTCTTTGTCGCCTATCGTTTTGTCAGAGGCTTTAACTTGATTGCCTAATAATACAAATATCCCTAACGTCAAGTATGTTATGAGTTTATTCATAATATTTGTCTTTTTTTTTAGAAAGCTTCTGTTAGTTCGTTGTCTTTAAATACCACACAACGGCCCGGCAATATGGGGAGGTTGTGTTGGCCGACGAAGCATCCGGCCACTGATCCTGATACCCGCCGGAGGCGGGGTCAATGCGTTGTCCCGGTGCGAGGAGGGCACGGCGCAGTTTTTGCTTATCCGGATACAGGATTTTGGGAGGGTTACGCGTGTCGCGCTGTGCCCCGTCGTAGCGAAGCGAAGGCGGGGGTACAGAGTTGTGGGCGAATAGGTAAAAAGTCTTGGTACACGATTTTTTAAATGAAAGTACTGGCGCCGTCAGCCCGGAGCGGCTTAGCGGAGGGCGGGCTTTGTCACGTTACACGCATCCTTAAACAGAGGTACAGCGTAAAAAATCTGCAAAAACTGTGACAACCTGTCCCGCCTCAGGCGGGAAACAACTTACCCATATTGTCCGTGTTAGCTGTTGCATTCATTTTTTATTGTGAATGTTTTTATCGTTCATATATTCTTTGGGATAAGATCCTATTATTCTTTCTATAGTATCATTTTTAAAGACTATTCGGTAGTTCCTCCTACTTAAGAAATCATTGCCATGGGAGGATTCTTTTATTCCAATATAAAGATCCATAGAATCTGTACCATATTGATAACTATTTATTAAATCGAATTTTTCCTGAAATAATTCGTTTTGTGATTTAATTATAGAAACAATATCGCTAGAATTAGGTATTCTTAGACTATCGCTTCGATACTTTCCAATATAATTTATAAGTTGGAGTTCGCAAGTATCAGGGATAATCACTTTTGCGAAGGTATCCATAGTTTGATCGAAAGATCTAGAAATGCTTCCACAAGCATTTAGTATTATAAAAAATACAAGTGTTTCAATTATTGTTTTTTTCATGCAGTAATAACGACGTAAATGTGACAGCTAACGTTTTCGGGCTTTGCGTTCGGGCGGGTTTCCCTGCCTGCCGGCAGGCAGGGGAGCACAAAACTGTCAACCTGCACTACACTTGAATAGAAGCACAACGCTCCAAGTTTGCACAGCCTGTCCCGCCTTAGCGGGATCACCCCGCCTGACGCAAAACCCGTGTTAGCGGTTCGGCTTTCTATAAAAATATGAACTATTTTGCTTCAAAATCCAATTGTCTCCCTTCATTAAATGCTTTTTTGTCCATACTTGTACCAACTCCAACTCCGATTGCCATACCTATTCCTATACCAATTGCTAACATTCCAAAATTTCCAATACTTAAACCAAATAGAAGGCCTATAGGTATTCCAAATGCCGACATACCTATTATCATCCAAAGTTTTCTATAATAATTTTTTGGTACGATTTTATGTTTTTTCTCTATCAATTTTATAATTCTATTTTCTTTCTCTTTTATCGCCTTCTCAAAATATTTATCAATAACAGAAATAGAATTTAATTGCTCTATTTCATTGTTTATCAAATCAACTGTTTCAGTTGGCAATTCTTTCACTTCTAAGCTATTTAAAAGTTTGCCAAGTTGTTGATAAGCATTTGATACTTTAAAGTTTTCTGAAATGTCCTGCCTTTCGATAAGTTTCTTCATAGTTGTTTTATATTTTAAGCTGACCGCTAACGGTGGCAATATGCGGAGGCCGGGATTATGGAGCTCATAGTTGTCAAACCGTTATAAATTTTAATAAATGTACTAAACTTTAAAATGCGTACATCGCCCGGCTTACGCATATTGCATGTTACCGCCAGGCAATTTTATTCGTTTATCTTATTTTCAATTATTTCTATCAATCGTTTTACTGGCTCAAAGTAAGGAATTACCTTGTCTTTATCGAAATCGTACAAAT
>Ga0208940_1003458_pt1 | contig 13311 bp, 16 predicted proteins | sample AD_JPNNA6_MetaG_FD_184445 | JGI IMG/M metagenome (GOLD analysis project Ga0208940, IMG submission 184445) | Active sludge microbial communities of municipal wastewater-treating anaerobic digesters from Japan - AD_JPNNA6_MetaG (SPAdes) (version 2) | ecosystem: Engineered > Bioreactor > Anaerobic... | reverse complement strand
CGACCTCGGGGAACTGCAGGTCGATGACGATGCGGTTGGGCTTGTCGAGGAACTTCTTGAGCTTGAAGACCTTCGCCTCCACGTCCTGCGTGAGGGTGATCTCGATGCGGACGCTCTCGTCGGGCAGGGCGGTGACGTCGATCTTCTCGATTCCGGGCTTGTTCAGGAAGCTCTGCAGGGGGACGTCCTCGGCCACGTCGGCCTTTTTCACCGTCAGGGTCAGCCGGCGGCCTTCCTTGGTCACGATGTAGGTCGCCTCGTCGCTCGTGTCGATGACGACGCGCGTGTAGTCCGGCGCGGCCCAGTGGCGGATGCTGGAGACGTAGACGAGCCCCCAGGCCGGGGTCGCCAGAAGGCCCGCCATAAGCAGGGTTGCGGGGAGGATCGCTCTGCAGAGTTTGCTCATCTCGATACCGGCATGCCTCAACCGTGCCGAATCTATCAGATTTCCGGCGGTTGCACAACACCGGCGTGAGAGAAAATCTGTTGACAGATTCGGCCCGAAGTGCCATTTACACAGGCAATTTCCGCAGGGGACCCATGCTGATCCGCGATTTGTTCAACCAGAAAAAGCGAACGCTCTCCTTCGAGGTCTTCCCGCCCGTGCGCGAGGGGAACCTGGAGAGCCTCTTCGCGACGATCGCCGAGCTCAAGGAGCTCAATCCCGACTTCATCTCCGTGACCTACGGCGCCGGCGGCGGGACGCGGGACAAGACGATCGAGATCGCCTCGCGCGTGAAGAACGCAATCGGCGGCGAGGCCCTCGCGCACCTGACCTGCGTCGGCTCGTCACGGGACGACATCGCCCGCATCCTCGAGGACATGAAGGCGCAGAACATCGAGAACATCCTCGCCCTGCGCGGCGACCCGCCGAGGGGCGAGGAGAAGTTCGTCCGGCCCGCGGGGGGCTTCGGGTTCGCCAGCGAGCTCGTCGAGTTCATCAAGGCGCACAACGGCTTCTCCATCGGCGTGGCGGGCTACCCCGAGGGGCATCCCGAGGCGCCGAGCCTCGAGGACGACCTGAAGAACCTCAAGCGCAAGGTGGACGCCGGGGCCGACTTCATCATCACGCAGCTGTTCTTCCACAACGACGACTTCTACCGGTTCCGCGACCGGGCGGCGGCGATGAAGATCCGGGTGCCCGTCATCCCCGGCATCTTCCCGATCCTCAACTACAGGCAGATCCTGCGCATCACGGAGCTCTGCGGGTCGAAGATCCCGGCGGCGCTGGGCGAGAAGCTCTGCCGGCTCCAGGACAAGCCCGACCAGGTGGAGCAGTACGGCATCGAGTACGCCCAGCTGCAGGCCTGGGACCTGATCCGCAACGAGGTCTGCGGCCTGCACATCTGCACGATGAACCAGAGCCGCGCGGCGCGCAAGATCGTCCGCGAGCTGGGCCTGTAGACCCTCGGGCGGGATTCAGTGGCGGGGCCTGCGCGACCTGTGGAGGGCGTCCGCGAGGGCCTCCCCCATCAGCCGCTCGGCAAGCGCGTCGGCATCGACGGTGTAGCGGCCGCGCCCGATCCGGTCCTTCAGCTGCTGCACCGCGTCCTGCCTGATGTCGGGAATCTCACGGACGACCTGGAGCAGCTGCAGCCTGCATTCTTCTTTGCGGAGGATTCGGCTCATCGTGTTCTCTCCTTTTGTCGGCGGCAATCCGCGCTTGGGTTTGCACCCCTCGTGAGCACCTGCCGTGCCGCAGGGGGATTCGGGCCCCGGCGACTGAATGAAACACGTATTTTCAAATGGTTATGCACGATCCGCCCTTCTCGAGGCCCTGCCGCGCAGCGCATCCGGCCGTGCCGTTCGGGCATCGTCTTGAAACTTCTCTTTGGATTTCAGCGGGTTCACTTCAGCATGCCGGATTGGGACGGTCCGTTTCGGACCGGGCCCTGGAGGGCCCGGCAGGGCGGGGCGGATCGGGCTTTGAAAAAAAATTCTCTCTCGGGTATTAACTTATTCTACGGGACGTGCTAAAAGGCTTCTTCCGGGTGCGGCCCGGGAGAGATTTCACCGGTCCGGCCCGGTTTCCGTCTGCCGGCACACAACGGGCGGTTAGCTCAGTAGGATAGAGCGTTGGTCTCCGGAACCAAAGGTCCTGGGTTCGAGCCCCAGATCGCCCGCCATGAACGCCAAGAGGGCCTCGGTAACCGACCGAGGCCCTCTTTTTGTCGATCCTTAACCTGCATTGACACGGTTCGGCACAGCCTATATAAATGCACAGACGGAAACCCAGGGGGGAACCCATGCAGACAGCCAAGAAGGAAATCAACAAATTGCTGAGGCGCCTGCCGGAGGACTGCTCGATGGAGGACATCCAGTATCACATCTATGTCCTGCAGAAAATCGAGCTGGGGCTGAAACAGGCCGACGAGGGAAAGGTCATCTCGACAGAGGCTGCCGAAAAAAGGATGAAGAAATGGCTCGTCCGGTAGTCTGGACCCACGAAGCCGTTTCGGATCTCGAGGCCATTGCCCGATACATCGCCCGGGATTCCATTTCTTATGCCGCGGCTGTTGTCCGTGAACTTCTCGACGCCGGAAACTCACTCGACAGCCTTGCCCTGAGAGGCCGCATCGTCCCCGAAACCCGCCTCTCCGCCATCCGTGAATTGCTCGTCAGGGATTACCGCCTTATCTACCGGGTGGAGAAGGCGAGGATCGTCATTGTGACGGTCGTTCATGGCCGCAGAGATTTGCGGAGACGCTTGTCGAAGCCGGGAAGAGGCGGGAAAGGCTGAAGGACTGTCGCCGAGAGATGAAACGATCGCCGGTCTCCGGAACCCGAGTTACCGGGTTCGAGCCCCGGATCGCCCGCCATGAACGAAGGGGCCAGCCGTTTTCGGCCGGCCCCTTTTTCGTCCGCCTGTGCCCGAGGTCGTCCCATGGATTCGCCGGTCGGTCCCGCGTCGTCCCTGCGCGGGCTCCCTTGCCGCTCTCCGGCCCACCGCACAGGGCATCGCAGATCCGCCTCTGCCGGGGCCGTCCGGACACGCCCGGGGGCAGGTGCGGCAGTCCTGGCCGCCGGCCTTGACAGAAGCGATCGGAATAGCGACATTAGGGACGGCAGGGCGCAGCGGATCATCCAGACGGGCCAAAGCCCGACCCGCCCTGCATAGGGACCATGAGCACGAATGTCGACCAGCATGTGAAGAAAACGGTGAATTCCGTCCTGGTGACCCTGGATCGCTGCGGCAAGCACGAACTCGCGGCCACGCTGCTCCGCAAGGGGTTCTTCGTCGCCCTGATCCGATCCGCCGAGATCGAGCAATACTGCAAGAATCTCAAGGAGCGGGGGGACTGGCACGCCCTGCAGCACGGAAACTACGGCATCCTCATCGATACGCGGATCCCGTTGCCCGAGCATTATGACGAATTCATGGCGCATACCCTGAGGGTCTCGGCGATCTTCGACGGGATCGAGCAGTGGTATCGCGCCTGATGAATCCGTGGCCGGGAACCACGGCAACCCGCCGACAGGCGGCATGGACGAGGGGAGGGTGAACCATGAAAAAGCTTCTCACCGGGGTTTTCTGCGCCGCGGCGATTGCCGCGGCCGCCGTCGTCCTGCTGCCCGTCGCCGCCGTCCGGATCGCCGCGGGGCTGTCGAGACCCCGGGACAAGGCCATAAAGGCCGGCACCGAAACGGAACGGGCTCCCTGCTCCGGCGGGCCGCTGGCGGAGCCTCGTGAAGTCCGGGGATGAACCCGGTTTCGGCCGACCGCCCGGCGCGTCTCATGAACAGACACAAGGGGGACATCATGCGGAGCAGACGATCGTTCGTCGCTGCGGCCGTTCTCGCCGCGCTCCTGGCAGCCGGCGCGCGGGGCATGGCGGCGGGTGCGGAGTGGGTCTACTTCGCCACGACGGCGAAAGGGGCCCACTACTTCGACAAGCAGAGCGTGAAGAAGACGAACGTGACGGTGAGCGTGCGGGAAAAGACCGTCTACAGCGAGGACGGGAAACGGTCTGCCGAGAAATTTCTCGCCGCGACGGGCGAGCACAAGGGACAGACGCCGGACCACGCGATCACGGTGAGCGAATTCAACTGCAAGGCGGCAAAGGCAAAAAGCCTCTCCATGACGATCTACGACGCCGACGGCAGGCGCATCGCGGGAAGCCCTGCAGGGGGCTCTCCGTGGAGGGATCTTGCCCCGGGTACCCTGCACGAGCGGCTTTCTCGGCAGGTCTGCCCGTAGGGACCCCGGGCCGCGCGCCCGGTCCGCCGGTCGTGCAACCGGGGACAGCCCGAAAACGGCTGTCCCTATTTTTTCGGCTTCGCGTGGCTGTCGACGAACACGGGGGGCTTGCGGCGGACCCAGCGGACGAACGCGGCGATCTCCGGGTGGGCGCGGACAGCCTCGGGCGTGCCGTACACGGAGGCAAGCTCCTTGGGCGTGAAGACGCTGTGGATCTTGCGGTGGCAGACGACGTGGATGGACTCGGCGTCGCGGCCGCCTCGGGACCGGGGCAGCCAGTGATGGCGGTCGGCGCTGGGGCCCGGGACGATGGGTCTGCCGCACACGGGGCAGACGGCCCCCCCGGCAGCCTGCCGCGGGGGACTCACGGGACCTTCTCCGCGGCCCGCGAGCCGCGGGCCTCCATCCGGATGGCCCCGACAGGGCAGTCCTTCGCGCAGAGGCTGCAGCCGATGCAGCGTTTCGGGTCCTCGAGAAAGGGCCAGACGCGGGGTTCCGGCCCGGGGGCGGGCTCCCCGAGGCCGAGGCAGTTGACGGGGCAGGTGTCCACGCAGATCCGGCAGGGCGTGCAGATCCCGAGATCGAAGACGGGCCTGAGCCACTCGGCGTATTTCATCTTCGCGCACGCCGCGCCGGATGCGTCCCGGACGGCCTCGACGGGGCAGACGCGGCCGCAGGCGCCGCAGTCGATGCAAAGCGGCGGGTCGATGACGTGCATCGATTTCTTCTCGCCCCGGATGGCGCCGGTGGGGCACATCTTCAAGCAGGCGCCGCAGCCGTTGCAAACGTCCGTGATCAAGTGTGCCATCTGTTCCCTCTTACCCTCTTACCCTCTTACCTTCTCTTCGAGAGGAGGCGGCACGCCCGTCTCCGGGTCCCAGCCGAACTGCCGCCAGTAGTCGCTCATCAACTTCGCGATGGCCACGGTCCGGCCCTTGTTGGCCCCCCGCGTCTGCGCGGGGATGCCCGCCGCGCGGTCGCTGAGGCGGTTGGACCGCGGGTCGATGCCGTGCCGCACGTTGAAGGCCTGCTTGAGGGTGTGGATGCGCTCGCCCGCGGCAAGGTAGTCCTCGGGCGTGCGGTTCCAGCCCGTGGCGGCGTTGAGCCACTCGAAGACGGGGATCCGGGCCGCCCCCAAAAAGAGCCCGAAGAGGCAGAGGCCCGAGGCGTTGGCCAGGGCCATGTATCGGCTGCAGGCCGCCGCCATGACGGCCTTCTCCTCGTCGGCGACGTACTTGCGCCCCTTGAAGTAGAACAGCGCCGGCCGCGGCAGGTGCCGCACCCGCTTCCAGAGCTGGAACATCTCGTAGTACATCCAGGCCCCGAGCGTGTGGCGTCCCGGTGCGGGCTCCGCGGAGTAGTGGACGGCAAAGCCCGGGTCGTTGCGCCCGTCGTGCATGGGAAGCTCCTGGCCGCCCGCGTGCATGGCGAACTGCCCCGCTTCCCTGCCGATGCGCTCGACCGCCCTGCGGACCCCGTCGGCGAGGACATCGCCGATGCCCTCGCGGCGGATCATCCTCTCGACGAGCGCGACCATGGCCTCCGCGTTGCCCCAGGTGAGATCGAGGCCGCCCGTGTCCGCCTTCGTGAGGATGCCCTGCTCCCAGCACTCCATGGCGAAGGCGATCGTCCCTCCCGCCGAGATCGTGTCCATCCCGGCCCGGTTCAGCAACTCGTTCATGTGGAAGATGCTCTCGAGATCGGCGTTCATGCACTGGGCGCCCAGCGCCAGGACCGACTCGTACTCGGGCTTGTGCACCTCCGGCGACCCCGGCTTCGGCACGCAGATCCCGCCGCAGCCCAGCGGGCACGCATAGCAATGGTACTTCGCCTTCTCCAGGGCTCTGATGTTGTCGGGGTTGACCGAGGCGGAGCGGCCCATGCCCCAGTCGGCGCTCGTGCCCTTCCAGTTCATGACGGGGGCATCGCCCATCTCGACGGACATCTGGTTCATGCTCGTCGTGCCCCACTTGCGCAGGAAGATCTTGTAGAGCATGCCGTCGAGGGCCATCTGGGTGGGCAGAATCCGCATGAGGGCGCCGAGATACGCCATGCCCTTCCCCGCGAGGAAGGGCGGCTGCATCCGGACCCACCGGTTGCACGACCGGCTCAGGCGCTTCATGGCCTCGGCGTCGTGGACGGGGATGCGCAGCTTGCCGTCGAGCACCACCGCCTTGAGGCGCTTGGCGCCCATGACGGCGCCCAGCCCCGAGCGGGCGGCCATGCGGCCCCGGTCGTTGAAGATGCCGGCGATCAGCGAGCGCCTCTCGCCCGCGGGCCCGATCACGGCGACGCGGGCCCCCCTGCCGTGCTCGGCAAGAAGCATCGCCTCGGCCTCGGTCGTGTCCTTCCCCCAGAGGTGCGAGGCGTCGCGCAGCTCGGCCCGGCCGTTTTTCACGTGCAGATAGACCGGCCGCTCGCTGATCCCTCGGAAGAAGACGCCGTCGAAGCCGTTTCTCTTGATGGCGGGGGCGAGGGTGCCGCCGCAGTTGGAGTCGCCCCAGCAGCCCGTGAGGGGGGATTTGCCGACAACGCTCCAGCGGCCCGTGAAGTAGCTGGGGGTCCCCGTCAGGAGCCCGCAGACGAAGCCGAGGATGTTGTCGGGGCCGAGCGGGTCGGCACCCGCGGGGATGCGGTCATGGAGGAGCCGGGCGGCGAGCCCCGTGCCGGAGAGGTACTTCCGGTAGATCTCGTCCGGGATCTCCTCGGCCCGGCTCTCGCCCGTCGAGAGATCCACGTTCAGGATCTTTCCCATGGTTGCGAAGGCCATGCCCGCACCTTCCTTCCATTTCCGTTGCAACGGGTGTAGGGTTGGATGGGGGTGAGCGACTCGATCCGTTCCGGCCCGAACCGTCTGGATTTTTATACCAGAATCCGGGGAAAAAGGCGACGGGCGTTCGAGGTCACGGCGCCCTGTGCCAGCGGATCTTTCCCGTCAGCCAGTTCGGGATGCCGATCCGGTTCCTTGCGGCGTCCCAGTAGTAGGCGCTGCCGCGGAAGGGGTCGAAGACCTGCACGAGGGGGAACTCGATGACCCTCGTGTTCCGAAGCGGCAGGCCGTTGAGCACGGCGGTGTTCTTCACGATCTCCCAGCAGGCGGCGGCGTTGACCATGGAGACGAAGATCTTGCAGTTGCGCGGCGCGATCTCGCCGCGCTGGACCTTCTGCAGCGTCTCGGGGGTGAGCCGCTCGGCGCGGCCGGGAAACATGTAGATCCGCATGAACGCGGGCAGGATGGCCTGGTAGTCGATGTCCCGGGCGTCGATGCCCTCGGTCCCGAAGCCGCCCACGCGCTCGAGCGAGACGTCGCCCTCGTGGGTGAAGGTGCTCACGGCCCAGCAGTTCGACGTGCCGGGGCCCACGATCATGCGCTTGCGCAGCCGGTGACAGACCCGCGGGATGAGGAAATTGGCCTCGATGTCGGTCATCCCCAGGGCGACGATGTCCACCCCCGCGATGACGTCGGCCAGCCAGGCCTCGTCGTTTTTCGTGACCCTGCGGCAGTGGGCGGTCACCTCGCAGGCGGGGTTGACCGCCCGGAGATACTCTTTCCAGGCCTGGGGCTTGGTCTTCCCGACGGCCTCCGCCGTGAAGGGCAGGCGATTGAGGTTGGTGGCCTCGACGACGTCGAAGTCGATCACGACGAAGTGCTGGAAACCCGTGCGCACCAGGAAGTCCAGCACGACCCCGTTGCCCCCGGCACCCGCCACGAGGACCCTGGTCCGACCGATGGCCTCGATGAGCTCATCGGTGAAGTTGACGATCCCCCTCTGCCGGTCGACCAGATGCTCCCACATGCCTCCGCAAGCTCCCCTTTGCCTTTTTGCGCTCTTCTTCGCTTCCGCACCTCGCGAGCCCCGGCCGGGAAGCGGCCCTTCCGCTCCGCCGGCTGCCGCGCCATCAGATCCCGGCAGCGCCCGCCTTCCGATACTCCTCCTCGAGCGCGGCGATGACGTCATGGCCGGCCTTGGCGAGGATGTCCGTCCGCTTCGCGCCGAAGTAATAGAGTTCCTCCGTCGTCATGGGCCGCCCGGCGGAGCGCAGCCACTCGAGGGTGGCCGGCTCGTCCCCGTTCTGGAAGAACCAGCGGTAGAGGTTGCGCCGGCCCTTCGCGCGGCCGTAGCGAGCCTCGTAGCGTTCCCTCATCGTCTCGAGGTTGAGCCGGGCGTACAGGACCCGTTCCCCCGTTTTGGGGCTTGTGCGGGGCTCCGGGAAGACCTCGTCGAACAGCAGGAAGCGCGCGTAGAAGTCCCTGTGGCGGGCCATGACGGAGGCGACGATGTCGGTGCAGCCCATCACGCGGGCGGCGGTGAGGTGGGCCAGGCGGTACAGGTGCATGGCCAGCTCGGGCGGGACGCCGGAGGGCTCCTCCGTCACGACGAGCGACGAGATTTCGCACAGCCGCCGACCGGCCCTGCGCAGCGCGGCCAGCGGCTCGGGGAAGATGCGGTCCGTGGGGAGCCCCAGCGCGGAGTCGGGCATCACCGACACCGAGCCCGTGAGCCGGCCCTTCCTCTCGGCCAGGAAGGTCATCGTCCCGGGGTGCAGGTGGTGGATCGTGCACCACAGGCCGCTGTCACGACCGTAGCGCAGGTCGTAGCCCTCGGCGGTGTAGACGTCGTAGACGAGCCGAAAGGCCTTCTCCCGCAGCTCCCTCGAGTTGGCCACGAGAATCCGCCACTCCCCTTGCTTGCCGAACCGGTATTCGAATTCGCCGCTCAGATGCCCACCCCTGCCATGGCGCTGTGGCCTACGTTATGGGAAAGCGGCGCCCCGTGTCAATAGAAGGATTCCGCCGCCCGTCTTTTCAGGGTACCCACGGATGCGGTTTTCATGTACGATGGGCCATCTTTTTTCATCCCGCCCGGGAAAGGAGACCGCCATGGAACTGGAAGCCGCTGTCCGGGGAAGACGGAGCATCCGCAAATTCAGGGCCGACCCTGTCCCGAGGGCCCTCCTCGAGGGGCTGCTCGAGACCGCACGCTGGGCGCCGTCGTGGGGCAACACCCAGCCCTGGGAGATCCACGTGATCACGGGGGAGCCCCTGGAGGCCTTCCGGAAGGCCAACGTGGCCGCCATGGCCGCCGCCGAGCCGCTGCGCACCGATGTGCCGATGCCCGAGTCCTGGCCGGAGACGCTCAAGGCGCGGTACATGGGGGTCGGCAAGTCCGTCGTCACCGCCCTGGGGCTCAGGCGCGAGGACCGGGAGGGACGCCTCCGTCACCAGCTGAACATGGGGGCCCTCTTCGGCGCACCGTGCCTCGTCGTGGTCACGGTGCCGCGGGACGTCCTCGTGGAGTACGCCATGCTGGACGTCGGCCTCTTCCTGCAGACCTTCGCGCTTGCCGCCCACGATCGAGGGCTCGGCACCTGCATCATGGCCAGCTCGGTCCACTACGCCGATTGCCTGCGCCGGCACGGGGGCATCCCGGAGGACCGGCGGATCATCATCGGCGCAGCCGTGGGTTACCCGGAGACGGAAGCCCCCGTCAACCGCTTCGACCGCCAGAGGGCCGACCTGCAGGACTTCGTGCACTGGGCCGGGTGAGGGGGCGCAAGGGATGGCGCAGCCGCGCAGGCCCCGTTCCGGCTACCTGCTTGCCGCCCTTGCGGCCCTGTTCTGGGCCTCGTCGGGCACGGCGGCCAAGTACCTGTTCCTCAACGGCGTCACGGCCTTCGAACTGGTGCAGATGCGCACCACGCTGGCCGCGGGGATCGTCTTCGCCTGGCTCGCCGTCCGCGACCGATCCCTGCTCGCCGTGGAGCGGAGCGATCTTCCCTATTTCGTCACCCTCGGGGTCGGGCTCGCGGCGGTGCAGTTCACCTACCTCTTCGCCATCAGCAGGATCCAGGTGGCCGCCGCCATCCTGATCCAGTACCAGGCTCCCCTGTTCGTCGCCCTCTACACCCTGATCGTCCTGCGCGTGAACCTGCCGCCCGTCGTCTTCGCCGCCATGGCCGGCTCGCTCTTCGGCTGCTGGCTCGTCGTGGGGGGATACAACCTGGACCTGCCGGCCCTCAACCGGGTCGGGCTGCTCTCGGCCCTGGCCTCGGCCGTCACCTTCGCGTGGTACACGGTGCGCTGCGAGTACGGCATGCAGCGCTACCCACCCTGGACGGTCGTCTTCTACGGGCTGCTGTTCGCCGCCGTGACCTGGAACCTCCTCCACCCGCCGCTCACCGGGTTCCTCAAGCCGTCGGGAGCCGCGCAATGGGGCTGCGTCCTCGTCGTCGGGTTTCTCGGCACGGTGCTGGCCTTCATCTGCTACAACGAGGGCATCAACCGCATCGGCGCGACCCGCGCCAGCATCACGGCGACCCTCGAGCCGATCACGGCGGGACTCATCGCCTGGCTCCTGCTCGGGGAGGCGATGGAGCCCTGGCAGGTCCTGGGCGCCGCCCTCGTGATTGCCTCCATCATCGGGCTTCAATGGAGCGGCCGGTCCGAGGGCAAGGGCTGACAGCCCTTCATCCCGGGCCGGGCATCGCCCGGCCCTTTTTTCTTTTGTCAGGACCGGCGCCTTCTGCTATGGTTTCTCCGAAGGGACATTCACCGGAGGATGGCACCATGGGAAAAGACCACAGGGCAAGACGGATCTTCCTGTTGCTGTTTGCCGCCGCGGCCGCGGCCCTTCTGAGCTGTGCGGCGGGACAGCCGGACCGCTTCCCGACTGCGCGGGATGACGAGGGGGCCAGGAAAGCCTTCCTGGAGGCCTCGGCGGTTCTGTTCCACCCCCGCTGCCTCAACTGCCACCCCGCGGGGGACGCACCGACGATCCGTGATGACGGGCAGCCGCATATGTTCAACGTCAAGCGCGGCCCCGAGGGCAAAGGGGTCGGGGCCATGCACTGCACGCTCTGTCACAGGGAGAAAAACCAGCCCGGGGGGCCTCCCGGCGTTGCCAACTGGCACATGCCGCCGGAGAACATGCCCATGGTCTTCCAGGGCCGCACGCCCGGAGAGCTGTGCCGCCAGCTGAAGGACCCGAAGCAAAACGGCGGTCTCACGGGCGACCAGGTCATCGGGCACATCGACAGGGACCCCCTCGTGCTCTGGGGATGGGATCCCGGTGAGGGTCGCTCTGTGCCGAAGATGGGCCACAGGGAGTTTTCGGCCAAGATGCACGAGTGGGTGGCCAAGGGCGGGGCGTGCCCGGAGTGAAGACAGAGGGGAAGAAGGTGAGAGGGTAAGAGGGTAAGACAAAGAAAGCAGGTGGAGGCCGTCCCCACCTGCTTTTTGTTTCCACGATCTTTACGAGATGACCTTCCGGAGGGCGTCGAGGAATCGCTCGACGTTTTCCTTCCTTGCCGTGTGCCCCATGAGGCCGATGCGCCAGATCTTCCCGGCCAGGGGCCCCAGGCCGCCTCCGATCTCGATCTTGAACTCGCTTCGCAGCCGCCGCCGCACGGCCAGCTCGTCGATGCCCTCGGGGCACCAGGCCGTGTTGAGCATGGGGAGCCGCCAGGGCTTCTCGACGACCATCCTGAGGCCCATCTCCTCGAGCCCCTTGACGAGCAGCAGGTGGTTCTCGAGGTGACGGCGGAAGACCGTTTCCGGCCCTTCCTCGAGGATGAGCAGCAGCGCCCGGTACAGGGCGTAGGTCATGTTGACCGGCGCCGTGTGGTGATAGACGCGGTTCTGGCCCCAGTAGTTGGCGATCAGCGAGATGTCGAGGTACCAGTTGGGGACCTTCGTCCTGCGGCCGGCCAGCTTCGCCATGGCCTTCTCGGAGAAGGACAGCGGCGCGAGGCCCGGGGGGCAGGACAGGCACTTCTGGGTGCCGCTGTACAGGGCGTCGACGCCCCAGTCGTCCATGCGCACCTCGATGCCGCCCAGGCTCGTCACCGTGTCGACGAGGTAGATCGTGTCGGTGCCCTTCAGCAGGGCGCCGATCTCGGCCACGGGGTTGCGCACGCCCGTCGAGGTCTCGGCGTGGACCACCGCCACGATCCGCCAGGTCTTTTCCTTGAGCTTCTTCGCGACGTCCTCCACGACGACCGGCGTGCCCCAGGTGAACTCCAGGGCGTCGACCGCGGCCCCGAGGCGGCTTGCCACCTCGCGCATCCGCACGCCGAAGACCCCGTTGATCAGGACGAGCACCGGATCGCCCGGCTCGACGAGGTTGACGAAGCAGGCCTCCATGCCCGCCGAGCCCGTGCCGGAGATCGGAACGGTCAAATTGTTTTTCGTGTGCAGGAGCGTCCGCAGGTGCTCCTTGAGCTCGTCCATGATCTGCAGGAAATAGGGGTCGAGATGGCCCAGCGTCTTTGCGCCGATGGCCCTGTAGACCTCCGGGGGCACGCAGGAGGGCCCCGGCCCCATCAACAGCACTTCCTCGATCCCGTCGAGCAGATTCCTCATGGCATGATCCTCCTTCTCGTTTGTCGTTCCGCGGGGCCTCGTCAATCCCGGGGAACCAGGACGATCTCGATCCGGCGGTTCTTCGCCCGCCCTTCCGGGGTGTCGTTCTCCGAGACGGGGCGGTATTCGCCGTAGGCGGCGGCGGACAGCAGGGCGGGGTCGACGCCGAGCCGCTGGAGATACCGGGCCACGTTGATGGCGCGGGCCGCCGAGAGTTCCCAGTTCGAGGGAAAAGCGCGGGCCAGGGCCGGGCTGATCTTGACGTTGTCCGTGTGGCCCTCGACGCGGATCGCCTTGTCCTCCGCCTGGCCGATGACCTCGGCCACCTTCTGCAGCACCTGCCGGCCCTCGGGCTTGATGTCGGCCTTGCCGGAGTCGAAGAGAATGGCGTCGACCAGGTTCACGGTGAGCCTTCCCTTGAGTTCCGTGATCGTGACCTGCCCCTCGGCGATCTCCGACTTCATCTTCTCGATCATGGCCGCATAGGTCTTGCTCGTCTCCTCCTTGACCGCCTGGACCTCGACGACCTTCTTGCGCTGATCCTGCAGCTGCAGGGCGAGCTCGTCGCGCTCTTTTTCCAGGGCCGCGATCCGGGCGGCCTGCTCGCCGCCCTTCTGCTCGCAGACGGCGAGCGACTTCTCCAGGCCCCCGGCCTCCTCCACTTTCTTGAGGTACGTGCTTTCCGTCACCATGCACCCGGATGCAAACAGGGCAAGCGCCGCACAGCCCACTGTGAGCCAACCCGTTCTGA
>Ga0208940_1003456_pt1 | contig 13316 bp, 10 predicted proteins | sample AD_JPNNA6_MetaG_FD_184445 | JGI IMG/M metagenome (GOLD analysis project Ga0208940, IMG submission 184445) | Active sludge microbial communities of municipal wastewater-treating anaerobic digesters from Japan - AD_JPNNA6_MetaG (SPAdes) (version 2) | ecosystem: Engineered > Bioreactor > Anaerobic... | reverse complement strand
GTTACAGCCTTGTATGTTGCAATTTTAATTCCTGTTATTTTTCCATTTGCATCTCTTATTGGCTCAAACGTTCCTGTTTTTACTATTTCGTTTGTTTTAGGGTTTCTAATATCTTGTCCTGCTAAAGCACTTGTACTTACAGGCAATCCACCGATAATTGAATTAAACAAATCATCTACCTCTGTATTTTTAATTTCTGACATAGATTTAGTGAATTGGAATTTCTTGCTCGCTAAATCATACAACTTTTGGTGGTATGCTTCTACCTCGTTTTGTTTCCTGATTGCTAAAGATTGATTCTCGTCTACTGTCTTATCATACAGAGTAGCCAAATCATCATTTTTAGAGAAATATGAACGGATTTTCGTAGCTGCATCTTCGGGTGTAATCATTCCCCTATCAACCCACGGTTGTAGCTTTGTATATGCTTCTAATTCCATTTTCCTTAATGACTCCCTCATGATTTTTGTGGCATCCTCAGATAGTTTTTTATCTTGCCTATCATTACCATAAGTAGCAACTAATGCTTTTATATTCCCATCATACTGTTTTCCTAATATCTTTTCAGTGTCAATGGGTGCATAAACAATTTGTGGCTCTGTAATAGAACGTTCTTCTTTAGGTAAATTCTTCCAATCGTTATAACTTTTAATTGATTCTGCTACATTTATATCATCATCTCCTATTTTTCCTTTCGATATAGCCTTTAGTCCATCTGAATACTTTTGACTTTGTAATATACCTGATGTTGCATAAGCCTCTATTTTAGCAAGCCTTCCGCTGTTTTCAGCCAAATGTGCCACATCACTAAATGGGTCTACTCCGTTTTTTTGTGCATCAATATTGAATTTTACCAAATCATCAATCTGCTTATTAACTTCGGGTAAATCAGCATCCCAAACCTTTGAACGTATATCCTGTAACTGCTTGTAAAATCCTTGCTGATTATCGTTTGATAACTTCTGTTTTAACAGTGCAGACTGCGCTTTTGCCTTTTGTTTCTGTGCGCCTAAGTTCAGGATATTGTCGATAGGAGAAAGTCTGCTTTCTCTACCAAATATCACTGCATCGCCTTCGCCCGCCTGTGTGGTATGTACAATTCCTTGACCTGCCATTAGTTAAAAGCTATTGGTTGTGGTTTATAATGCAATGCAGGGTTCATCAACTTTCTTAATTTAATACCTAAAGAATAGTCTGCATCAGAACTTGTATCAACGTTATTCATATTTATTCCCAATCCTGATTGGGTGTTATTCATAAATGAATTTGGGTCGAATTGTGCGCCTGCAGCCATACCTGCCATTCTCGACATTCCCTTTGGACCATAGGTAGCCAATGCATCTTTTGCATCTTTCTGTTGCCCCATGCCAATAGCTAAATTCGCACCGTCACTCAAAGCGTTAGAAATATTGGTTTGCCCTGCCTGTGTTAATGCCCTTGCCTGAGCCGCTTTCTCTGCGTATGGTTGCCATTTATTGAAATCCCATTGCTGTTGCTGTAATTGAGATTTTTCACCTAATAATCCCATTAGTTTAGCCAAATCCTGTTGTTGAAACTGTGCGCCTTGCACTCCTATATTAGTAAGGTTGTTTTGTAGTTGTCCGTTTCCTGCTAACATTGCCGTTAATGCACCTGCACCACTACCTGCCGTATCTTGTATTTTACCTACCTGATTCGCTGCTGTGGCTTTTGCTTGATCCTCCATTGCAGATTGTCCTGCAAATCGCGGGTCTAAATACTGAGAACGTGCCATTCCTTCCTTTTCAGTAAAGGCTTCGGGTGTTGTCATTACAGGGCGACCTTGCGCATCTAACTCTTTCTGTAATTTTTTACCGTGTACAAGCTGTGCGATAGCTGTACCGAGTTTAAAAAGTCCGTCAACACCTGATATTGCAGCACCGGCTATTGTTCCTCCATTTGCCATTTTGGTATTTTTAGTTTCTTTTGCAACTATTGTATATACAAATATAGTAAAGTTTTATTACCTTTGGTAATTAAATTCAACTTTTCATGTTTAAAGCGAAAATAAAAGATAAAATATGCGCGGGAACGGGAATTTATGAAGGTTTCGGTTGCGGTAGTCCATGTAGTACCGAGTTTAATGGCTTATGCCAAAAGTGCCTGAATGCTAAACGCCAGGAGGATACCTTTGAGTTTGCTAAGGTGGATATTTCTGCTATTGAAGATTTGAAGAAAATTATTAAGCAAATAAAAAACGGGTACACAAAAATTGCTTACAAGTTATACATCCACGAATTAAAGCTGTCGGCAAAGGAAGCGGAAGATGCAGGAACGGACAAGGTGAGATTCGAGGGATTTATGCGTGATGAAAAATTATGTAACAGCTACAAAGGAAAGGTATCTCGTGCTTTGAATTACAAAGTGAATCCGAGAGGAACACCGCACACAGCCATAGTGTTTACGCTTGTTTTCAGGCAAGTAGGTAAAAACAGGTTGCAAAAAACGCAACACCAAAACAGTATTAATAAAATATTCAACCGACCTAAAACGGAAGATTCGGCAGTGAATAGAACGTTTTCTGTATTGGATAAAATGAGTGATGAATTAAGAAAACCTGCAGTATAAATGAGAATGAATTTTACAATCAGCGATTTGAAAAACAGTGCCGTAGCAGGATTAAATACTACTGTTTTATCTGAGTTGAGTGTAAATAAACCGAAAGGAAAGTCGAAATACGGAAATAAGACTGTGGTGTATGATGGAATGCGCTTCCATAGTATAGGAGAAAAAGACAGATGGGTGATACTAAAATTGCTCGAAAAAACAGGAGAGATTAAAGATTTAAGAAGGCAAGTAAAATATATACTTGAGGTTGATAATAAAAAAATAGAAAGCTATATCGCAGATTTTACATACTACGATATGAGTGGGAACTTTGTGGCAGAAGATTTTAAGGGCGCACGTACGTCGGATTTTAAACGCAAGAAAAAATGGATGCTTGAATTTTATGGAATTGAGATATTAGAAACTTAACATATTTATTAATCAATAATCAAACAAACAAAATGAAAAAAACAATTATCCTTTTGCTAATGGCTTTCGCAGTATCGTTAAGCATGGCGCAGACAATCTCACTAACCGCTTACCAAAAAAACAAAACAGTAAACGCAGACAGTGTGTATGAATTTAACCCTACTTACATTGTAAGTTGCTATTCAATTTCCGGTATCACACGTTTGGAGTATGACTACAACAAATTAGGAAATACCACTTTGTTCTTCGTTAGACAGCCTGTTGACTCGGTATTGAAGTATTCTAACAATTACTCATCCAATCTTGTGAAATTAAAGAAAGCAATGTCGTTTGGTGGTAAGGTAGATAGCTTTAACACATATCTCTTTAATATAAAAAATATTAAAGGTTTCAATACAGGAACAACACCGCCACAAACATCGGCAACATCTAAGTTGTTATACAAAGCGTTTGGCAATATGTACACATTTCCTATAATTGAAACAAAAGCAAGGATTAAAACGGTAATTGATTCTACTGTAAATCTTCATTAATAACGATTAAAATAAATACAATGAACAAAAGAAATTTATCACCGAGAGTTGGTGAAGCAGCAAACTTCAAAGGCAGTTTAGTTACTCCACAAAACATAACAAAAGACACTGAAAAGAAAATTGAAGTTAAAGAAGAAAAGGAAGAAAAAGCTGAAACTGAAAAGGCTGAAAAGAAAAGTAAGTAGTCAGGAAGCAGATAACCTAATTTTAAAAAAAATCCGTAAAGAAATTTACGGATTTTTTTATTGCTTAAAAGTTAGAACGTGGCATATAATCAGCGTAAATATTAACTGCAAAAAGCAACACATGATTATCACTTTCATTTTCTAAGCGTATCATTAATGTTTCACCAACCAAATCATTACCATTATATAGTGCCAAATCTTTATTAGGTGTATTCGTGTCTTTCAGGAATGCAGCGTTAAACCCACCGTTCTGTTGCTTAATCATTGCATCTGGTGTATTGCTTTCAATATCTCTGAATGCTCTTGAATTAAACACTTTTACCAATGGATTACTCCACCTTTCATTGCTTTCGATAGAGAAGTTTTGGAACTTCTTCAAATCACTCGGATTCTTATTGAATACTGGCGTTATTACTTGTTTGTATTTAACACCGTAGAACTCAACGTATTTATCGCCTTTCTCATTCTCGTATAATTTACCACCTACAAAAGATAATAAGCCCCTACCTATACTTGCATACATTTCAGGTTGATACGACCTAAACCCGAACCATGCATTCCATTTGTCGGAATAGGTATTCGTTTTACCATCTACTTTTATTGTTGACAGTGCGGTTGTATATTTTTTAAATTGAGGATCATTGTCACCGATATTGCTTCCATTACCCGTTCCATTCAGGTATGATAAATCTGCATTCAATGAAATATCTATCGGTAAAATGGTAAGGTTATATTCCGTATTTTTAAAATCGTATCCACCTTGACATTTTACGATAAGAACATGAAGCTCGTCTGGTATTAGTTTAAATATAGCACTCAGCGCATTGTAGCATCTTTCCTGTAATCCACTTCTTTTATATCGTTGGTCGTAACCGCTTGTATTCTGTAAGCCTGCCTGTTTATTGTATTCCCAAATTACACCACGATGTGTATCAAAAAATAAGCATCCGTTCTCTTTTCGTTGGTGACTTTCTTTGTTTCTGCACCCTGCATTCTCTGACATATAGTATGGTGCTGATAAAAATCTGTCTGAGTTATATACCACTTCCTGTCCGTCACCTAAGAATGCAGTAGTTTTATTGATATGTCGTGTATGGCATCTGTCGTACTGAGCAACAAACAGTACATCATCGTAACTGTCCATTATCGTAATAGCACCTTTTCCGCCTGTCACCACCACTTCATCTAATCCGGCGAATGAATGCGAATTATTAATAAGGCTTTCTGAAATGTATTGTCCACTGAAACGTATTACATCTTCCCTGCGGAGTTGTTTGTAATTGCTGTTTACAAAATCAGGTCTGCCAATGTCGTTATCTTTTAAAATTGTTCTGTCGCTTGGTGACGGGTCCTCAACTTCATGAATGTATGTTGTATTGCCATCGTCATTTTTTGCATACATCTTTCTGTTTCTTCTGTATGCGTCACCTGTATTCAATACTACTGTAGTATTTTCCCATGCACGTAATGGTGTGTAAGGATTCAATACTTTATTGTATTCACCAATTTCATAGAAAAGGTGTTTTTCTGTTTTCGTTTTAATTCGTAATACTTCTACCACTTCACCTTTCTTTATTTCATCAAGGCTATCCATAACGGGTATCACGAAATAATTTCCGCGTTGTTCTTTTATTTCTACATCCACAAATTCGCGCAATGTTCCATCACTTTTTAAGATAAAGCGAAGTCTATCGCCTTTCTCAAATGCCCATCCTTTTTTGCTTTCAGAATTACGTTTTTGGTATTCCGTAAATGATGTTTGCAGGTCAAGATATATTTCGTTTGCTGTGGAAGAACCGTATGTTGTTTCGGTAATATCCTCTACCGTTTCGTTATCTACAATTTTGGTATCGTATTTCTCTACATACTTTACATCGGATACAACCATCTGCACATAGGATTCATATACCTGACCTGGCGTTCTAAGTATCAATGCATGGGTAGTCCATATTGGCGGTTGTTCCTTAAATATCACACTGACTTTAAAATATCCGTTTGCTTTTGTGGTTGCATTTATAGGAACTCCATCAGCATCAGTTGTAAGTTGCGGTAGATAATCCTTTATATACTCTGTTGTAAATGGCAGTCGTAATCGGTGTTTCTTTTCGTTGAACTGTACAGTATTCTTGCGGTTTGCTCTATCCATATACGTCATACCAAAGTCATACACATCACCATTTTTCAGAAAATACGACAATCCTATATCATCGGTATCTATTACCAGATCCAAAGGGTAAACATTGGTGTTATTGTATGCACCCGAACCGATTGTAATATCGAAAGACCTTAAAGTAAAATCCTTTGTGATACATCCACGTTCATCGTAGAATATCAATGTTCCTTTTCGTGTTTGTCCACCACTGTTTACATATACAACTAAATCGTAACTACCATCTGCACCTGATATTTCTACCCTGCCTGTGTTGGTACATACGATTGTGATTCCCTGCAATGGCACACCATTTTGATTGCGGATAACTCCTTTAATATGTGTACGGTTGTATTTTGTAATGTTCGGATTATAGTTTGGAATATTTATATGTACATTCCTTGTGAAACCAACAGTAAGATTGTTGTTTGGTAGCGCCTCTGCCGTTCCGTCATAAATAGATGTAAGCCTACCTTTGTATATATTCTCACTTGTATTTATAAAATCCAAATCAGGCATTCCGACATCCCTAACCTGTGTTTTGAAGTGAATATCTTTTTGTAATACATCATCAAAATTATCTGCACTGAAATAAAAACCATTGTGATCCGTTTTTCTCCTATTGCTAAAGTACTCGAAAGGAAAATCCTCACTTGGGCCAAGATATGCTTTGAAGTCAGCTAATTCAACCGGCGTTCCTTCTGCAAATTTTTCCAATGTAGTATTTCCACCCGAAAACCCATCATTATCCAATACATATCCATTTATCATAGCACTGCCATGTCTTACAGCCTCATCTCTTTTTGTAACATCCTGTATATAAAAATCAGGCAATGTAAAAACACCATTCACTACTGTTGTATCATCAATGGTGAACATAAATTCTGTCACCTTATCTTTGTAAACGCCATTTTCCTTTATGCCGATTACCTGTGTAGATGTTTTTTGAAACAAATTGTTAGATGCATCGTAATATTTCCCATACCCTAATTTATCTGAACCATCAATGGGTTCACTGACAAGATGGCTGGCTAAACAGAAAATATAAGTACCATACGGTACATCATTTATATCTAAAATAGAATATACTTTTTTGCCTGAACTAACCGCTGTATCAAAGTGTATCCTGTTGTCATTAGTCCTTAAATCAATAATACCTCTGTCTGCATTATAATAATCTATACCATCTATCTTTATCTGTTTGCTTAATCCTTTAAAATCCGTACCACGTAAATATCCCCACCATCCACCATCAGGTAAATATTGGTCATATCTATCTGGTAAATCATCATTTCCCCTACCAGGCATACCTCCAAATACTGTTGATGTATAATCCTTATTTGTTCCATCTGGTCCTGAGCTATCAGAAAATCTTGCGATAGGTTGATTGTCTCCATGCTTCGTCATAAAAAAGTTTTGTATGCGTATCTTAGTGCGCACTGTAGCCACTTTTCCTGTTTTCTTTGGATAGAATTTTACATCTAATTCAAAATTACCACAATCGCCATCATAGTTTTCTGTAATGTCAGCGAATCCTACTCTATCTGCAATAATCTCCAATTCACCTGCCTGTAATGGCACACAATCGTACTGCTTTTGTTCGGTTATATCATCTACTATTTCCGCATAAATATCGTTGTAGAATGTGTATTTAAACTCGTCTTTACGTAAATCACAAACAGAAATTTCTGCGAATTTATACAGTTTTCCGATATTGGTATTTCTGTATCCTAATATTACTTTTTCAATGGTCTGTAACTGCTGTAAGTCGTTGAATAAATCAAATATAGGGTCGTTGTAGTCAATTACAATAGAGTTGTAATTAGAGGAACATCTATCTGTGGTATCAACCATTTTTGAATAAGGCGACCATGCGCTGTATGTGCCATCTGTATATTTCAACTGTGTACGCATCTGCCATGTGTTACCACCGATAAGGTTTCTCCTAAATTTTCCATCTACATGAAGGCTGACTTTTGGTGCCAATGATAGCGGATATTTCACGTAATCAATCTGACGTTCATTGTGCGGTAAGTCATAAAAGTTCAATGCCACACCATCTTTAATTTCCGCTTGCATGGTTTGTCCATGCCATTGAACGTCTTTTTGTGTAACTTTCATGCAATCACAATCGTCAATATCAAAGAAAACATCAAGTGATGCCTTCCCCATGCTTATTATTTCCCCATCAATTAATACATGATAATCAGAAAGCCCTGGTAAATCATCTATTATCCATGACTTTTTAGTCACATAGCACCAATCTAAACGTATACATCGTGGCGGATTGTAATTATGCTCTACCCATTTTATGTATTTGCTGTCGTGTAACTTTACTGTCGCTAAATGAAATTCACTAAAATCCAACACCTTATTATCGGGTGTGTCACCAAACAGTAATTTTATTTTCTCGTTGGTGTCCTGCGGTTGGTAGGCATAAATGCCATTGTATCCTAAGCTATTCCATACCAAATAATATAATCTTTGGTTTTTTACATCCTCGCACCAACCGATACACTTATTTATTCCTTCCGGCAACTCAAATATTACTTCTTTAGTGCCACGAATATTTTCCCAAATACGCTGTGCTTGTTCGTCAGAAGTTCCTAATCTGCCATTCAGAATTTCAGGCATAGTACCTTCACCCATATACCGCGTTTCGGTATCCAAGTCCTGCTTCTGCGGTATTATTTTGTGTGGGTATTTGTGCGCCATAATACTACCTTCCTAAATGTGTTTGTGAAATATTCTTACGTCTTGATTTTACAGCATCTTTCAGGTAGATGCGTATTTTAAAGTTTTTATAGATATTGTACTGTCTACGTAATTCATCCTTGAATACGGCAATCATGCGACCACCCTTATCCATTTCATTGCTATATCTGATATGCGCTACAATGTATTCGGATAATTCTGCAGGTAAATAAGTGGTTTCTCCTGCTTCAATTCCATTAGATTTGTATTCCAATACCAATTTTCCTGCATCACCACTACATACTGAATGCACATACAGTCTGTTTCCTTTAATCTCATAGAATCCTTTTGATACGTATGCAGGATATGAAGGCATGGACATTGAACGACCATTGTAATAAATATTATTCCAAGAACCGGCTTCACCGTACCAAGTCAAATCCTGTCCACTTGAAAGACAGTTACAGTCATTACATATTCTTTGCTCGTCTGTAACTTCTTCGTCACAACCACAATCATTATTGGAAAATCCTGACGGATCAACATCGGTGCAAGTTCCTAATTCTGTTACTTCATATTCACCATCTGCATCTGTTACGGGAATCGTGTACGAGCATACATTTAGTGCAGGATACTGTTGGATGTTATGGTAAACGGTTATACTTTCTGCATTTGGATTTTCAATGTTTTTAGTATAAGTAAATTCAATTGGCTCTGCACTTTTTACTAAAATATTGTATAGTGTTCCTGTACCTTCTTCTGTAGGGCAACCGATTTTATAGTAATTATCTTTTTTCTCGTAACCGCAAATAGAATCATCGCGGTCTAACTCCAATATTCTGCCATTTACACAATATCCGAGCTTATATACTTTTAAAAAATCATCAGGTAGTACAATGCTATTCATAGCATCTAAATCCAACATGATAGATTTTACGTTTTCTTCAATGGTAAGGTTTAATTCACGCAGGGCAATACGACCATACATCAGGTAACGTAACCTATTTTGCTCTCCCTCGTTTTTACGTAAGGCGAACTCGTTGGCGATATTTTCTAAGGTAGTTTCCATCTTATCTTCTTACTCCTCCTGGTGGATTATTTTTACCATCGTTTACCATATCATTCTGCTCGTTTGCCTGTGGTGAGTACCATGCGCGTAATGCCTGCATGATAGGTTCTACTAAATGCTCAGGCACCGAACTTTCCCTGTTGTATTTTCCGATTCCTTGTATCATTCTTACTTTCAGCTTGTCTATTTCCGACACATCATCTACAAATACCAATCGGTGTTCGTCGCACTCTAATTCATAGTAATAAATGATGCTTTTCACTTCATTGGTTACTCCAATTGATTTATACATACGGTACTGCCCTAAATCCACGAATGTGAATTGTGTTTCAATATCATTTGTGTAGTATAATTGTGGAATACCGCGACCATGTATTATGAATGGTGCTGACGGTAATATCAGATAGCTTTGTCCGTTCTTTGTAACGACATTTGCTGTAAATGTTGTGTATAGTGTGGTATCTAAACCACCTGCTTCAAGCGCGTATGTTTCATAGAAATCCTTTCGGATATAGAACGGTAGCATTGCCGAAATACGTGCGAATACTTCATCTTCCTTGATAGAGAAATCCTGCGATACATCACCGCCTGCTTCATTTCTGAGTAATAATTCCGCTATCTCGCCGTATTTCATTATCTTGAATTTTTACCAATGTATTTACCAATCATCTTCCCTTTCTCATGCCAGTTCGCTAAATCCGCATCCCAAACCATTCCTTTATCCTTTTTATTAATCAAATTCTTTTCCCTTTTCGGTGACAGTAAATAATTGCCGAAGTCAACCATTTCTTTTAGGTTATATGTCGGCTGTTTACTCACCTTTCGCTATTTTATTCTCTGCGTATGCCATTGCTGGTTGGTCGGAAGTGTATTTCGCATACTCTTTCACCATCCTTGCTACAATAGCATCTAACAATAATCCACTCCATTCCAAATGCACACTTCCTGTTGGATTGTAAACGGGTTCTCCATTTACAATTGTGTACGCCCATACAGGAGTTTGTGGTTTTTTCAAATACGTTACCTCTACTGCATCTACAGGATTATGGAAATAGAAATCTATGTACGTGGAATAAGGGCAACAGAAATCATCCTTGATAATCGTGCTTTTTGTGCGGTACGACCACTTATCTTCACCAATGATGTCAATGTCCTCGTTTGCTTTTCTGTACTTTACAATTCCTTGTGCCGTAACTGCCGTTTCGCAATCGTTACATTCATCCGCATTATCAACTGTTTCCTTTACATAGTTTATGGAACGGATATTCGTTATGTAGCAATCTTCGGGAAGTTGTGACCATAGTACCTGTCCTATACCTGTTGAAAGGATTACCTTTTCTTTAAACGGCACTAAATCAAGATGAATCTTTTTTGTGCGTGCGTATGCAATACGTGACACCGCTGAGTTAAATTCCATTTGCTCAGGCAATCCCAACCTTTCAAGCCATAAGCCATAAGATGCAAGTTTTGCGAGTTCAATTTTCTTCTCAGGAGAAACGTATCCCTGTTGCGTCTGATTTGACACAAAATCGAATCTTTGAAAAAGGTCGTTTATATTGATCATCAGACATTAGTTAGGTTTTGTAATAAAAAGAAAAAGAGATAGATCCACCCGCAGCTATTTCTATTTGATTATAACCATCTACTTTTAATTGTCCTGTTAAACCAGCAAATATTATATTCTGATACCTTGCACCTGTCAATGATAGGTCTGTGCAAATAAGAGCAGGAATAACCATTATTATTGTATTTCCTGTAGGTAATCCATCTATTAATACAGTACCTACAGGTATGTCTGCCGAATATGCTCCTAAAAAATACACCCAAACTCCGCCATCGTGATATTTACGTACTTGAAAACTTCCATCCGTAAGACTTGCGCTTAAAGTTGCCGTTATCCATGCATCATATCCATTTTTATCAGCCTTGTCGTTCTGCAAATCCACAATATCACTTTCCGCAGCTATCAAATTTGTATTGATAGTATCTACTAATGCCATGAATTTGTCTTTCTTCTCAATTTCAGTATCACCTACTAAGAAATTGAAAGATGAAGGCACTGTTGTTCCCTCAAACCATGATGTTACAATATCTGTAATCAAGAAAGGTGTAGGTGTTTCGTATGTTTCCGTTCCGCAAGCACCGCCTGTTGCAGCGTCTGATGTAGTAGTAAGCAATACTCTTACATTATGCCAATTCGCAGCAATTAAATCGGGTGTTGTATATACTGTCGGGTCGGCAACCAAACTTCCTGTCACTGTATATGAGTGCAATACTACGTTTGATGAATCTCTAACTTGTACCAAATACTGCTCTAACGTAACCACGTTTGAACCATAGGTAGATAAGTTTGTGATAACAGCTTGTAGGTATCCTGTTGACGTTGCTGATAATGATAAATTGTATAATGGCGTAACTGTGCTACACGCAATCGCTGCTATCGGATTAACCGTAATGTACCATATTGCCGAACTTGTTCTGCCCTCTCCATCTGTTATTGTATATCCAACTTGGTCGCCACCACTATATCCTGTTGTCGGTACAAAACGTATTGTTTTACCGTCAGGTCGTACTGTCGCCACACCATTACTCGGTGCTGTTGTAATTGTCACTACTACATCGGAAGAAAAGAAATCGTTTTCTGTAACTAATTTATCAACTGTCGTATTGTATGCCGTAACCGAATAATCAGGTTGTGCTACAGGTGCGGGTGTCGCCAATACTGTCGCCAATGAATCTAAAATGTATTGACGTTTATCTTCTTCTGTTCCACCTGTCGGAAATCCTGCTAAAGCACTTGTATCCAATCCCTCAAACCATGAAGCGTTTAATGTCGCCATTATTGTCGTCGCTAATGTATTGAATTGGTTAGTCACTAATGTATTTAAAGTCGCTTGGCTTAAACAGATAGTAACCGTTTTTGTATCTCCCGTAATATCAGTATCAATATTGATAAGGTTGTTACAGCTTTCAAATACGTAATCGAATGCGGTGCCAGGACCTCCTGAGCTTCCACATACACCTGTCACCCAAATATCTTCTTCACTTCCACAGTCGTCACATCCGCAGTCACCTAAAATTTCTTTCAGTTCTGCCATGTACGAATTTGATGTATCCACTTTTCCGCATTTACGGTTAAGGGAAACCAATGTCCATAGTGCGGTTGCTCGGTTAATCTTCGCTAATAATATGTCGGCACTCTTCTTGTCTTTTGCTTTAATTTCTTCGTACTTATTCCATAATCCGTTGAATCCACAACGAATGTCGCAGATACCACTGCAATCTACCTGATAGTCAGATTTTCCTGTTAAAGTTTGACTTACCGAGAAATTATCCCCATACGCCCACGTTCTCGTAGTAGTAACCTGCATGGTATAAACACCATTTGCTAATTGGTCGTCAGTCCATTCCAATAATCCTGTCAATGCCGGTTCTTCTTCCGTCGCTGCAGGATAATAAATTTTATGTTCGTAATCTACCTGTGTACTGCCTGAGTAATCGGTTATATCCTTACTTGTCAGTTTAGCACAAAAGCAATCGCTTTCAGGGTCAAACTTCACACACGGCTTTTCAAAGTTTATGGTTTGTGTATAGGTGTATTCAAATGTTTCTTCGGTGTCAACACTATACCATTTTAGTTTAACGGTGTAATCGCCAACAATAAACTTACCCCCCGAAAGAGGTAAACCTGT
>Ga0208940_1003423_pt1 | contig 13386 bp, 12 predicted proteins | sample AD_JPNNA6_MetaG_FD_184445 | JGI IMG/M metagenome (GOLD analysis project Ga0208940, IMG submission 184445) | Active sludge microbial communities of municipal wastewater-treating anaerobic digesters from Japan - AD_JPNNA6_MetaG (SPAdes) (version 2) | ecosystem: Engineered > Bioreactor > Anaerobic... | reverse complement strand
TTAAACTGCCAAGCTTATATTTTCCTTCATTTAAAGATAGAGTTCCCAGGTTAAAACTTCCTGGTTTGAAATATAGTGTATGTGCTATGTTAGAAAAGGGTTTATCCTTTTTTTTCAGATTAGCATTTGTTCCCAATCGCCAAAATAAAAGGTCATTAAGTTTTGTTTCATTTCCTTTTTTGCCGTATTTCATCTGCCAAGTATTATCTAAATTAAAAGTTAGATTGGATGCCTCTTGGGAATTGCTTACCCCGATACTGCCAAAACTGTATAAATCGGAATTCTTCCTGGTGTCCGGGCGATAGGAATAGCCGATATTAGGTGTAATTATATGCCGAATAGAGTTAATAGGGAAATTTTTAAAATTCCGCAAACCGTACAAATTAAATCTGGCATTTGCAGATGCAGTCCAGGAATAACCTCTGGCAAATTTATCATCATTTCTATCTCTATCCATCCACGCTTCCGTATAGTCAAAATTCTTCCCTAAAGTTAACCATCCGAATAAATTGGAATTATGAGAAATTCCGGCATTTTGTTTTATTCCCAAATGATGTTCATTCAGCATCCTAATTCCTATTGTATCAGCAGGATCAATTGTGTTATCCCAGAAAAAATCACCTAAGGAATAATTCTTTTCTCTTAAATTCCCTGTATGCTCTAAATAAACATTATAGCGATAATTAAAATTGCTTAGCCAGGAATTGGAAGATACATTAAAAAGTTCAGAAACGGGTCTACTGGACAAGAAAAAAGACGCACTCGGTAAAGATAAAGAAGCGGTATCATTAATCAAATCCTGCGTAAAATAGCTGCCGGCATTTAAATATGAAGAACCAATCGGTTTGGAATAGGAAACACTGGAAGTTAATCTTTGAGCTAAACTTTGGTCTACATCAATGCTGCTTTCCCAAATGCGTTTATTACTTACAAAATTGATAGTTGCATTCAAAGATGACTTTTCTGGAAGGTCTTGATGATGATTTCCCTGTAATGACCAATCGTCAAAAGTGCTGTATTCATCTATTCTGTGTTGAAAAGCAGCATTAAAATTTCCGGAAAAAGCATATCGTTTCAGGTATTCGGTATCAAAATGGCCTTTCCAACCGGTTTTTTCCATAATATCAAAGCCCAGAACAAAATCGGCATAATCACGATAAGGATAATATAAAGCTAAATTCCGGATCACAAAACCATCTACATTATTATAATCAGGAGAAGGAATAAGAAAACCGGGATGCCTTCCCTGCCTGATAGGAATTATAATAAAAGGAAAAAAGAATGCCGGAAAGTGATTTACATAACCAATTACAGGTTTTCCGACAATTTTATCTCCCCTGTAAACTCTTAATTGTTTTGACCAAAACCAAAAAGATGGCTCTTCCAAATCACAGTTGGTAAAAGTGCCACCATCTATATCATAAATATCCTTATCAACTTTACGAAGTTCGCTTCCAGTGTAATAACCCTCTTCAATTAAACTGTATCCATTATTCAAAATACCGGTTTGAGTTTTAACATCATAACGAACATCGGAACCTAAAAGTAATTGTTCTCCATCTCTCATTTTGGTAGGACCATAGCTGAAAGCGCGTTCTTTTTTGATGTCTACGGTGATGGAATCGGCAATAATTTCTGTATCCTGATAATTAATGCGGGGCTTGCCAAAAAGCTTAATAATTTCCGTATCATATTCAAAATGAATGCTATCTGCCTTATAAAAAAGCGAATCCGTCTCTATTACATTAATTTTCAAGCTATCAGGAATTTCGGGAAATAGGGAATCAGACAAAGCATAATTTCTTGCTTCGTTTTGAGCAAAAAGCGAAAGACCTGTTAGCAACAGTAAAGGTATCAGTAACAGACAGATTTTCTTATTTTTCATTTAGTAATCTAAAAAAATAAATGCCATCTCTGTGTCAAGCAGGATAATAACTTGCCTGCAGGCAATAACTAAATTATTATATTAGATGAATGCCTTTTCTAAAAAAGGAATTACTTAAGCATAATAACCGGTTGAGGTTAGCAAAAAGGAGTTTTTTTTGAAATTATTACTTTGGTCTTGGAATGTTAATGGATTACGTGCTGCTTTGAATAAGGGTTTTATAGAAATTATCCAAAAAGAACAGCCCGATATTTTAGGAATTCAGGAAACAAAATTGCAGGAACATCAAATCCCTGAAGAACTTAACACTTTAAATGAATACCTTATTTATTGGTCGCATAGTTTGCGCAAAGGGTATTCAGGAACCGGCTTATTTACAAAACTGCTACCTTTAAGCTTTTCCACAGGATTTGGCAATCCGGAATTTGATAACGAAGGTAGAATTAATATTGCCGAATATACTGATTTTATCTATTTTAATATCTATTTTCCTAATGGACAAAAAGATGATGAACGCTTGAACTATAAACTCCGCTTTTATGACCGCTGCCTGGAAGTTATGGAGGAAAAAAGAACTTCCGGCAAAATAATTTTAGTTGGCGGTGATTTCAATACTGCTCACCATCCTATAGACCTTGCCAATCCAAAAGAAAATGAAAAGACCAGCGGTTTTTTACCTATTGAACGTGCTTGGCTGGATAAAATTGCAGAAATGGGTTGGATAGATACTTTCCGCTATTTTGATAAAAGCCCTGAACAATATACCTGGTGGAGCTATAGAACAAAAGCCAGACCAAGAAATGTAGGTTGGCGACTGGATTATTTTTGGGTAAATAAAGAAGGAATTGAACATATCAAAAAAGCTGGAATCAGACAAGATATTGAGGGTTCAGACCACTGTCCCGTTTTTGTTGAACTGGAAATATAATCTATACAACATTTTTACCAACAAGCCATAAATAATGATTATATAGACCTTTGATAAAAAATAGGAGGAATACAATAGAAAACCGAAAGTAAGAACTTGATGCCAAGATTAGAAGAAATTGAGCAGACAATAGGTACTTTGCCTAATGGTTTCGTAGGTCGTAGACATATAATAGCCGCAGCTTTTTCCTGAACGATATTACAAGACAGAAGTTATGCTCTCATCATCATTTTGCTTTATAAAATTACCTTGTGGACTTTGTTTAACTACCTGTTGCCTGGTCATTTCTTTAACGACTCTTTAACGATCCTTTAACAATGCCTTAACTTCGTTAAAGAATCGTTAAAGAAGGTTTAAAGAAGTATAACAGATTCAACTTAGTAGGAAATAATGCGCTGTATAAAAAAAGGTAAAGGTCTCGCTCTTTCTTTCTTTGCCAATTCCTTTTCTCTATTAACCTTGTTTTCCCTTATTGGCTGGGAGTTATCCTGCATTAACATTTTTGGACTTCTGCTTTTGCCGGGATCCACAGTGGACTGGAAAATATTTATGCAATAACGATATGAAAACTATATTCCTCAATTTGGGTTTACCTTTTTTACCTATAGACATTTTCCCTTTTCACCTTCCCACTTTTTCATTTCCCCTGTTATCCCGTTTCTCTATTTAACCTTTATTTTAATTCCATCCTCCAGATAGGAATGATTAAAACCAAAGCAGAGAGAATAATTACCTCTGCCGGCAGGGAAATCTACTATTACTTCCAATTGTTTTTCCGCCATCCAATGCAAAGGAACTGGTTTCAAGCCAATAGTATAAGACCTGTCATCTATGTAATATTTGAACCTTGAATCAGGGAAATTTAATACGGCTTCCAGTTCATTAGCAGGCAAGGGAGACATATATTCAAACAGCAATTGATATTGATATAAGGGGTCAAACTTTTCGGGAATTTCGGATAGCAACTTCACCACCGGAGCGGCAAAATTCTGTGTAGCCAAAAGCACTTCATCTTGCGTAAATACACCTACTCCTAAATGAGTGTAAGTGGCATTTAAAATATTTTCTTTGTGCTCAGGAGAATTCATCCAACCGTTAACTACTTCTTCAGGTGTAAAAGTCCTTGCACCATTAACAAATTTGGCTAAGTTCTCTCCAATAGAGGAAACAACTAATTGCGGATAATATTTCTTTTTTCGGTCATCAACAAGATACCCGAGATGGTCTTTATGCGCAAAAAAATCAAAATTGAACATATTTTTACTATGCAACCGGGCTAAATCAGCCAAACCCTCATCATACAAAAGCGGAGGTAAATTATAAGCTGAACGTTGTTGATTGGTAAGTTCCCAAATACGATGTTCAAATTCCGTTACACTTATGGTCTTTGAAGATTGTGTGCAGGCAAAAAGCAGTAAGAGAATAAGAAAAAATGATTTACGCACCGATTTTTTCTCCGGCTAAAAGTTATATTCTAAAAGAAGGGTTTCTTCCTCAAAACGGATATGAATTTTCTCCTTCTCTTCCTTAAAATTGGAAAGATGTGCATCAATGTAAGCATCAAGGGTAGAAAATGCCAAAGTTATTCCCATCCACCAAAAATCGCGAGTGCGTTTTTCCTTATATTGCTTTTGTTTATTCCTATATTCTGCAAGTAATATTTCATCACTGGTGGAATTGATTTTATCCTTATAATCCTGAACTTTGGCATCATTATGAATAGCAGTAATAATTAAATAGGTCTGAATTCCAATTATAGCACTGGCTTTAATATATGCTTCGTTGTATATTTGCCCTCCTCCAGGGAAAATAGAACACAAAGCTGCTTTGTTTGGATTCTTCTTAATCGGTTGTGCCAAAATTGAACTGCATAACAGAATTAAGAGCAGAACTACGCTAAATCGTTTCAAACCAACTCCTGCTTTTTCTTTTTTTCCTTATCTTTTTTCCTTATTAAATTGTCAATAATAATGTAACGGGAGGACATCAGAGTTCATATATAAAATAAGATACAGCTGTTAAAATGTTTACTAAAAAAAAGGAGCTTTTTTAAGCTCCATCTCTAAAAAGTTGGTGCAGAAGGCGGGATTTGAACCCGCACACCTTTAACAGGCACAAGATCCTTAGTCTTGCGTGTCTGCCAATTCCACCACTTCTGCTTTTTATATTGTTTTCAGAATGAAAAGCCCCTTCTTATTCCTGCGAAAGCAGTAATCCAAGCATAATCTATCAAAATAACTGCATTTTCAAAATAAAAGTTATATTATTTTGTAGTTGCAGGTTTTGTTGTCGGTTTAGACGAAGGAGCCGTTTGTTCTGTATCTTTAATCTTTTTTTGGCGGGATTGAATGTCGGCAAGGGCACCGGCATTAATATTTTTAACTAAAAAGGCAAGAAATAAACAGGAAGCAGCAAAAACCACTGCCAGAATTTGTGTCCATTTCTTCAAAAACTTGGAAGCACCACTTCCGCCAAAAACATTCATTGCTGCTCCACCCAAATTAGAATCCAAACCTCCTTTAGAGGTCTGAGCTAATATTACCAGAACCAGAGCAACACAAATTATCACATGGATAATTAAGGCAATCGTGTATAAAACCATTATTTTATCCTTTCTAAACGAATTAATCAATCTAATAAAAAATCATTGAAAAAACAGCCCTATTTCTGTCAATTAAAAAGTTATGTCTACTGAATTCAGAGCTTGTTTTTCCCTTATTATCACTTTTTTATTCAGGCATAATCAGATTTTTTGGCTTGACAGAAATAGTTGTCTAAATTGATAATGTAAAAAGAGGAATAATTTATGGCAAGAAAACACGCTGCAATACTGCAAGAACTTGAAATAGATGAAGTTGAGGGATATACTGAAGCCCAAAAAAGGTATTATACTTCTTTGGGGTTCAAGCCCTATCTGAATGAAGACGGAAAAGTTAAATGGTTAAGGCCTGATCAGCATTCGTTAAGGATCAATGCTAAGTTAAAAAGGCCTTTTGTAGCACGTCTTTTTTCTCATAAGAAAGTTCAATTTCCTCGCCGACGAAGACATAGACCGGCTTTAGTAAAGTTTGTTCAGCGAAACTGGCTGTTTATTATTATTGTAACTATTGTCATTGTAGCGGTGGTTTATATTATTCGTAATCCTCAGCTTATTTTTTAGGAGTAGAAAAACTTTGAAGATATTATTGGTTAATGATGACGGTATTTTAGCTCCCGGAATAAGAGCTTTAGCGGAAGAGCTGAAAACTGCCGGGCATAAAATTACGATTGTAGCTCCGGATAGTGAAAGAAGTGCAGCATCGCATTCTTTGAGTATCCGTAAGGAGCTAATAGTAAAAAAAATCGCTGAAAATGAATATGCTGTCAGCGGAACACCTGTTGATTGTTCTGTTATTGCGTTACAAAAAATCCTTACCGAGCCGGTGGATTTAATTATTTCGGGAATTAATGCGGGACAGAATATGGGAGAAGATGTTTTATATTCCGGAACAGTTGGAGCAGCAATGGAAGCAGCTCTTTTAGGAAATCGAGCAATAGCTGTTTCCATAAATTCTTATAAAAATCAAAGATTTGAGGTAGCAGCTTACTGGATGCGTAAATTGCTGGATTTAGGCATTGATAAACAAGCCGAAGCGTTTGGTGTTTTGAATATTAATATTCCCAATCTTCCTCTGGAAGAGATTAAAGGTATTCGTTTAACCCGTACAGGTCATCGTAAGTATTATAATTTTGTTAAGATTATTAAAGAAAACGAAGATGGTTTTGTTTACGAAGTAGGAGGTGATATTCCTGTTTGGGATAATGAAACAGGAACCGATGCAGAAGCGGTTAATAACGGTTATATATCTTTAACTCCTTTGGGCTTTGAACTTACAAGAAGCGAGACCTTTCCCAGGATTCTTAACTGGCTGGAAGAAAATGAATTACTGCAATTGGAGAGATGAGGATGCGTTTTGAGGATCAACGGATAAGATTGGTAAACGAATTAAAGTTGGAAGGAATAACTTCTCCGGTTGTTTTAAATGCTTTTGCCAAAGTGCCGCGAGAGCATTATGTTTTACCTGAATATCGTGATTACGCATATCAAAACCGTCCCTTACCTATAAAAGAAGGTCAAACCATATCTCAACCTTTAATGATCGCAATTATGTTGCAGTTGCTTGATTTGCAACCCACGGATATTGTTTTGGAAATTGGCACCGGTAGTGGTTATCAAAGTGCCCTACTTGCAGAAATTGTTAAAGAGGTATGTACTGTAGAACGGTTGGAGACCCTTTCCCTAAATGCGCAGAAGATTTTACGCAATGCCGGTTATAACAATATTTATTTTCGGATTGGTGATGGTTACAGCGGTTGGCAAAAAGCATATCCTCCACATAAGGAATTTGATAAAATATTGGTTTCTGCAGCAGCGCGGGAAGTTCCCAAACATTTAGTGGAACAATTAAAAACGGGAGGTAAAATGGCAATTCCCATAGGTAAAACCGGTTTTCAAATTTTGTATATAGTTACCAAAACAGAAGACGGATTGGACATTGCAGAAGCAGGAGGTTGTTCTTTTGTGCCTTTGGTTTGTGATGATAAGACATTGAGGTGAAAAGTGCTTAAAGATGTATTTGATTGGCTGAAAACAATCTGGAAAAAACCGGATAAATTTGCCGACTTAAAAAAGTTTCCTGTTTTAAGTGAACTCAGTTCTTTTGAGCTTTATTTGCTCAATAACTTTTTGCATAAGCGCAATTTTAACAGAGGAGAGTTGCTTTATGATAAAGATCATCCTCTGGAAGTGATTTATTTTATTTTTTCCGGAGAAGTGGAAGTAACAGGACCTACTTATCCTAAAGGTCGCTATGTTGTTCGCGAGTTACAAATTTTAGGTTTGATTGATATGTTTAAAGAAGAAACCCGCAGCAGTTCAGCAACCGCATTAACAGAAGTGACTGCTTATGCTGTTTCCCGTTATGACTTGAGTGATTTGTTCCGGCAGAATCCTAATTTAGGTGTTAAAATGTTAACTGCATTCTGCCAAACATTGAGCAATTATATTTTTAATATTTCATCTCCGGAAAGCGCAAAAGAACTATGAACTGGACGAAGTGGATTTTTTATAGTTTATTACTGGCTCTGATTGTGCTGGGATTGTTTTTTTACCATCCCATAATTTACTATTTAATTTATGCCTTTATTTTTTCCTATATTCTTGATCCTTTTGTCAGTTGGTTTGAGAGAAAAAGGTTTCCCCGCTGGCTTGCAGTGCTGACAATTTATATAATAATTGCGGGAATTATTGCTTTGTTTACTTCTCGTTTGGTTCCGGCTTTAGTTCAACAAGGGAACAACCTTTTTAATATTTTAAGTAGTGGGGAACAGCTAACAGGACAATATATTATAACCTTACCTTTTATCAGAAGGATATACGAATTTTTACAGGAATTGGATGCTCAAATTCCCGGTTTGGGAATGGCACCTAAGCTGATAGAAATATTAGACCAAACCAATGTCTTTTTGGCTAAAATTCCTAAGTTACTGATAGATAACTATAAAAAGATATTTTCCACAATCTCTATTATTTTCACGGTTCCCCTGATTTCTTTCTTTCTCTTGAAGGATAAATACAAATTGAGGAAGGGAATTGTAAAAATGTTTAGCAATCGTTATTTTGAACTCTGTATCATTATGATGCGGAAAATAGACAGCACCATAGGTAACTTTTTGCGAGCTATCTTGTTTGAAATAATAGCAGTTGGCATTTTAGCTTCTACTGCCTTAACGATTGTGGGAGTGCCATATTCCATTTTAATTGGTGCTACGGCAGGAGTGGCAAATATAATACCTTATTTCGGACCTTTTTTAGGGGGTGCTTTAGCCGTGGTAACAGTTCTGTTTAATGGTGGCACTATTCTTTCTGCAATCACCGTAATTCTGGCGATGTATATCGTGCAGTTGATTGATAATAATATTGTTTACCCTGTTGTTGTAGGCGGAACTATTAATATGCATCCTTTATTAGTTCTTCTTACTTTAATTGCCGGGGGCTGGTATGGAGGCATTCTCTGGATGCTTATTTCGGTGCCCCTTGTGTATTTAACATATAATCTGATTAAAGTTTTGTATACTAACCTGAAAGGTTTTAAAATCATATAAAAGAGGAAAATGTGAGTTTACTGGATAAATGTTACAAGTTTACAGACGCACGTAAAGTGATGGCTATGGGTTATTATCCCTATTTTCGGGAAATTACTTCCGAGCAAGATACGGAAGTTATGTGTAATGGTAAAAAAATGTTGATGTTGGGTTCTAATAGTTATTTGGGCTTAACTAATCATCCCAAAGTGAAAGAAGCAGCTATAAAAGCTATTCAAAAATATGGTAGTGGCTGTGCAGGAAGTCGTTTTTTAAACGGAACCTTAGATATTCATCTGGAACTGGAAAACGAACTGGCAAAATTGGTCGGTAAAGAAGAAGCAATTTGTTATCCAACAGGTTACCAGGCAAATTTAGGGTGTATTTCCACTATGGTAGGTAAAAATGAATATATTATTACTGATAAATACGATCATGCCTCAATAATAGATGGCGCTATTCTTGCCGAAGGAAAAATGCTGCGTTACAAACATAACGATATGGCTTCTTTGGAACGCATTCTTAAGGAGATTAAAGGCAGGAATTCTTTAATTGTTGTAGATGGTATCTTTTCTATGGAAGGGGATATAGCAAATCTTCCGGTAATAATTGAACTGGCGGAAAAATATAATGCCGAAATTATGGTTGATGAAGCGCATTCTTTAGGTGTTTTGGGAAATAAGGGAGCAGGAACTACTGCTCATTTTGGTTTAATTGATAAAACAGCATTTATTATGGGCACATTCAGCAAGTCCCTGGCATCTGTAGGTGGCTTTATTGCTGCCGATGAAGCAATTATTCATTACTTAAAACATAAATCCCGGGCTCTTATTTTTTCGGCATCACTTCCTCCTGCATCAACTGCCAGCGTTTTAGCCGCGCTTAAAATTATGCAGGAAGAGCCCGAAAGAATTGCCAAACTTTGGGAAAATACGAAATATATGCTGAAAGAATTTCAAGCAATGGGTTATAATACCGGAACCAGTTGCACTCCTGTTGTTCCGTTACATATAGGGAATATGATGACTACTTTTAATATGTGGCGTCGGCTTGGAGAAGAAGGTGTTTTTATAAATCCTGTAGTTCCTCCCGCTGTTCCTCCCAGTTCTTGTTTAATTAGGACATCTTTTATGGCAACACATACCAAAGATCAGCTTGATATGGCTCTGGAAAAATTCAGAATGATTGGCAAGGAACTAAATATCATTTAAGTTATAATAGGTATCATCTCAAATTTTTTGAACATATAAAATAAGCCATATATGGAGGAATAAAATGGCAAGCAAGAGCAGTGTGGAATATTATTCCAACATTAAAGAAATGTCTCCTATCAGAGCTATTGCCGAAACCCTGATGAATAACCATTTAGTTCGGAAAGTGGATATTCGCGAGGCATACGAGCTGGCAAAAAATCAACCTGGCGTAAGTGTTACCGATTTGCCTATGTATCCTGAGTTTGTAAAGCTGCATAATCTGCCTGCAGATGCAAAAGTTATCAACGATTGTCATGGTAACATTGTTGGCAGAACCGCTAAAGCTCGCAGATTTTACCATAGGTTAAGTCCTTCCCTGAAAAATAAGCTGGAAAGTGATTTTCGGGAAGCAGTGTGGCAAATGCAACATTATCCATTAATTAAAGCCGAAGCAGTTTTGGGGATGGATAAAGACCTGATGCTGAAAGCTACTTTTGTAACTACTGAAAGTGATGCTGCCAATCTTTTCTTTTGGCTGTTGAATTTTGCCCCTTATGAATCGTTGAAAGAGGAATATGAGGCAAGTCCCAAGCTTCCTATTCAGGATATTATTCTGGTTGCTTTCAATGAATGGACTTGCGATGACGATTTTTACAACAATGTAGGGGCACCACAACTGGCTTTGGTGGATGAAAAACACAATGTTATGGTTAATCTTGGAATGCGTTATTTTGGTGAACGGAAAAAGGGAACTTTAACTATGGCTTGGACTTCCGGCATCAGAATCGGGATGGCTGCTTGTCATGGAGGAATTAAAGAAATTGATTTCAGCACTTGCGTAAATCCTGAATATCATAAATTGGGTAAGAGGTCTATCGCTTTTTATGGACTTTCTGGAACAGGAAAATCCAGCCATACTAATAATGCGGATAATGCAGGAACCTTGCCTGAGGGCTTTTCCAAGGTTGTTTTACACGATGATGCTTTCCAGATTGATTTGGAAAATAAGCTGTGTCGCGTTTGGGAACCGACTTTATTTGACAAAACGGATAGCCGAACCGTTGATCATCCCGACTGGAAATATACTTTGGCTTTGATGAATCATACGGTTTTGGATGTTAATGGCAAACTTATTCCTTACGGACAGGATATTCGTAATTCCAATGGCAGAGCCCTTTTTGACCGTTCTCTTTTGGGAAAATATGTGAACCGCTGTGCTTTTCCTAAAGCATTAGTTTGGCTGATGAAGGATTCTATTTTGCCACCTGCCTTAAAATTGGAGGATAAATATTTGGCAATAGCTATGGGAGCTGCTTTAATGACTCAGCGTAATCGTGCGGAAAATGTTGCCGAAGAAGAACTTAACAAGCTCGTTTTTGAACCCTTTGCTAATCCATTTCGGGTGTATGAACTCTATCGTGATGTGGAAGCATTTTTAAATGTGGCTGATACAGGAGCGGATTTTTACTGCTTTAATTCACGTGGCTATTGGAGGGAATCAGACGATATCCTAGAACCGATACCTCTAACTACTTCGTTAACTCTGCAAACCGCTATTTTAATGGACCAGCTGCAATGGGAACCCTGGGATTTATTACCTGGCTCTATGATTCCTACAAGAGAATCAGTTGAGGCAATTTTACCCGGCTATTACGACAGATATCATTCCAACCTGCGTATTAACTACGATAAATATATTGCCGTAATGAAGGACAGATTCCAGCAGAGAAGGGATTTCTTACTAAATAGCGATTTGAAGGAAAGACCCGAAATACAGGAAAAACTCATTCAAGCATTGCAAATAAATGCTTAAACAAAATATCCGGGTTGCCGATATTTGATTTGGAAGGTTGATGTCTTCATCAGCCATTTAAGTCAGGAGTCATTTACGCCTTGGTATCTTTTAGCTGGGAAATAACTTCTATGGCGTATATGACTCGTGAAGACACAGATTAAGGTATCTTACTTTAATGGTCTTTTGAACTTTGTGGCAAAACGGATTTTACAACCTCATTTCTCAATGAATAGCAGGAGTCATCACCTGCTATTCTTTTTATATTCTTGCATAGTTATATATGGTATAGATATGCAGCCCTCTCTCGGTATTTTGCCGAGTATCACCACGGTATACATACCATAGATAACTAAGAAAGGAATAAGGCGTTCTCCGGCTACACATTATTTTTACTACCTACTTCTTGATACCTGAAATGCTTTTTTTATTCAATAAAGCCACCCCCCAAAAGCAAATCCTCCGCGTATAAAACCAAGCCCTGTCCCGGGGTTATAGAAAGCTGCGGTTCATCAAAAATAACATCTATTTTGCGATCATTAATAGGAGTTACAACACATTCTGCGGGAGTATGCAGAAAGCGTATTTTGGCTTTTGCCCTAAATTTATTTTCGGGTGCAGGAAGAGAAACCCAGTTCATATCCGTTGCTGAACATTTCTTTTTAAACAAATATTCCTTAGGACCCAAAACAATTCTGTTATTCTCCGCATCAATTTGCAAAACATAATAGGGTTCAGGCATACCGCTTATTCCCAAATTTCGTCTCTGCCCGATAGTGTAATTTATAATTCCATTGTGCTTTCCAATAACTTTACCTTGTATATCAATAATTTCTCCCGGATTAAAGTCCTCAGGTTTGAAAAGGACTTCCAGATCCGAACTTTGCAAAAAATCTTGGCTTTCCTTGCGCTCAACAAGTTCAGTAAAGCCCTTTTCTATTGCCATTTTTTTTATTTCCTGCTTAGTATAATCTCCTATAGGAAAAAGGGTTTGCGCCAGTTGTTCCTGAGATAGAAAAGCCAAAAAATAGGATTGATCTTTGTTTGCATCCTTTGCTTTTCTTATCTGATAGCGTTTAAGGGTATTATTAAACCCGATTTTGGCATAATGACCTGTAGCAAAATAATCAAATTCCAGTCCCAATGAATGCGCTTTTTCCGGTAACAAGGCAAATTTGATATAGGCATTACAGACCAAACAGGGATTTGGTGTCTTTCCTTTTATGTATGTTTCACAAAAATAATCAATTACTTTATGCCGAAATTCTTCCTGCAAAGGAATAATATAATGCTCAATTCCCAATTTTCGGCAAAGCAGAGAAGCCGATAAAATATTTTCTTTCTGCGCGGGACCAAAACAGCCACTTTTTAATGTTTTATCCATTTCTATGTTTTCATCATAAGTTCGCATAGTGATGCCAATTACTCTATAACCGCTTTCTTGAAGTAAATAAGCAGTCATCGC
>Ga0208940_1003422_pt1 | contig 13386 bp, 12 predicted proteins | sample AD_JPNNA6_MetaG_FD_184445 | JGI IMG/M metagenome (GOLD analysis project Ga0208940, IMG submission 184445) | Active sludge microbial communities of municipal wastewater-treating anaerobic digesters from Japan - AD_JPNNA6_MetaG (SPAdes) (version 2) | ecosystem: Engineered > Bioreactor > Anaerobic... | reverse complement strand
GAGGTGTATCCCTTTGTAGAAGATAAGGACCAGCTTAGCCTATGGTCACAGGGATTCTTTCTCGACATCGCCCATCGTGTCCGATTTGTGTAACACAGGATATTGAGACAGGATGCGCCTGATACTTCGACAGGATACCAGGATTTTTCAGGATTCACAGGATATTTTATGGGGCAAGGGTGGCAAGTAAAAAACCTCAAGCCAGAACCCGCTCCGCCCTCTTTCTTTTTTCTCTTTCCCTTCCCCTCAAAACAAATAATCCCGTTTATCCTGTCTTCATCCCGTCATCCTGTCAACACATTATCCCGTTCATCCTGTCTTCATCCTGTCATCCCGTTCTTTCTCTTCCCCCAAACCAAAAATCCCGTCCATCCTGTCGAAACATTATCCCGTCTAAAATCTTTTTCGCTCTATCGAAATCTATTATGATTTTTCTATTGCATTTTCGTTATAGTCGACTTATAATCACAAGTATGATCGATCGGCCTGAATATATTGAGAAGATCCGTCCCTTTATCGGCAAGGGCGTGGTTAAGGTACTGACGGGCATTCGACGCTCAGGAAAGACGGTGCTGCTGCAGCTCATCCAGCAAGAGCTTTGTGCGCGGGGCGTCCCGCAATCTCGCATATTTGCTATCAATTTTGAATCGGCGCTTGATCCATCAATGCATGATCGCGATGAGGTGTATCGCATGATTCAACAAGCCGCCGGAGCTGGCCACGGGACGCTCTTTCTTTTTCTCGATGAAGTCCAGGAGCTCGAAGGATGGGAACGCCTTGTCAACTCTTGCATGATCGATTTCGACATCGATGTCTACCTCACTGGGTCCAATGCGAAGCTCCTCTCAGGCGAACTTGCGACCTATCTCGGTGGCCGCTATGTGGAAATCAAGGTCTATCCTTTTTCCTTCGAAGAGGCATTGCGGGCGGGTTTAGGCGGCAATGAGGGAGATGAGGGTGTAAAGACTCCCGCGCCTGAATCGAGAGCGAGCCTTGCCCGATCTCCCAAAGAAGCCTTTCTCTTGTATCTGCGTCGCGGCGGCATGCCCTTTCTCTATAATGCGAAGCTTGATGAGCCTGCGATACGCCAATACCTGGGCGACATCTTCAATTCAATCATTCTCAAGGATATTGCGCAGCGCCACCAGGTGCGGGACATTGAACAACTTCGACGCGTTATTTATTATCTTGTCGCCAATATCGGTACGACTTTCTCCGCGTCCTCAGTATCGCGCTTTATGAAGAATGAACATCGATCGATCGCTCCTGAAACGCTCTACAACGATATCGAATACTGCAAGGACGCCTGTCTTTTGCATCTTGTGCCGCGCGAGGATGTTCAAGGTAAACGCCTCTTGAGCTTTCAAGAGAAAATCTACATCGCCGACCATGGGCTTCGCGAGGCGCTTTTTGGCACGAACCAGCGAGATATCCAGCAGACACTCGAGAATATTGTCTATATGGAGCTTCTGCGCCGTGGATGGAATGTGCACATCGGAAAGGTCCGCGATGCTGAAGTCGATTTTGTCGCCGAGCGCTCGGGCGAACGCGAGTATATCCAGGTTGCCTATCTCCTTGCTACCGAAGAGACCATTGCGCGAGAATTTGGTGCGCTCGATACAATCCCCGACCACTATCCCAAGCTCGTCCTCAGCCTCGACGATATCGACCTCAGCCGCAACGGCATTCGCCATAAGAACCTTATCTCGTGGCTTTTGCGACAGGATGAACGCGATTCTTGGACAGGATGACAGGATTGACAGGATGTTTTATAGAGTAAAGAAAAGCCAAAGAGAAGCCAAATCCAATCTCCGCCCTGAAGAAACCAACCCCAAAATACATCATCCCGTCCTTTTCTCCCCCCAAACCAAAAAATCCCGTTCATCCTTATCTTATCCTGTCATCTCGTCCTTTTCTTTCCCCAAACAAAAATCCCGTTCATCCTGTCTTCATCCTGTCATCCTGTCGACACATTATCCTGTCCATCCCGTCAAAAATTCCAATCCTATCGAAATATATATTCCACTACTACTGGAATAATATGAGCGCGCGATATATACTCTATTCTATGAAGCTTTCTGAAATTCGCGCAATCGCCACAAAGCAAAAGGAGCAGGTAGCGCACTATGACATAGGTTTACCGCGAGAAATACTGCCCTCTTTGCCGAACATCCAGACCCATGCGCTGATTGTGTCGGGCATTCGCCGCTGCGGAAAGAGCACCCTCCTACTGCAGTTTGTTCAAAGCCTTGCTAAGCCCTGGTTTTATCTCAATTTTGAGGATATTCGCCTGTTCCCCTTCGCGAGGGAAGACTTCGCGCTCTTGGACCGCGTCATCGAGGAATCGGGATGTAGGCTCTTATTCTTTGATGAGATTCAAGCAGCTGAGAATTGGGAACTCTATATTCGGCAAAAGCTCGATCAACATTTTCAAGTGCTCATTACCGGATCGAATGCATCGCTTTTAAGTAGTGAGCTTGGCACAAAATTAACGGGCCGTCATATCAGTAAGCTGCTTTTTCCATTCTCCTATGCAGAATTCTTGGCATTCTTTGGGCTTTCTCGCAATCTCGATTCCCTCGATCGCTATCTCGAATTAGGAGGCTTTCCTGAATATCTTAAGACAAGCAATCCCGAGATTCTTATGCAGTTGCAAAGCGATATTCTGTATCGCGATATTGCAGTGCGCTATGGTATTCGCGATGTCAATTCGCTCAAGCGCCTTTTCACGATTCTTGTATCGAGTGCGAGTCATCTGATTTCGCCGAGTAAGCTCGCCTTGCCCATCGGCGTAAAATCGCCGTCGACTGTCCTTGAATATTTTTCGCATTTTGAGTCGAGCTATCTTATCTTTCTCATGCCCCGTTTTTCATGGTCGCCAAAATCACAGGCGCTTGCACACAAAAAAGTCTATATGATCGATCCTGGACTGATCCATACCAGCTCCGTCTCCTTCTCACCTGATCGTGGCGCGTTCCTTGAAAACTTTGTCTATCTCGAACTAAGGCGGCACACTGCTGACCTCTCTTATTTTTCGGAACAAGGCCATGAATGCGATTTTATTGTCGATGCCCACGCAAAAGTGCCGCTTTGTCTCCAAGTGTGTAGGGATTTGAATTCCGACAATGAAGCGCGAGAGATCGGTGGCCTCATCGCTGCCCTCGATTTTTTCAACACAAAGATCGGGTACCTCATCACTGCCGATACGCGAGATACCCTCCTGCACTCAGGCAAGCGGATCGAGCTCATCCCCGCCCATTCGATGGATTTCCAGGATATCTCGACGGGATGAACATGATATCTCGACAGGATAACAGGATTTTGCAGGATTTACAGGATGTTTTTTCTTTTTCTTCCCCCAAACCAAAAATCCCGTTCATCCCTGTCTTATCCTGCCAATCCTGTCAAATCAATATATTTTAGCAGAACCTATAAATTTCTGCCAGAATTATAAAGTCATTATTGCAATATCTGGCAAACTGTAGTATGGTTGGACTATGGAAATCCGGGATAGATTCTATGGCCCTATTTTAAAAGCAAAAATCGAAAAACCTTTTGTGCACCTGATATTTGGAGCACGGCAAACAGGCAAATCAACGCTCGTCAAAAGTATCCTTCCTTCTGAAGCGCAGATCATCGATCTTTCTGATCCTCGAGAAAGAATGCGCTTTGCCACTGATCCAGGGCTCTTTATCGATGTGTGTCGCTCGCTCCCTTCTGAGCAAGGTCCATCGTGGGTCTTTGTGGATGAAGCGCAGACAGTGCCTTCAATTTTTGATGCAGTGCAATCGCTGTATGATAAGAATAAGGAGCGCTTTCGCTTTATCCTCTGTGGAAGCTCTGCCCGGCGGCTCCGCGCGCAGTCAGCAAATCTTCTTCCTGGCAGAAGTGTGCGACATCTTTTGCATCCGCTTTTAACCTCAGAGTATGCAATGGAAAGCATTATCAATGCAACGCCAAGGTCAGCATGGCCATCATTTCCCTGGAGGACCGAAGAAGCTTCAGGCGCCCTCAGCGAAAGCGTCTTCAACCCTGGCCCTTCGCCCTCAGATGGGGCGAGCCACGTGGCAAAATTTCCCTTTCGTACCCTCGAAAATCGTCTTGTCTTTGGTGATTTGCCCGGCATTGCGCTCCAGCACGATGATGCTGATAAGGCTGATCTACTGTATACCTATGTGGCCTCATATCTTGAGGAAGAAATACGGCGTGAGGCCACTATCCGGCAGTGGGATGCCTTTGTACGCTTTCTTAAGTTCGCTGCGGTGGATTCAGGCGCTATTGTCAATTTTTCGTCCTTATCTCGTGAGGCGGGCGTTTCGCTACCGACTATAAAATCGTACTACCAGATTCTTGAAGATATGTTTGTGGGCTTGACCGTGCCCGCTTTTTCGGGCAGCCCGCACAAGAGCGCGCTCACGACACCGCGATTTTTCTTTTTCGACAATGGCGTGCGCAATGCGGCAGCAGATATCCCACTTGTTGAATCAAGCGTCAACATCGATCCAGGCCACTTCTTTGAGCATTGGATTGCCGGGCAGCTCTGGCGGGCACTTTCCTATACGAGATCGGGCACACTTCTCTATTATCGCACCTCCGATGGCGCAGAGGTCGATTTTATTGTCCAGACGAATCGCGAACTCATCCCGATCGAGGTGAAATGGACAGACCATCCGCGTCAAAACGATACACGCCATTTAAAAACTTTTATCGCCGAACAGTCGACTCGCTGTACCCATGGCTATCTTGTTTCGCGCTGCCCCTATGTGCTCGACCTCGGTAATCATATCAGCGCTATCCCCTGGTGGATGCTCTAAGACAGATGAACAGGATTTCTCGACAGGATGCCAGGATTTTGCAGAATTTACAGGATATCTCGACAGGATGCGCAGGATTGTGTGGGATTGACAGGATGTTTTTAGAGTAAGGAAGGCAGAACCAGCCCCAGACCAAGACAACCTAAAGTCGGAAAGCGCAAGCCAACCTTCGCCGCCCTCTTTCTTTTTTCTTTCCCTTCCCCTAAAATAAATCATCCCGTTCATCCCTCTCTTATCCTGTCATCCTGTCCTTTTCTTTCCCCAAACCAAAAATCCCGTCAATCCCTCTCCTATCCTGTCATCCCGTCAACACATTATCCCGTTCATCCCGTCAACAACTTTTGCACATCGGCGCAATGCCTGCCTTGCGTGCGAAGGCCTTGATATCGTAAAGCGTTTCAATACCAAGCGGGAATGAATATCGCCAAGGCTAGCGTGGAAGGTTTTTCCATGTACAGAATTACTAAATTTTCAGTATTTCGTAACTGATTCGTTTTAAATCTTCGAAAAATTCCCGTTTATCGACCGTGCCGCTCCAACGGATTACATCGAAACGCTGTTCTGGAAATGAAGCAATAATTTCTGCAGCGCTCACTTCATCAATTCCAGCGTCTTTCCTTGTTGCTTGGGTAAAAACTTCTTGCCAATCTATCGGATATTTTTTCCAGATAGCCCATATATCCGCTACATCTTTTTCTGCATATCTATAAAGGGCACCTATTTTATTCGTCAGTATATTTTCTATGGTATCAATGGTGCCCAGAACTGGATGCTCAAAAGGTACACCTACTCTATATGCGATATCATTGACAAAATCCATTTTTAAAACAATTTCATCCTGAACAAGAGAAAAACTTATAAATCGTTCTGATCGGATAATTCCTTCTTGATCAAGCCGCCACGCATTCCCTAGGCTCTCTGACATGAGAGATTCTTCAATTATTCTTACATAATCCCGAAAATGAGGATCGTCATTTACAAAAAAGTCTAAGTCATCCGAATAACGATGGTTAAGATAGCCACGCGCGAGAGCGGTCCCGCCGGTTAGAAAAAACGGGGTGGACAGTTTTTTCAGTATGGTGAGAATCCCATCCTGGAAGGGATAAAGAACCGTGGTATAAAAATTGTCTAAGTCGCTCATATTTGCTCCGGATCGGTTCTATATGCACATATTGCAACGTCTGGTCGGACAACAAGTCAGGAAGCGCATCAATCACATATTCTCTTAATTCGCTCCATGACCAGCGCTCAAGCATTCGTGCAAATAATTCGTGTCGAGTTATTCCATCATAATCTGGAATACTGCCGTTTACGAGAGCCAGCCATTCATCCATTGTAGGACAAGGTCTATCCCAGAACATTCGCCTTATGAGGCGTTCCGGTGGTTGCCTAATCATAATTCAATAATACTGTGAAAGCAGGCGGTAAACAATAGAAATGCCTCGTGATTCGCGATGATGCCGATTATCCAGCCCGAAACGCCATTCCGCTTTGGATTTACGGGATGCTTTGACGGGATAACAGGATTTTGCAGGATTTACAGGATATTTCTAGAGTAAGGCAGGCAAAAGCCTAAGCCAGAATCAGCCCCGCCCTCTTTCTTTTCTCTCTTTCTTTTCCCCTAAAATAAATCATCCCGTTCATCCTGTCTTCATCCTGTCATCCCGTCCTTTCTCTTCCCTCAAACCAAAAATCCCGTTCATCCTTGTCTTATCCCGTCATCCTGTCGAAACATTATCCTGTCAATCCTGTCGAAACATTATCCAATCCTAGAGCATCCACCAAGGAATCGCAGTGACTGTCTTGCTCACTGCAAGGGGATAGGGAGCCCGGCAGACAATGTAGCCGTGAGAAGCTCGATCGCGGTGGTCGTGGAGGAAGGCTTCGAGGTGGCGCGCGTCCTTGGTGGTGGGATTTTCAGTCCATTTTACTTCGATGGGATAAAGAGTCCCTTCCTTCTCGATGATAAAATCGACCTCTGACCCGCCTGCAGTGCGAAAATAGGAAAGCTGCGCATCACCACGATACGAGAGGCGCTTATAGAGCTCGATACCGACCCATTGCTCAAAAAGAGGGCCAGGGTTAGCCAAGAGCGTATCTGGCGTGAACGAGAGACCTGCTGCGGCGTTGCGAATGCCGAGATCGATAAAGAAAAATCGAGGAGTGGATAGCACGGTCTTACGCGGACTACCTGAAAATGCAGGCACCATAAAACCAAGGAACATATCTTCAAGGAGTTGGTAATGCGCTTTGACGGTGGGAGCTGAGATGCCAGATTCCTTTGCGATGCCTGCAAAGTTCACAATACCTCCTGATTCAGCTGCTGCGAGGGATAAAAAGCGTAAAAATGGCCCCCACTCGCGAATCTGCGTTTCCCGATGCAGCTCTTCTTCGATGTAGGCAGAAACATAGGTCCGCAAAAGCTCGCGCCGTGGATCGGCGCTTGCATCGCGCTCGTGATACGAGATCGCCATGGCAGGGAGGTCGCCATAGATTAACCGATCCTCAAGTGTCCTTTTAGGAAAGGGTGATACAAGTCGCGGCTCATCCTTAAAAATGGGTAGTAGGCTTCGCGATCTATAGAGCGTTTCTCCAGGGAAACCTGGCGGGAAATCTGGCTCGTATTCGATACTTGTAAGAGGGTAGAGATGATGGAGTATGCTTCTTCCCGGAAGTAAATTGGTACTAGTGCGCCGCAAGCGCCGCGCGGAGCTCCCACAGAGGATAAAGTGCGTACGGCGCTCATCGGGCAGGCTGCGCTTTTCTTCGTCGTAGAGAAATTGTACTGCATCGAAAAGCTCAGGCGCACTCTGTACTTCGTCAAGAAAGATAAAGTGAGGGCTTTCTGAGGCAGGAAGCGCTCGATAGATGTCGATTAACTGGCCAGGGTTCGCGGCGAATTGGAGGCGCTGCAATGGATTGGAAAGATCGAAGACAAGGCTTTCGGAAGGTATGAGGCTGCGAATGAGCGTGGACTTTCCCGTCTGGCGAGCACCGAACATGATGTGGACAAAAGGAAGGGATATTGTGCGGGAAAATGAACCCCCATAAAGGCGATCGTAAAGCTGCATACCAAGAGTATGATCAAATAACCTTGAAAAGTAAAGTAGCACTTTAGATTATTTGAGTAAATCGAATAGAGCCGTTTATATTTATGCAGATGGAAGTAGAGGTTGTTTGTTCAAGGCTGGTTCTGCCTTCGGCTTTTCTTTTTCCCTCCAAACAAATAATCCCGTTCATCTAGCCCCATCCTGCCATCCTAACCGACTATCCGCCACGGCACTACTTCAATCCCCTTAAACTGAAACTTCTCGTCGCCATCGTATACCAGAATGCGTTGAGCGATAGGTTCAGCAGCAATCGTTGCCCACTTTGTGAGTGTGTTCGCCATTTCAGGGCGGAAAGTTGCGCTGCTCTTTATTTCGATCGCAGCGATCGCTGCGCCCTCTTCAATGATGAGGTCGATCTCTCCCACGCTGGGCGCATTCCAAAAAGAAAAGCGCGAATCACTGCCGTGTGCTGAAGCTCGCTTTATGATATCGGCAACCACCATGGTCTCGAAGAGAGCCCCACGCAAAGGATGGGTCGTGATTTGGCGTGGATCTCGGATGCCCATGAGCCATGCCGCAAGTCCACAGTCATAAAAGTAGAGCTTTGGGCTTTTTATGATGCGCTTTTGAAAATTTTTAGAGTACGGCGCGAGCTCAAACACAAGGAAGCTTTGCTCGAGGATTGAAAGCCATCCGCGCGCGGTGGTATGAGAAATGCCCACATCTCGCGCAAGCTCCGAGAGATTGAGCAATTGGCCTGTTCGACCTGCACAGAGGGCCAAAAACTTTTCAAACTCCCGCATATCCTTAATATTGATGAGCTGTGAGAGGTCCCTCTCGAGGTAGAGGGCTACATACTGCGCATACCAATCAGAAGGGATAAAAGGGCGGTCGAAAAGGGCCGGATACCATCCGCGATAGAGGCATTCATCAGTACTCGCATTCGTAAAAAGCGGAATAGCGGCAAGCTCATCAGTAAAAAAAGGCAAAAGCTTCGCATATGCAGCCCTTCCTGCGAGGGACTGTGCCACCGACTGTCGCAAAAGGGGTTGGTTGCTTCCTGTAAGAATCCATAATCCGGCTCGAGGGTTTTCATCGATTATCCCTTGAAGCCATGAATTGAGCTCAGGAAAGCGCTGCGCTTCATCGATCACCGCGCCTTTGGCTCGAAGCGGATAGAGCGTGCCTCGCGGATCATCGATAATCCGCTGGCGCATATCAGGAAGTTCGAGGTTGAGATACGGTTTTTCAGCAAAACGCGATCGGACGAGCGTCGTTTTCCCCGATTGTCGTGGCCCCGTGATCACCACGGCAGGGAATTGTGCCGCAAGCCTATCGATCAGCTGCGTCGCTACGCGAGGAATCATAGCTCCATGATAGTCTCTTTGGTGATTTTATGCAAGTTGCAAGTACAACTTGCAATGTTCATCCTATCATTTGGTTCAAAAAATCTTCAATAACTACACATCTGTATAGCTAATCCCTCCATTTTTTCTAAAATTATCACTATCAATCTTGATTTCCTTTTGAAGCTATACTACGCTGTGGAATGTTCAGAGAATGAACATCTTTTGGGCAAGAGTTAAGCTGGGCTTTGCATCTTGCATCCTGCATCCGTGCGCGCTTGCCCTATAAAACCCTTATGCTGCTTGCCAGCGTGTTTCGGCCGCGGCAAGATGAGAGGGCGTTTTTCCTCTTTTTGCGCTTCCTTGGGATAGTGCGCGGTTTTAAGCCCGCCAAGAGGAAGAAGCCTTGTATGCTCGTAATAATAATCCATAATAAAAAGCCGCCAGATTCTAAAAATACCTTTGTAGCATTCGCAAATGCAATCTGTGTATCCGCTCTGCAGACACGCAAAAAATCGATAGAGCCTCCACGCACTAACGAATAGAGTAGTCATGGTATCATTTCCTATTTGTCTAGTCTATTTGCATTTGGTTAGGCTAAGCGCAAGTCGATATTGCATTTCGTCAAACTTAGGCATATATTCTACGCATGATCATTCAACGGCCATGGTGGCAATCGCGTATAAAGTTGCTTATGCAACACAGGCCTATTGTGTGGCTCACCGGCGTGCGACGCGTCGGCAAGACCGTGCTGTGCCAAAGCCTTGAGAACGTGAAGTATTTCGATTGCGAGCTGCCCTCTGTACGTCGAGAAATGGAAGATCCGGAGCTCTTTCTTAAGGCACACGACGGTATGCTTCTTGCTTTGGATGAGATTCATCGACTGGAAGATCCGGCGCTCTTGCTCAAAATTGCTGCAGACCACTTTCCGCGGATTCGAATAATCGCTACCGGATCGTCCACGCTCGGTGCATCGAGCAAGTTCCGTGATACATTGGCGGGTAGAAAGTCCGAGCTTTACCTCACGCCCTTGTGCGAGGCTGATTCGAATTTCCCTCAGTATAACGATCGCACGCGACGCTTCTTGAACGGTGGATTGCCTTCGTTTTATTTAGCCGATCTGCGCGACGAAAGGGACTATTCCGAATGGATGGAGGCTTTTTGGGCTCGAGATATTCTCGAATTGTTTCGACTGGAGCGACGGAATTCGTTTCTCAAATTTGCGGAACTTATTTTTGCTCAGAGCAGTGGGCGATTCAATGCATCGAGTTTTGCAACGTCCTGTGGAGTGAGCAGAACGACGATTCTCAACTACTTGTCGATTCTGGAAGCGACACATCTTGTATACGTCGTAAGGCCATATCACGGCGGCAACGCTAAGGAAATTGTTGCAACGCCATGCGTCTATGGCTTCGATACAGGTTTTGTGGCGTGGGCTCAAGGGCTGCACGAGATTCCCCCAAAAGAAAAAGGCTTCATGTGGGAGCATCTGGTACTCAACGAAATTGCGGCGGTTACGCAGCACAAGGATATTATGCACTGGCGCGACAAGCAGGGACACGAGGTGGATTTTGTAATCGAGGGCGAGGGGAAGGCTCCTATCGCGATCGGAGCCAAATGGAATGCAGATGCTTTCGATCCTGACGGTTTGCAGGCGTTCAGAAAATTGCACCCGAACGGCGTCAACCTCGTCGTGTCGGCAAATGTCGATAACGCGTACACCCGCACCGTGAGCGGACTTGAGGTCAGCTTCTGCTCGCTTGCATATTTGCGCCAGGGAGTATAGCAGTGAGTACCTTTCTGGAGCGAATATACTACGATTACGACGTCACGTTGACGGGGTGGAGGAACTCATTATCGTACAGACCGAAGACGCCACGCTCATTATGCGCCGCGGCCAGAGCCAGAAGGAGCGCGACGTGCTCAACGCGTTATTATGTCTTGCAAAGTCTTACAGACAGAAAAGCGCGTACAGGGGCACGGATCGCAGCCCCTGCTCAAGGCCGAAGTTCTTCTGCGAGACGCGGATGGCGTACGAAGGCTTGTACCGTTCTCGATATAAGGCGAGGCTCCGGGACCGCGTGTGGTCGGATGCTTTGATTTCGACAGGGATGACCATATCGGCCTGCTGGAGCAAGAAATCGACTTCCGCGGTACCGTTCGATTCCCAATAAAAAAGTGGATATCCTTTGGCGGCCAGGCACTGGGCGGCGTAGTTTTCTGCGATGGCGCCCAAGAATGTGGAATTCTCCCAGCCGGATAGGACTAGATTTGCAGGTAGGCCCGACTTAAGGACGAGAAGTCCTGTGTCGACAAGGTACAATTTGAACGAGCCTGGCTCGATGTAAGCGCTCAACGGCAATTGTGGCTGGTTGACTTTGGTACATTTCAGTACAATGCCCGCCGCCGTAAGCCAGTCGATGGAGGATCCGAACAGCGTTGCGGAGCCGCCTTTTTTGACCACTTTATACATGAATTTGTGATTGTCTTTTGCAAGCTGAGCGGGAATGCTGTCAAAACAAGCCATAACTTTTGCGGTCTCAGCAGGCGTCGCATATTTCGCCATGTCGGCAACATAGCTCGAGACAATGAGCTGCTGTACGCTTGCAGCATCCAGCACTCGATGCTGCTCGGAATAAGCTTTGACCGCAGCCGGCATACCGCCGACCACGAGGTAGGTTTTGTAGAGCTCGAGCGCCTTTTCGTGCAGAGCTTCGGGCAGGGGCGCGTTGTTGGAAAAACCGTCTCGTATTGCAGGAACGAGCGCAGTCTGGTTCAGGGCAAGGAGAAATTCTTCGAAATCCATGGGATATAGGGTCAACATTTCCACTTTTCCCACAGGGAACGAGTAGTGAGAACGATGCATGCTCACGCCCAAAAGGCTGCCTGCTGCGACGATATGGTATTGAGGTGCCCGCTCCGCAAAGTATTTAAGGCTGGTGAGTGCCCGTTCGGAGGCTTGGATTTCGTCCAGAACGATGAGCGTCGCGTCAGGATCGATTTTGCGGTTGAAGTAGACCTCGAGCGTATTGATAAGGCGGTTCGGTTCGATGTCACCGGAGAATTCGCGTGCGAGCGCGGTATCCACCTCAAAATTGACAAGCATGGTGTCCCGGAAGTATCGGGCTCCGAATTCCTGCAGCAGGTAGGTCTTGCCCACTTGCCTGGCTCCGTACATGAGCAGGGGCAGTCGCGAGCTTCGGTTTTTCCACTCGAGTAGCTTCTGCATGAGTAGGCGCTCCATTGTCTTGCCTCCCTGCACTCAGGATACACTGCAGTGATAATTAAGTCAAGAAAAATAGTAAGAATAGATATTTTTATTGACTTAAAAGTATTCTGGCCCAGCGGACCTAGGAATTTTGATGGGTTTACAGGATCAAGACGGGACGGTAAAACCGTGCTGTGCCAAAGCCTTGAGAACGTGCAGTATTTCGATTGCGAGTTGCCCTCTGTACGTCGAGAAGATGAATTTTGTAATCGAAGGCGAGGGGAAGGCTCCTATCGCGATCAAAGCCAAATGGAATGCAGATGCTTTCGATCCTGACGGTTTGCAGGCGTTCAGAAAATTGCACCCGAACGGCGTCAACCTCGTCGTGTCGGCAAATGTCGATAACGCGTACACCCGCACCGTGAGTGGACTTGAGGTCAGCTTCTGCTCGCTTGCATATTTGCGCCAGCGAGTATAATAGTGAGTACCTTTCTGGAGTGAATATACTACGATTACGACCACTATGCGGGGCCTGGTGCGCCCCAAGCGATTATCTCCCGGTACAGCACAACCATTTTTATCATCATTGACCGCCATCTTGCCTCACATAAACTCCTTGCCACTCGGTCTCAGTATGTTGCGGCCGCGATAGAGAGGGGGAAGGGGCTAGCAGACTCCTCTTAATGAGCCTTAACTCAAGTGAGGATATTTGTTTTGCAACATTCTGCTTTTCAAATTTTAAAAAGCTTGAGTATCGATATTAATAAGATTAACTAAAAGCTATGATGAATCACCGTAAAGTTTATTCCGAGTAATTTTGTCAAATAATAAATGAATTTATGAATTTATCTACAGCAAACATTCTTGTTACCGGCGCCGATGGCTTTATTGGCAGCCACTTGGTAGAAGCCCTTCTCGATCAAGGCGCAAAGGTTCGAGCATTTGTTTTCTATAACAGCTTCAATTCC
>Ga0208940_1003421_pt1 | contig 13390 bp, 10 predicted proteins | sample AD_JPNNA6_MetaG_FD_184445 | JGI IMG/M metagenome (GOLD analysis project Ga0208940, IMG submission 184445) | Active sludge microbial communities of municipal wastewater-treating anaerobic digesters from Japan - AD_JPNNA6_MetaG (SPAdes) (version 2) | ecosystem: Engineered > Bioreactor > Anaerobic... | reverse complement strand
GCTGCAATAGCAATAAATCGATCGAGGTAATGGTTTGTCCAAGCATAGTAAAACCACTTGTCATAAAGGCGAGACGTGACCTTGAACAAGTGTTGATTCAGACCACAGTCACCGCCACACCAGAAATCAACAAGGAGGCTACCTGACCAGGAGAAGATAACATCGCCATCATGAACTTTGTAATCATAGTGAATGCATGGCGAACAAAGCTCACTTGTTGCATCGCAGCTCCCCTGTCTCAATTCCCTAATTTTTAATACAGGAAGTCCGACCTGACCATCAGCTGGACGAAAGCGTTGCATAGCAAGACCATTTAGATAATCAGCAATATCGGCAAGGCTACCAGTTTGCCAATCAGACGGTTTCTCGCCGCCGAACGGTTCAAAATCCACAAACCACGACTTAAAAATTGCCTGTGCCATCTGCTCTAAATGATGATTTATCGCACGATTGTTGGCGATTTTATCATCCAACGCTCGCAGGGTGCATCCGATTTCGATTTGCTCCCATATTGGCGGCAGAAGAAACTCCATTTCAACCATAACACTGTGTTGTACGCGCTGCCGGCCTGAACTGCCTACCATTGACTTAATTGCCTTGTCCCTCATGAGCGGACTGGTAGCCAAATAGTAGACAAAGTCCTTATCACTAATGCCGGGCTTTGCTCGCAGTACAATAAACTCTGTAGAACCGAAACCGACCTCGTCATTGTCAAGGATGTTGACTAGCGCGGTCTTACCATTTTCAAGGCATGGCGTGATCCGCGCCATCAGAGTATCGCCGTTGCGAAATTTCGAACCGCCATTAAAAGGTGCAACTTCAAATGCAGGAATGTCCCGTGTAAAAGGCTGCAATTGCTCCATTGCAACTTTTTTCGCCATCGCCCCTTTAGATACGCTCTCACGAGGGTTGAAATCTATAAAATCTGCGGCTCTTATGAGTTTCCACTTATCCATGTGTAACACCTTTCTTAACCGATGAATTTTCGGTGTGAATTCTTTACATTTGCCTGATTGACCATCGCGTAGTGCATGGTGGTATCAATTTTGACATGACCCAGCAGCCGCTGCACTTGCTCAATGGGCATTCCCTTGTCAATGGCACGCGTGGCAAGCGTGCGCCGAAACTTATGTGGGTGAACTTTTTGCATGTCTGCCCGCTTGCCAATTTCGCGCAGCCTCGTTTCCACACCACCAATCTGCAGCCGCTCTCGGGGCAAAGTTAGCGAAACAAACAACGCAGGGTTGTCATCGCTGCGGCTTTCCAGGTAGTTCAGCAAATGGATTTTTGCACGTGCGTCGAAGTAAACCACGCGCTCGCTGCTACCTTTTCCCAGGACCACGCACTCTCGCTCGTGAAAATTGATATCCTCGCGGTTTATCTGCACCAATTCTCCAACACGCATGCCCGTTGATGCCAGCAGGTCAACCAGCGCCAAATCGCGGATTTCCTCGCAGGCATCGCGTAGCTGCTCCAGGCCTTCATCTGAGAACGTATCCTTGATGGTCTTTTCGGTCTTGATCTTACGAATGCGGCGCACAGGACTTTTCAAGATATAGTCCTCGTCTTCAAGCCATCCGTAGAAACTGGAATAAATTCGGCGCATATTATCTATTGTAACCTTACTAGAGCTGTGTTCTTTCTGGTAATTTGCCAAATACCTTCGCAAATCATCGGTGTTGATTTCCCGCACTGGCTTACTAATTGCAGCAAGCATTTTGTGGATAGTTGAGCTGTAATATTTTAACGACTTTTCCGAGCAACCCTCGATTCTCTTCGCGGCGATGAATACGTCGTTTAATTCGTTATTCTCAACGTTCTCCTGCGGAGAAGAGTCTCGGCGCACTGTTACTTCAACGTTTTGAAGATGGTATGTCAAAGACCTCCGTACCTCTTCTAATTGTGCTGTGTTTAGTACAGAAACCAAACTTGCTTGAATATCCGTAATCAGCTTGTCTTTCATGGCTCCTCCTGCCTTTTGGATTGATTCTCATTGAGGCGGGAGGAAAGGTAAATCATCATTTAGAGCAGCAATGTTCTGCTATTTTTCGGCACTTGTTCGTTCAGGGAGCTTTGCCAGAATGGGAACTTGGCACCATTGCCGATTTAGGCGAAGTTGTAGGTGGAAGCACACCATCTACGGCGAAGCCAGAATATTTCGCTGAACACGGCATACCTTGGATTACACCTAAGGACTTATCTATCAATAAGAATAAGTTCATCATGCGCGGCGAAGTCGATATTACCGTTCTTGGGCTTCGGAATAGTAGTGCACGGCTTATGCCACGCGGCACAGTGCTTTTTAGTTCCCGCGCTCCTATTGGCTATATTGCTATCGCAAGTGGGGAGGTTTGTACTAACCAAGGCTTTAAGTCTATAGTCCCGAAGGAAGGAATTGGCACTGCGTTTGTGTACTACTTTTTGAAAGACAACCTCCAAATCATTGAAGGAATGGCCTCAGGTTCTACCTTCAAGGAAGTTTCGGGAACTACAATAAAAAGCATTCCTGCATTCATCCCCGATATTCATACGCTCGCTCAATTTTCTGAAGCTTGCAAACCTATTTTTGAACAGCAAGAATTGTTGGAGCGAGAATCCGCTTGCCTTGCTGCCATTCGAGACGCACTATTACCCCGTCTGATGTCCGGCGAGTTATCCGTGGCTGATGTAGACGCTAAATGATGATTTACCATTCAGCAATCTTGCGTATATAATTATCTATAGGGAATTCACTATATGCCACCCTTCACCGAATCCATTATCGAACAAGCCGCCATCGATTGGTTCAAAGACCTTGGCTACGATTACACCTTCGGCCCTGAGATTGCCTGTGATGGCGAGCATCCGGAACGAAGCGACTACCAGGAAACGCTCCTAGAGGGTCGTCTGCGAGACGCCATCGCGCGAATAAATAAGGGCCTTCCGATCCAGGCGCTGGAAGAAACCTTTCGAAAAACCGCCCGTTTACGCAGGCCCTCGCTGCTTCTCAATAACCACGCCTTTCACCACCTTTTGGTCAACGGCATCGAGGTGGAATTCAAAGCCAAAGATGGTCGCTTGGTCAGCGGGCGGGCGTCTGTATTGGATTTCGAAGACCCAGATAATAACGACTGGTTAGTCGTTAACCAATTCACCGTGGAAGCCGATCACCAGAATGGCAAGATCAACCGCCGGCCAGATGTGGTTGTCTTCGTCAACGGCCTGCCGCTAGCCGTGATTGAACTAAAGAACGCTGCTGACGAGAAAGCCACCATCTGGTCAGCCTTCAACCAGTTGCAGACCTACAAAAGTGACATCCCGGCTCTTTTCCACACCAACGAGCTGCTTATTGTCTCTGACGGCCTTAACGCCCGCATCGGCTCCCTGACCGCTAACAAGGAATGGTTTTTGCCATGGAAAACCATCGAAGGTCAGACCGGAGCACCTGCTTCCGTCACCCAGCTTGAAGTGCTGTTAAAAGGCGTGTTCGACAAACGCCGCTTTCTCGACTTGATCAGATATTTTATTGTCTTCGAACAGGAGCGCGGCGCTCCCACGCTCAAAAAGATTGCCGGCTATCATCAATTCCACGCGGTGAATTACGGGCTAGAGGAAACCATCCGCGCCTCAAGGGTACACTTTGCTGCCTTAGGGGAGCTAAAAGGCACCTACCTGGCTAATCCAATGAGAGGCGGTGAAATCGGGGACCAGCGTATAGGCGTCATCTGGCACACCCAGGGATCGGGTAAGAGTCTGACTATGGCCTTCTACACGGGTCGTTTGGTGGCGCATCGCGACATGGAAAACCCCACCATCATCGTTCTGACCGATCGTAATGATCTCGATGATCAACTCTTCGGAACGTTTTCACGCTGTTCTGAAATTTTGCGCCAGATGCCCGAACAGGCAACAAGCCGCGAGGACCTGGTTGAAAAACTCAAGGGACGGAAAGCCGGCGGGGTATTCTTTACGACCATCCAAAAGTTCATGCCCACCGCTGAATCGGGTGGTTCGCTTTCGGACCGCCACAACATTGTGGTCATTGCCGACGAAGCGCACCGCAGCCAGTATGATTTTATTGACGGTTACGCCAGGCACATGCACGATGCATTACCCAATGCCTCCTTTATCGGATTCACCGGCACACCCATCGAGCACACCGACGCTAACACGCGGGCCGTGTTTGGCGACTACATCAGCATCTATGATATCCAGCAGGCGGTTGATGATGGAGCCACGGTCAAGATTTATTATGAGGGCCGACTGGCCAAACTCGATCTGGATGAAAAAGAAAAACCAAAGATCGACCCTGAATTTGATGAAGTTACCGAGGGCGAAGAACTCGAAAAGAAGGAAAAACTCAAGACCAAATGGGCAGCCCTTGAGGCCATCGTGGGCACCGAGAAACGTATCAGCCTGGTTGCCAGAGATGTGGTTGACCATTTCGAGAAACGGCTCGAAGCCATGGATGGCAAGGCGATGATTGTATGTATGTCGCGCCGAATCTGCATCGATCTGTACAATGCCATCATCAAACTGCGCCCCGAGTGGCACTCCGATGACGATAAACAGGGTGCGATTAAGATTGTGATGACGGGCAGCGCCAGCGACCCGCTTGAATGGCAGCAGCACGTTCGTACCAAGGCGCGCCGTGAAGAACTTGCCAAACGCTTCAAAGATGCGAACGATCCATTCAGAATTGTCATCGTACGGGATATGTGGTTGACCGGATTCGACGTTCCGCCGCTGCATACCATGTACATTGACAAACCTATGCAGGGGCATAGCCTGATGCAGGCGATTGCCCGGGTCAATCGTGTTTATAAAGATAAGCCGGGCGGTTTGATTGTGGATTATCTCGGTCTGGCCTATCACCTGCAAAAAGCGTTGGCAGCTTACACCGAAGCGGGTCACCCCGCCGAAACCCCCAACCAAGAAGAGGCAGTCAACGAACTGCTCAAGCGTTATGAAATCTGCAAAGGGCTTTTTCACGGTTTTGACTGGTCGAGATTTTTTACTGGAACTGCGACTGAGAAAACCAACCTTTTACCAATGGCGATGGAGCACATTCTCCAATTGGAAGATGGTAAAAAACGCCTGCTGCAGGCTGTGCGGGAACTGTCGCTAGCCTTTGCATTGGCGGTTCCAGATGAGCGTGCGCTCGCCATTCGAGATGATATTGCATTTTTCCAGGCAGTTCGCACTGCTTTCATCAAATCCACCGTGGATGGTGAACGCAGCGCGGAGGATCTCGACCAGGCTATCCGTCAAATCCTATCCCGCGCCGTCGCGGCCAGCGATCAAGTCATCGATATCTTTGCAGCCGCAGGCTTGAAAAAACCCGAAATTTCGATCATGTCGGATGAATTTCTGGCGGACGTCAAAGGCATGCCGCAAAAAAACCTGGCAATTGAGCTGCTTCGGAAGCTGCTCAATGATGAGCTCAAAATGCGGATGCGGAAGAACCTCGTGCAGTCCCGGTCTTTCACCGAATTACTCGAACGCACCATCCGCTCCTACCAGAACCGCACGCTTGAATCGGCGGAAGTGATCGCCGAGTTGATCAAGCTGGCTGAAGAAATGCGTGAAGCCCAAAAACGCGGTGAGAAACTCAACCTCAGCGATGATGAGATCGCCTTTTACGATGCGCTCGAAGTCAACGACAGCGCGGTAATGGTGTTAGGGGATGATACGCTAAAGGAAATCGCCAGAGAATTGGTAGAAACCGTCCGTAAAAATGCGTCAATTGACTGGACGGTACGTGAAACGGTGCGCGCCAAGCTGCGGGTGTTGGTCAAGCGGATTTTACGCAAATATGGCTATCCACCCGACAAACAAGAAAAGGCGACCCAGACAGTATTGGAGCAGGCGGAAGTCATTGCGAAAGATTGGGCAGAATAGGGGTAGAAGCTGAGTATTTACCCTTTTGCCAAGTAATTCTTTACGTATTCCAAGAAATTTTCCTTGAAACCTTCCAGCCAGGCTTCGATGAAAGACCGCTGTTCGAATAAAGGTAACAAATCCTCTGCCAGATCAGAGAGCTTCATTTCAGCTATCTTTTCGCCCAGCAATTCCATCGCGGAATGAACAGTGTAGGACTGGCGACCGTCTTTGGCCAGCTTTTCCTCCAATGGTTTGGTCTTTTGCTGCATGAACCACAGTAAATCATAAAAATCACGGCCTTTGATCGCAGCTCCTTCGCCCTTCTGAAAATTGCGCTCCAGGCAGGCCAACATCTTCCCGGCCATCATCGTTTCCAGCGAAAAATGGGTAGCCACAAAACTTCTGCCAAAAAGCAGTACTGGCGTCTGGCGCATAGTAGAGGTTTGCCTGTGCTGGCTGACCTCCACTTTTAGATGCAGTGGTTCGTTGGAATGCGAGGTCAATCCCAAAGCATAGAGAATGGGGAACTTCAAGGTAATACGCCGGACGCCCCACTCCCCAATCTGGGTTTTGGCGGTCACTTCGGGATAGCCAATATTGGAACGGTAGAAAGTCAGTAGGTCATTTTCTAGAGTACTCAAATCAATCCCGATGGTGTTATCCAGATCAATATCCTCAGACAGTCGATTGAGACCGTAGATCGTATGCAAACAGGTGCCGCCATAAAAATTGAGCTTGCGATAGACCGGGTGGTTGTAGATAAAATCCAGCGTATAGGCCTGCAGTAACTCCTTGAGGAGCACCCGTTTTGTCTCATTGGGTAATAATGGGTCTTTTTGAGACAGGACGTTTTGCATCAATTGGATTAATGTTGCCATAAAGTTTTCCTCAGGTTTTTCAGAATCTGGTCCATCTTTCTGCTTTTACTCATCCTAACGAAAGTTGCAAATTCAGCCTGGTCTTTCTCTTGGAATTCTTCAAGGTTAAGGCGCAGATCTTCTGCCAGGTCAAAGCTAGCCGGCCGTTTATCACCCTTCCAGGTGCGAAAATAGAGAAAATCAAAAAGCGCCTTAGCTACTGTTGCCTTGGCAATTGGAATGCCCAAGTATTCAGTAATCGTAAAACCCTGATAAAGATCAGCTTTGATATTGCGATAGGTGAAAGTACCCAGTTTGTTTTCGAAAACACGAGTCTGCTTGAGCGTGACCGCAGTAACCGGATAAGTCATTTCGGTGAGAATGGCGTTGCGCTGTAAAATATATTGCAGCGATAGATAGGACTGGGGGATCAAAATCGCACTGACCATGGGTGCGAAATCAGCCTCCGCGCGATGCGCCTCGAAAAAGCGGCGTGTCATGTAAACACCTTTTTTCAACTGAATGATTTGTCCAGCTTTCATCCAGCGATACAGCGCGGTTTGAATCGTGCCGGCTGCAGCGGATTCATCGCCAAGAAGCTGTTTTACCGCTTCAATGGTAAAGTATGGAAAAGAATCAAGTGAGGAAAGGATTGTTGATTTCATATAGGATAATAGACGCCTTATGTCTATTATCCTATATATAAATTCAAATTACAAGGGGTATTAATCATTATTGGCTACTGGTCGGAAATTGCAGCCATATGAGGTTTGTTTCCCCAACATCGTCCAGGATAACCGTTCCACCACATCCCACCAGATTCCTGGGGTTTCATACCACTTCGCTCCTGCTACCCCTGTAGGAATATCAGGATCTGGCGCTGTGACTTTATCCAGAAAACCGCCTGGATGAATCGCCACGTCCGTATAAATCACACTATAAATTGGTCCAAGAGTTGCCAGGGACAGTATCATTCCCCACCCACATTGCGAGGGTTTGATGCTTTTAGCTGCATCCAGGCGATCCTGGATGAACTCAACATAAGTTATACCGTCCGGTGCACCAGTAACTGTCATAGGCTGGTTCGCTTTGTATCCAATAAAAATCAAGCTGGCGAAGACAAGAATTATTATCGTATTCCAGGCGATTTTCCAAATAAAATGAAAAAATCCGGCGATCATCTTTACTCCTCCTGACTTTCAGTTTTGTAGATGTCTTCTGGCTTTCCATCTTCGCTGATCATCAAATTCCCAAATCTCATTTCTTCCCGGTACATTCGGTCGATAGAAACCTCTACGACATCACCTTCACTGCGCCCCATATGACCAGCCAGGTCCTTCAACTGGCGAACACACTCATAACTTAGTCGGAAAGAACGTACTGGTTTGGTGGGTGAGTTTTTCCTGGGCATTTTGGCTCCTTAATCAAGATAGATATATTGTAATACATATGTAATACCTTTACAAGTATGAATTTCCGTGGATGCACAATTAAGATAAAAAACGCGAATCAGTACCAGAACAGAATAACCGTACGTGTTATGAAAACTTATTTGCGGTCGATGATCGTATAATTAAGGGGATAGTTACAACCTTTATAAGGATTCGCTTCTATTTTTAGGTTTCATGGTTTTTCAAATGAAGAATTTTGGAAAGTACAACAGTGGATAATGTTATAACCCTTTTTGAGAGACAAACAATTCCTTACCAGTCTCTTGGCTTGACAGCCAGTGACCCATTGTTGGAAATCATGGAGCGTTTAAATCAAAATTCAGGAAAGGAATTGATCCGCCTTGAACGCAAGGGATTGCGCGCCACTCAATTTGTGGGGGTGATCCAGGCAGGTGGACGCACGATTCAAATCTTACCCAAAATTGATTGTGATCCAGAAGCCAATACTGAAGCAGTCGTAGGCTCAGCATCTTATGAAAGAGCGGCTGTCTCTGCATCGCAAAACTTTTTGCACTTATTAACCCATGCGCGCCACCTGAAATTGCATAACCAATCTCTGGCGTCATTAAGTACCAATCGTGGCACATGGCTTGAAATGCTTACTCGTCTGTTCGCTGTCGAACTGCTAACCCAATTACAACAGGGTTTTCACCAGGATTATGTTCGTAGAGAAGATTTACTCCCATATGTGCGCGGACGATGGAACATTGCACGACAATTTTCCCGTCAGCCGAACTTAACTCAAGGGTTGGATGTCTCTTACGATGATTATTTGCCAGATACTTTACTAAACCGGGTTTTCCGTCTTGCAGTAGATCGGTTGCAGCGGGTTACACGTGATACACAAAATCGTCAGATATTGGCGGATCTCGAAAGCTGGTTGCAGCCAGTTCACCTGCCTGCGCAGTTAAGTTCCGTAGACCTGGATCATATTGAATTCAATCGCTTAAATGAGCGCTTTTATCCTGCTTTTCAATTAGCTCGGTTATTGTTGGAAGGGCTAACGGTGCAGTTGTTGGCTGGTGGGCAGCGCGCATTTGCATTTGTTTTTGATATGGATCGCCTATTTGAGCAGTTTATCGCCAGTTTTTTGCAGACTTACAGCCGGCTTATTCTGCCTGAGGAATGGCAAGATCTACCAATTGAATTACAAGGCAGCATATCCAAGCGACACCTGGTCTTACCAATGCCGCTGCCTGAGAAACCGATGTTTCCCTTAAAACCTGACATCTTATTAGGTTTACCCGGTCAACCAAATCTGATTATTGACACAAAAAATAAAGCGCTTCCATTAAAACAGTCATATCGAGCAGTCGCTGAAGGCGATGCTTATCAAATGCTGGCTTATGCAACTCAATTTCATTGTCGTAGTGTTTTACTTCTGTACCCACACACACTTGGAGCAGAAGTGTTCACACCTAAAATGCTAATGGTTGAGCAAACCTCTATCCGGATATTCGTTGCGACTTTGAATTTACATCAACCATTGAATCAAATTTTTCCATTGATCCAAGAATTTCGTAATATTTTGTACTCGACTCTCTCGCAAGTAGGTTCACCATCGGAGGTAATATGGCCCGCATGACAGAATTCCAACCACTCTATGAGGCGTTTCACCTGTTTCAGGAACGTTGCTTACAGCAGGACCGTTCACTTATTTGGCCAGACCAACCGATATGGACGGTCGCCAACTTACAGCGTTGGAAAACGCAGGTTATTGATAGCCCTAACCTGGAAGGGAATTTAAATTTTAACGAGAAATTAGAACAACAACTGGTTGGCGCACCGCCCATCTTATGGGGGTTGGCAGCTGATATGCACTATGTTTACTATTTACCATCTGCGAATATCACACTAGCCACACGGTTGCGCAATATTGGTTGGGCTGCTCAGAAAAGCGGGTTGACTTTACCACCAGAAAACGACCCCATTTGGGCTGCTCAAAAGAATGGATTTACCAGAACTACTCAAAAATATCATTTTCGATATGCTCAACTCCATTTATTGGCTGCATTTGCCTTACGATTAAAAGAGCAAGGTAATGCTACACAAATATTAACAGATTCAACGCAAGCCCAATCAATGCTCGACGAAATCCTGGAGGGTATCCCAGGAAAAGGTGATCGGGCTTATGATCTCCGACATGCCATCTTGTATTTGATGTTCCCAGATCAATATGAGCGGATTATCAGCACCACGCACAAAGAAAAAATTGTTAGTCGCTATATTAAGTATGTTACTGACCCGCACACAGATCTCGATATTCGGTTACACCAAATCCGGGAAGGTTTAGCCGGCAACCAACCAAGTGGCCAGAACTTTGACTTTTATAGGGATCTTAAACAAGAATGGAATCCCGATGAAGTGGAGACACCACCGCAACCTGAGACAGGCAAAAAACCGGAAGAACCTCAAAAGGATACCAGGATTGTGGTTGATGCATTGCGCTTGTTGAACCGCTTTAAGAATTTGATTCTTTTCGGTCCTCCTGGAACAGGCAAAACTTTCTGGGCGAAAATTATTGCAAACCGACTGGTCTCTCCCCAACTCAAACAGGCGCAGTCTCGAGCGACCTTTCTGCAAACGGTCATTGAGGATTTACCTTTCTACGATATTTTAGCTTTGGATATGTACAGAACAGGACATGACAAGAAATATACAGTTCCTCAGCTTGAAGAAATGGAATTGGTTCAGGCTCGTTTTAGACAAAGTCCGGTAAAACACCAAAAAAACCAAATATGGGGGTATCTACAGTCGCATACAGCTATCGAAAGTCAGACCGTCAATCTGACTTCACGTGCTGAGCCTTTCCTTTTTGACAAAACTGCAAATAGCCAATGGTTTTTGACACCTGCCGGCAAGGAATATGTCCAAGGCACCTTAACGGATCGTCTTACCTTGATCAAACAAGGTCCTCCCGCAACGAACCAACCAGAAGATTTTATTCGTTGGGTGACATTTCACCAGTCCTATGCGTACGAAGATTTTGTGGAAGGTTTACGTCCCAAAACTGAGCAGGGTGATGCGATGGTTTTGGCTTTTGAATTGAAACCGGGGATCTTCCGTAGCCTATGTGTGCGTGCCAAGGATGACCCAAATAACCAATATGTTCTGGTTATTGATGAAATCAACCGTGGAAATATCGCCAAAATATTTGGTGAGCTGATGACGCTGATTGAAGCGGATAAGCGAGGCAAGCAGCCAGTTGAACTTCCATACAGCAAAGAGGATTTCCAGGTTCCGGTAAATCTAGCGATTATCGGCACAATGAATACCGCTGATCGAAGCATTGCCTTACTGGATGTCGCTTTACGCCGGCGATTCGCTTTTCTGGAATTATTACCTGAGGCAGAACTACTTGACGGTATCAACGTTTCGCTAGCAGAAGAAGATGCTTTAAATATCGGAACCTGCTTGAAAAATTTGAATCAGCGCATTGTTGACCTGCGTGGTGTAGATTATCAGATCGGACACAGTTATTTTCTACCACTCCAGGTGATCGCGGATGAGGTGGAAAAGCTTAATTGTTTGGATGATATCTGGAACTACCAGGTTGTACCGCTACTCAAAGAATATTTCTATGGCCAGGTTGACCTTTTGCGGCAGGTTCTACCTAGTTTCTTTAGCCAGGATGATGGAGGTCAACCTCAATCCGCAAGTGGCCTTGTAGCCTTGCATGGTGAAGATCTTGTGGCCGCGTTGAACAAGCTATAAATTAAAAGTGTACCCATAAAGGATTCTTTCTCATAAAGCTACATAGTGAAAGATCAGTAGAGGCATAGAAGTATGATACAAAAATATTCACATGGAGAGACCGAATGGGATTAGCTGAATGGTTCAGCACATTCTGTGCAAATATCCAAGTTCAAGATGGTGGAACAATTTCCACAAGATACAAAAACATAACCCGGAGGTTAAATTCGGATTATTGGACAACTACGTCTGACACTGCCCATAGTCTCTACGTAGGCTCATATGGAAGAAACACAGCCATCCAAGGAATCAGTGATCTAGATATGATCTTCCAATTACCATATTCTGTCTATGAGCAATATAACAATTACTCAGGAAATGGGCAATCTGCGCTCTTAAATGCGGTTAAGACTTCAATTGAAAAAACATACTCCACAACAAGTATCCGCGCAGATGGTCAAGTGATTCTCGTTCCATTCAATGATGGCATAACTTTCGAGGTGGTTCCTGCATTCATCAATAAAGATGATAGTTTCACATATCCGGACTCAAACAATGGTGGAAGATGGCGTACAACAAATCCCAAGCCAGAAATTGAGGCTATTCGTTCCCGAAATGCTGTTTGCAATGGCAACCTTATTCTTCTTTGTCGAATGATGCGTTCTTGGAAAAATAAATGGAACGTTCCAATTGGTGGACTGCTTATTGATACGTTGGCATATCAGTTCATTGAAAGCTACACTTATCGAGATAAGTCGTATCTTTATTATGATTATTTCTGCCGAGACTTTTTTAAATGGATGGCAGAACAAGATGAAAATCAAGAATATTGGAAAGCTCCTGGAAGCGGTCAATATGTTTATGGTAAAGGCCTTTTCCAATATAAAGCAAACCGTTGCTATAACATTTCACTGGAAGCAATCGCCCACGAAACAGCCTCTCCCAAACAAGAGTGGTCAGCAAAACAAAAATGGCGAGATATTTTTGGGAACTCGTTTCCAGACTAACCTTAATGAATAACTAGAAAAAGGAGAGGATTTATGGCATCTGATACGCTCCTGATGAGTATTCGCGAATCTTTTGGCAGAGTTGTCTATACTCACAAAACCCACGAGAAACAAATAGAAATTCTTTGTTATTATGAAAAAACTGCTCGTTGGTTAGAAGCGGTTTTAATTTCTTTAACGGCAGGTGGAGCAATTACTTTATTGTTTGGGCAAGGTTTCTGGTTACAACTTATCACTGCCATATTGGCGTCTGCTGCTACAATGGTCACAATATACCAACTTAGTTTTGATCCAGGGCGATTAATTAGAGACCACAGAAAATGCGCTCGTCGTTTATGGTTAATTCGTGAGAAATACATCAATTTATTATCCGATTTAATTGATGAAGCTATCGATGATGATAAAGGTCGATTGCAACGTGATACTATCCTGAAGGAACTACAGGAGATTTATTTGGAGGCTCCAGATACTTCATCGAAGGCATATTCAATGGCGCAAGGCGCATTAAAAATAAAAGAAG
>Ga0208940_1003414_pt1 | contig 13410 bp, 12 predicted proteins | sample AD_JPNNA6_MetaG_FD_184445 | JGI IMG/M metagenome (GOLD analysis project Ga0208940, IMG submission 184445) | Active sludge microbial communities of municipal wastewater-treating anaerobic digesters from Japan - AD_JPNNA6_MetaG (SPAdes) (version 2) | ecosystem: Engineered > Bioreactor > Anaerobic... | reverse complement strand
TTAATTCATCGGAGGCTTTAATTCTATTTACTGTAGAATTTCTACCCTGTATTTGTGATGATGGGGCTTTTTATTTCCCCCTAGGAGGGAAAGCACCCTAATACGAAAATATTTTCCTCTACTTAGCGAGGGGAAGCAGAGCGAGGGGAAGAAATCAGACGTGATTTCACAGTCGTACTCTCCTTCTAACTCTAATTCGAAATTTGAGGTGATCGTATAACGGTCATCTGATTGAGGGAACTCTATTCCCCCCACCGCCTTCTTACAGCTCTCCCCCATCGAAGACTCCGACTTCGTATCTAACGTAATCGTCACTGGTAGAATCATTTTTTCTCTCCTTTATTGATTTTGTCGCACTAGTGTACTATTAGTTTCCTGAAAAATCAAGTATTTGGTGATGTTTTTCTATCTCTGCTCGTACTGCTATAATAAACAGATGAGGAATAGTTACAAATCTTCAAATTACCGATCAATGCAAAGCTTAAAGAAAGATCGTAGTTTTTTTTCCGCTGTACTAGACGCTATACTGGGAATTTTTAAATCTTTTTTTAATTTTATCGGGTCTATTTTCAAAAAAGTATTTCAGTTTTTTAGTCCTAATAAGAAAAATAAAAGTTCCGGTAAGGAAATTAAAGACACCGCCTCTTCTCAAAGGAAGAAAAAGCTTCGTGTTCTTTCCAATATAGCATCTGTTCTTTTAATTTTGCTCGTAATCGGACTTTTCGGCGTTATTCTTATATTCGCAATTTTTTCCAGAGATTTACCCAATCCTAATCAACTTTTAGAAAGAAGCTACGAACTATCCACTCGTTTTTACGATAGAAATGGCGAGTTGCTCTATGAAGTTTATGGCGATAAAAATCGTATTTTGGTGAAACTTAGTGATGTGTCGCCTCATGTTGCTCATGCCACTCTTTCCGTAGAAGACTCTGAATTTTATCTTCATAAAGGATATTCATTGAAGGGAATTATCAGAGCCTTAAGAAATACTATTTTTGGGGGTGAGTTGCAAGGGGGCTCCACAATTACTCAGCAAGCTATTAAAAACACGCTTTTGACTCAGGAAAGAACTTTGGTAAGGAAAATAAAAGAGTTGATACTCTCTCTACAGCTTGAAAACAGATACACAAAAGATGAGATACTTCAAATGTATTTAAACGAAAGTCCGTATGGAGGGCTTAATTATGGTGTTTACAGCGCTTCTAAAGCGTATTTTAATAAAGAGCCGAGTCAACTTACATTAGCGGAATCAGCTTACTTAGCCGGTTTGACTCAAAGCCCTTCTTATTATTCTCAGTTTGGTCCTACTCCTGAAGCCGGGATAGAGAGAAAAAACTACGTACTTTATCTTATGCACGAGCGCGGGTGGGTTGAAAAGGACGGAAAAAGACATTATCTAAGTGATGAGGATTATGAGCAGGCAAGAAACGAGGTTCTAAAATTTGATACTGCGAAAATCCCATTGGAAGCTCCTCATTTTACTTATTATGTTAAGCAGTATTTAACAGACATTTTGGGTCAGGATGCGGTAGAAATGGGAGGTTTAAATGTTAAAACGACTTTAAATCTCGAGACCCAAAAACTTGCTCAGAAAATCGTTACCGAAGAGATCGATAAAGCACAAAACTTAAATATTCACAATGGAAGTATGGTTGTAATAGATCCGACAGACGGGGGTATTTTAGCCATGGTGGGGTCAAAAGGATACAATTTAGAAGCTTTTCCCGAAAATTGTATCTCCGGTGGTACAGGAGAAAACAGCTGTAAATTTGATCCTTATGTAAATGTTGCTTTAGCAAAAAGACAACCGGGTTCCGCTATAAAACCCATAACCTACGCTACTATGTTAGAACAGGGTTATACTGCCGCTTACCCTTTTATAGATGTTCCGACAAAATTTGAGGGATCTGCTCCTAATAAACCATACGAGCCTGTTAATTATGATGGTAAATTCAGAGGAGTAATGTCTATGAGAAAAGCTTTGGGAAACTCAATAAATGTCACTGCGGTTAAAGCCTTAAAAATAGTAGGTATAAACAATATGATAGATCAGGCCGAAAAAATGGGAATAAAAACTTTTACTGATAGAGAAAGATATGGATTGGCTTTAACCTTAGGTGGAGGGGAAACCAGGCTTTTAGAGCTAACGGGGGCCTTTTCTGTTTTTGCGGCAAAAGGAATTTATAGAGAACCTAATCCTATAATAGAGGTGACGGATCAAAAAGGTCGTGTTGTTTATAAACCTTCGCAAGTTGAACAGAAAGTATTAAGTGAGGAGACGGCTTTTATAATTTCGGATATTTTGTCCGATGATGGGGCAAGATCAGAAGTTTTTGGTGCAGGAAGTTTACTTAACATACCGGAAAGACAAGTAGCCGTAAAAACCGGTACAACAGATGATAAAAGAGATAATTATGCGATAGGGTTTACTCCTTCGGTGGTAGCAGGTGTGTGGGTCGGAAATAGCAATAATGAAGAAATGAACCCTTATGTTGCGTCGGGTATTTCAGGCGCCACTCCAATTTGGAGGAGATTTATGATCGAATATCTTGAAGGTAAGCCTGTTGAGAAATTTCAGAATCCCCCCACAGTAGAAAAAATGGAAGTTGATAAACTCACGGGAGGACTTCCTTACAAAGATTTTGATAGAAGAAGTGAGTGGTTTGCAAAAGATACTAAACCTACTGCAGTTAGTGATTGGTACCAAAGAATAAGAATATGCAAAATAGATGGAAGGATAGCGAACGAAGGTTGTATAAAGGCAGATAAATCAGAGGAAAAAGATTTTATTAAAATAAAGGCAGAGCTTCCGGAATGGCAAAGTGCAGTTGATGAGTGGGTTAAGGAGAATTATAAAGATGATGAAAAATATTTTCCTCCGGAAATGGTATCCGAACTGGAATTTGACGGAGATGAGGTAACGAATAAAAATGAAGTTCACACTAAAATAGTTGGTTTGAAAGATGGGGATGAGGTATATCTTAATTTTAGGTTAAATGCTGAAGTTTCTTGCTATGAAGATGTTGATAGGGTTACATTTTATATGGATGACGAGAAGATTTCTGAGGACGGAAATTCTCCTTATGGCTATACATTTAATTTATCCGCAAGTCAGATAGGAAAGCACAAATTTAAGGTTATTGCTACCGACGAAGAAAATAATAAGGGGAGTGATGAGATAGAATTGAATGTGAGAGGTTACGCTGTTGATTAAAGATGAGATAAAAACTTCGATGTTGGAAGTTTTTCCTCTAACTGCTATATTTGTACTGTTACATGGATAATTTTAATGATTTAGAAAATGTTAAAGCCTATCTTCTTGAGAGACTTAAAAGCGCCTCATCTTTTGATGATATTTCTAAAGTGAAATCGGAGTTTCTTGGCAAAAAAGGTTTTTTAGGTAAATTAACTTCGGATATTGCAAAAGTACCAACGGAAAGAAGAAAAGAATATGGTATAAGATTAAATTTGTTAAAAAAAGACATTGAGGATCAGATAAGTACTTACGAAAAAAAATTTGAAAAGGATTTAAGCAAATTAGAGTATTCAGATCTTTACCGATCTTTGCCCGGTAAAAAACCTCCAGTTGGGCACTTGAATATAATAACTCAAGCAATAGAAGAAATAGTTGAAGTTTTTGCTCCTTTGGGATTTAACAGAGTTAGATATCCTGAAGTGGATCGTGAGTATTTTGTTTTTGATGCCTTAAATATGCCCGAAACCCATCCTGCAAGAGATGAGTGGGAAACTTTTTTTATTGACTATCCGGGGGATGAAAAATTAGGTAGATTAGTTATAACACCGCATACATCCAGTGGCCAAGTAAGAGAGATGTTGAAAGGAAATCTTCCTATTAGAATGCTAAATATTTCCAGGTGTGGTAGGAGGCAGATTGATATTAGTCATGTTCCTAGTTTTTATCAATTCGAAGGTCTTGTGGTTGATGAAAATGTTAGCACCGCAAATTTAATCGGCGTTTTAGACTATTTTGCTAAGAAATTTTTTGGCCCTGATAGAAAAACTAGACTTAGGCCTTATCATTTTAGATTTACAGAACCGAGCTTTGAAGTGGATATTGACTGTGGTATTTGTCACGGAAAAGGTTGTAAATTATGTAAAGAAGGATGGCTTGAACTGGGGGGTTCGGGTATGGTTCATCCAAATGTTTTAAAAGCCGGAGGAATAGATCCCGGAAAATATACGGGCTTTGCTTTTGGTTGGGGGGTTGAAAGAACCTTTATGATGAAATCAGGAACAAAAATTGACGATATTAGATACCTTTTTTCAAATGATTTAAGGTTTTTGGAGCAGTTTTAGTATGAATGTACCTATTCCTTATTCTTGGTTAAAAGATTATATAAAAACGAACGCCAATGCTGAAGAAGTTGCTGAAGCTTTATCTCTTCACTCTTTTAATGTTGAAGATATAAAAAAAATTGATAATGATGACATTTTTGAAGTAGAGGTAACACCTAACAGGGGTGATGCTTTGTCAATTTTGGGTGTAGCAAGGGAATTAAAGGCTGTATTGCCCATCAGAGGTTTTAAGTGCGAGTGGGTGCAGAAAGAGAAAACGGATATCGAAAAAATAAACGCTGTGGATAAAATTGAGGTTGTTATTGAAGACAAAACTTTAGTTCCAAGATTCAGCGCCATAGTGATGAATAATATTAAGTTTGGAGAATCTCCCAAGTTAATAAAGGAAAGGTTAGAAAAAGTAGGTATAAGGCCGTTAGGTAATGTTATCGATGTTACAAATTATATGATGATGGACAAAGGACAACCAATGCACGTTTTTGATTATGAAAAAATAGTAGGAGGAAAAATGATAGTTAGAGAGTCAAAGGAAGGCGAGGTTATTACTACTTTAGATGGAATTACCAGAAAACTTCCTGCCGGCGTAATTGTTATTGAAGATGGCGGTGGTAGATTAATAGATTTGTGCGGAATAATGGGCGCAAAAAACAGTGAAGTTGACGAAAATACTAAGAAAATACTTCTTTTTGTTCAGATTTATGACCCTGTTAGAATTAGAAAAGCTTCAATGATTTTGGGTCACAGAACGGAAGCCGCTTTGCGATTTGAGAAAGGAATTGACTATGAAGGTGTAATTCCGGCTCTTTGGGAGTCTGTTAAGATGATAAAAAAATTAACCGGAGCTGTTGTCTCATCAGAACTAATTGATATCGTTAATTTTTCAAGAAATCCTAAGGAAATTAATGTGGATGTAGAAAAGATAAATAAAATTGCCGGAAGAGAGATAGAACCGGAAAAGATTTTTTCCTATTTGAGTGCGTTAGGATTTGAAAAGTCAAAAGACAAGGATAATTTTGTAGTTGTACCGTCTTGGAGATATGACGATATTAACATCCCAGAGGATATTGCAGAGGAAGTTATCAGGCTTTATGGTTACTATAATTTGCCTGCCAAACTTTTAGAAGGTCAGATTCCTGTCGCAGAAATTAATAAAATTTTTTATTGGGAAAAAACTGCCCGATACTTTTTAAAATATAACGGTTTTTTTGAATGTTATACCTATTCTGCCACTACTGAAGATAAAGCAGGCGAAGGGGCGTTAAAAATCGCCAATCCTTTAAATGAAGAGATGACTCATTTGAAGACTTCCCTACTCCCTCAGCTTTTAGATGTCTTGGATAAAAATCAGTCTTATTCGGATAAAATAAAGGTTTTTGAAATTGCCAGTGTTTATTTACCGTCAGGAATGAATGAAGGAGATAAGATACCTTTTCAACCTGTAAATTTAGGAATCGCTACTCATGGAGTGGATTATCTGGATCTTAAGGGCATAATAGAATCTCTTTTTGAAATTATGGGGTTAAATCCCAGTGAAATTTCCGGTTCTTTTTCGTATGAAATAAGAGATTTTGGAAATGAAAACTTAGGTGTAGAAATTAATTTTGAATCGTTAGCAAAAATGGCCAATAAATTAAGATCATATACTCCACTAACCAACTTTAATTCTATAAGGGAAGATCTAACCTTTGAGGTACCCGATAATGTTTTGTATCCACAAATTGAAAAAACAATACGAGAAACTGATGAAAGAATATTTAAACTTAATTTTAAAGATGTTTTTAAAAATTATTTAACTTTTTCAATAGGATATCTTGATAAAGAGAAACAAATTTCTTCAGAAGATACTCAGGAAATAAGAAAAAAGATTTTTGAAAAACTTGAAAAGATCGGGGTTAAATTGAAAGTTTTGTAATTTTTGGATTTTTTTATTCACATATTTTTATTTTTTGCTTAAAATTATTGAATGTACAATTTGAAAGATTTTGGAATAGAAAAAAGTAGCGGTGTTTTGGACAATGGTTCCAAGATTTTTCATTTTCATAAGTCAAATGCTCCGATATCTTCTTTTGCAATATTTGATGCCGGTTCCCGCCACGATCCTATTGGAAAAGAAGGTACGGCTCACTATACGGAGCACATGCTGTTCAAAAGTACGAAAAAATTTAAAGATGAGACGGAAACAGGTTTATTTCTTGAAAGTATTGGAGGAAGCGCCAATGCATTTACCGGTGTAGATTTTTTGGGTATTACCGCTGAAATCGGTATGCGTGAAGATTTGTATAAAATTGTTGATTTTGTACACGAATTGTCCAGAAACTCTTTGTTTGAGGAATCTAAGGTTAATACCGAGAGGGGAACAATATTTGGAGAAATAGCTGATTATGAGTCAAATCCTGCTCTTTATATTCAGGATCTTACTCAGCAAGTTTTATTTCAGGAAACTTATGCCGCAAGGTCGATTGCAGGGACAAAAGAGACTGTTGAGAAAATTTCAAGGGATGATTTGTTTGAATTTTATTCTTCCAGGATTTTAAAAAATACTATGAATATTGTTACAGCCGGGGATGCTGATTTTAATGAAATAGTCGGGTTGTTTAATAATGCTTTTGGTCATGAAAAATTGTCTGAGCCTCATTTTACTCAGGAAAACTTGAATTTGCCTCGTGGAAATCCCGTGAAAATAAAATTGTATAAAGATACGGACCAGGTTTTTATGGGTTTTTCTTTTAGAACCTGTCCTTATAAAAACATAGACAGTACGCCATTGGAAGTAATAAGAACAATTATGGGAAGCGGTTTTTCATCATCTTTGTATAGAAAGCTTAGAACCGAAAACGGATTGGTGTATTCTCTGGATGTTTCTTCTGAAGGTTCTTTTGACAGAGGTTATTTTTCTGTTATAACTTCCACTTCAAAAGATAAAGTTCAAAAGGTTTTACACATTTTGATAGATGAATTTAGACGTCTTAGAGAAGGAAAAATACTTCAGGAGGAATTAGAATTGGCTAAAAATAAAATTATTAAAGAGAAATTTAGAAAAATGCAAAGTTCCGGGTCATGGGCAGCTTTTCATGTACCCGAGATAATTTTTAATCCCGAAAATCCGTTAGATTTATCGGATTGGTTGAACGAGATAGAAAAAGTTAAATTGGAAGATGTGATTTTAGTTTCGGAAAAGTATTTTAATTCAGAAAATTGGTACTTGTCCTTGTGCGGGGATGTTAAAGAAAGCGATTTTAGCTTTATTAAAGATTCTTTTTAACTTTTTCTACGACCGCACTAAAAGATCGCGGGTCATTCATTGCTAATTCCGATAACATTTTTCTGTTTAAATCTATCCTTGACTTCTTTAATCCGTTGATAAATTTGTTGTACGCTATATCGTGGCTTTTTAAAGCGGCGTTTATTCTTGATATCCATAACTTTCTCATATTTCCTGCTCTTTTTCTTCTTCCCTCAAAGGAATGCTCTCCCGCTCTTAACACAGCCTCATTAGCTCTTTTTATAAGCTTACTTCTAGTGCCTCTATAACCTTTTGCTAGTTTTAATGTTTTTTTATGTTTTCTGTTGGTTTTAAAACCACCTTTTACTCTGGACATTTATTTCCCCTTCGCATGCTTATTAAGCATTTTTTTAAACATTTTTTTGTGTCCTCTGTTAGACTGCGGAGTGATCTTTTCATTTCTTTTTTTATTACGGACGGTTTTCTTCTCTTTTAAATGACCCATACCCACACTTTTTTTCATTAATTTGCCTGTTTTTGTTATTTTTACTCTTCTAAGAAGAGTTTTCTTTGTCTTTATTTTTTGTTTTGCCATGTTTTTATTAATTTTATTTTCCCGTAAAAATTGTCCAGATCATGTTTCCCATTCTTTTCGGTTCGTTTTCCATTTTTGCAATCTCTGATAACCCATCCCCTATCCTTTTTATTTGCTCCATAGCCACCTCAGGAAACATTGCTTCCCTACCCCTCATTTTTACGGTAATCTTGACTTTATTGCCGTCCAAAATAAACTCTCTTGCCCTTTTTATAAATCTTTGTATGTCTCCTTCTCCTGTCGACGGGCTCAACCAAAACTCTTTTATATCTGCTTTTTTGCTTTTAGCTCTAGCTGTACTCGCCTTCTTTCTTTCTTCGTAAAGAAATTTTTTAAAATCAACTATTTTTGCCACGGGAGGGTTTGCGTTAGGCACTATTAAAACCAAGTCCAGTTCTTCTTCTTTTGCTCTATCCAAAGCTTCTTTGGTCTTCACAACACCTAGATTTTCACCTTTAGCTGATATAAGTCTTATTTCCTCTGCTTTTATCTGTTCGTTTTTTGTGTACCAATTAGGTATATGTTTTTCCTCCTGAAGATAATAAATTACCACAAAGTGAGAGATTTGGTCAAATACATCTTTTCAATTTTTGAAATAATCTCATCAATAGATATTGGTCCCAGATTTTCTCCTGTGCGGAGTCTGACACTTGCTTGATTGTTTTCAACTTCTTTATCACCCACTATAAGCATGTAGGGAATTTTTTTGATTTGAGCGTCTCTTATTTTTGCCTGCATGGTCTCTGATCTATCATCAACGGTAGTTCTTATGTTTTTATCTTTAAATTTTTGAAGCAATTCCCGTGCATAGTTTAGATGTTTTTCTCCTATCGGAATTATCTGTACTTGTATAGGAGAGAGCCATACAGGAAAAGCACCCGCAAAATGTTCCATTAAAAATCCTATAAACCTTTCGCTTGAACCTAAGGGAGCTCTGTGCTGTACTATTACCGGTTTTTCTTTTCCATCTTTATCTACATACCTCAATCCGAATTTTTCCGGCATAAAAAGATCAATCTGATTCGTAGATATTCCGTATTCAGTTCCTATAGCTGATTTTATTTTAAAATCCATTTTAGGGCCGTAATGAGCTGCTCCCTCATTTACAACTGTATATTGTATTCCCGATTTGTCTAATGCTTCTCTTGTAATTTTTTCGGCTTTCTGCCACATTGCCTCGTCCCCATGGTATTTATCCATTTTTTCAGGGTCTCTTAAATTTAGCTCTACGTGGTAATCAGTAAGACCTAATGTACCGTAGTAATATCTGTGCAAATCAACTATTTCCAGGAAAACATCAATAGCTTGTTCTTCGGAGCAGTAAATATGTGCATCATTTTGACAAAAAACTCTCGGTCTTAAGATTCCGTTTATAGAACCTCTATTTTCGTATCTTGCTACAGTTCCGTACTCTGCGAGTTTTAATGGTAAATCTTTGTAGGTCCTTGTTTTTGACCTGAAAATCAGGTGATGAAAAGGACAATTCATTGGTTTTATGAAATATTCTTCTTTTTCTTCTCCCGGTACTTCTACTTTGAACATTTCATCTCCAAAATAGGAAGTATGTCCTGATAGTTCAAAAAGCTCTTTCTTTGTCATAAAGGGAGTAGAAACTCTTTGATAGCCCCATTTTTCTTCTGTTTCTTTTCCCCATCTCTCAAGCTCTTCTCTTATTATCATGCCGTTTGGAAGCCACAAAGGAAGTCCTGGACCTACTTCTTCAAAAAGCGCAAAAATCTCCAGATCCTTGTTTATATTTCTATGATCTCTTTTTTTCTGTTCCTCCATCTTGGTAAGATACTCGTCCAGTTCCTCTTGGGTTTTAAAAGCAGTAGCATAAATTCTCGTTAACATTTTGTTTTTTTCACTTCCCCTCCAATAGGCACCCGCTACACTTAAAAGTTTAAAAAATCCTACATTGCTTGTTCTACCGACGTGATTTCCTGCACACAGGTCAATATCGTAAAACTCCCCATCTTTTGTTCCTATTTCGCATACAGTAGGTTTTTCGCCTTCTCTTTCAAGTTCACCTATCATTTCTAATTTGAAGGGGTTATCTTTGAAAATTTCTTTTAACTCCTGAAATGTTGCCCCCCTCATTTTTATCGGTAAATTTGCATTTGCTATATCTCTCATCTTTTGCTCGATTTTTGGAAAGTCTTGCTCAGTTATTTTCCCATCATAATCAAAATCTCCGTAAAAACCATCTTCTATGGGAGGTCCCATGACCTTTTTTGCTCCCGGGAACAGTTCTTCTACCGCCATTTGCATTAGGTGCTCAGCACTGTGTCTCAATGAAAACAGTGGATCTTCTTTTAGTTTGTCTGTATTTTTTTGTTTTCTCATGGTTCCTTTATATTTTTTCTTTTTAATTTTTCTATTTTGATCTTTAAGTTGTTAGTTTTTTTCTAAACATTATTATATCTTTTTTTCTTTAAATGGGCATGCTTTATATTTTGTTATGTTTTTGTTTCTTTCAGGATTTAAAAAAGAAAAAGCTTCACGTTAATTTTGTGAAGCTTTTGATGCCTGTCTCCATCATCTTATTCAATACAAGAGTGATTTTCTCTGCAGATGAAAGAAGTTTCCATTTTTCTCTTTCCTCTTCTTTTTTAGGTTCTCCAAAATACACCGCAAAAATAGCTGCTTCATGCATGTTTATCCAGCCGCAGTTGATGAACTTTCTGACAATGGATTCTATTTCAGGATTTTCTTTACATATCTTTATGCAGTCAAATAATTGTCCGTAATTTGTATTAACTACATTTTCATTGGGTTGAAATTCCAAAAATTCGAACAGACTTATTGTGTGTTCCATTTTTCTCCTCTTTCTATTTTGATTTTCTAAACTTTTACCACGATAGGTTCAGTGATTCAAGAGGCAGTTTTATATTTTAAAAATTTCTTTTTCCGTCCGTATTTTTTCAATACCGATAATTTTGAATTTTAAAAGTAAGCGTAGGATTAAGTCTATTGTTATAGAATAAATAAAATATGCTATTGCGCCGTATATCTGTAGAAGACCAAAAACAAGAACGGCAAGTGCCGGTCTGAAATATTTTTTGTAAGGTTCTAATATTTTGTCTATTTGCAGATACAGAGAGTTCGACAGATTCTTTGTGATACTTTTATCTATCTCTTCAGTGGAAGTGTACGATGTTTCCTCAGATAACTTTAAGATTGAAGAATCTGTTATTCCAAGACTTTTGAGTACGGCTGACAATTCAGGGTTTGTTTTTTCTAAAGAATTTAAATCTAGTGTTTCCTGGCTCTTTGGATTCTCGTTTTTATACTCTTCTTCAATTTTTCTGACTTGATTTTCTGTTGTATCTACTGCCCATTTTTCTATATCCGGCAAGTTTGCGTTTTCGGATGTAAAAAGAACTTTAATTGCTATTATTCCGTTTAGGGCTAATAAAAATCCTTTGGAGGCGTATCTACCGGAATAACTTGTTTTTACTTTAAGTAGATTTTCTTCAAATTTTTTCGTTCTTGTGATTTTGTATAAAAAATATAGCGAAAAAACAAGTGATAATAGCAGTGACTCAATTATTTTAGATTGATTTAAAAGAAAAAAAGCAAAAATGAAAAATAAAACAGGAAGTATAAAGGTTTCGGACTTTTGGTGAGTGGTTATAACTATTAAATTTATTGTCCAAAGAGTTACGATTAGTAATATAAGAAAAGGAATTGCAAAATCCGGTGAAAGAGAAAAATACTTTTGAGTGTAGACAAAGTTTAGGATTACTTTTGACAACAAAGCCATTTCCAAAGTAAAAACGGCAAAAAACAATACCTTCTTCAAAAGAAGGCTATTTTTTATAGAAGAACCTTTCTTCATTTTTTAATACAAACTACTATTAACTTTACTTTTCTAACTTATATTTCTATAAGATATTTCAATATTGTAAATTATTCTTGGTGATGGGCTTCCTCGTAGAGATCTGCTTCTTCTTTAGTAGCGTGTATAGTTCCATCTGGATGATTTGCGGGGCTGTAAATTGTGTACAATTTCAAGTCTTCTGTTTCGCTTGTGTTAATAACATTATGATTTGTTCCGGCGGGAATTATTACTGCGTAACCATCCGACACCTCATATTCCTGATCGTTTGCTATCACTTTTCCTTGCCCGGCGTCTATTCTAAAAAACTGATCTACATTTTCGTGAACTTCCATCCCTATTTCTTCCATGGGTTTCAGACTCATAACTACAAGTTGACTATGTTCGTTAGTAGATAAAACTTTTCTAAAATTATTATTATCCAGAGTTATTCGCTCTATGTTGTCTACAAATATAGGCATATTTTTTTACCTTTCTTAAATTTATGTTAAATAAATACCCTATCGCTCAAGTATACTATCAAATTGAGTTTAAATACATTATTTTTTTGATATTTTTTTGGATTCAATATATTCTCTGATTACCGGAACTCTGCTAAGATAATTTTTAAACATATCCACATAAGGTCCTATTTTTTCCTTATCATTTCCAAAATTACCTGCTAAATCTTCGTACTCAAAAGCCGGTGTTGTTAAGTTTCCTCCGCTTATCCACGTTTCTCTTAATCCCGTAGATTGAATTTTACTATTGTCTTGAATTCCACCAATCCAAATTTTTCCGGAAGAATCTCTACAGAACATATATTCTAATCTACCATCCTTTGAAGGAAAGACTTCAATTACTATTTTGCCGTACAGAGCAGTTTCCTGCTCCCAACTTGTTATTAGTTTTGAAAAATCCGGCGACTCATTATCGGTAAGAACCATTTGCTCGGGTGATATTTTTTCATTGTATTTTGGATAGAAATTGCCGTTTAGTTTTTTAGGGGAGGATTCTACTTCGTTATAATATCCTTTAAATTCTCTTCCAAATCTTTTTGCTGTTCCCGCAAAAATAAATTCGGGATTTCTTTTCGGCTTTATTTTTTCTTTTGTTATCGTAGAAAGAGTTTTTTGCAGTTCTATTGGCAAAGTTACGCTTTCTTCTCCATATCCCTTTCCTACCCATTTTATTTTTCCGTTTTCTTTTATTGTATAGTCGGGTAAAAAACGCCAAACTCCTTGTGAATCGCTTCTATAATAAGAGTAAGCAGTGATTTCCCCATCTTTTTCAATATAGGATACTACAGCAATTCTTCCGCTTCCTAACTCATACGCAGATGATAACCACATCGTGTAATCTCCAAGTTTGGTTTTATATTTCGGTCCTAATTTTTCTTCTTCTAGAATTTTGGTAGTTAAAAACTCCCCCATAAAAGGGTCTCCGTATATTTTT
>Ga0208940_1003413_pt1 | contig 13410 bp, 10 predicted proteins | sample AD_JPNNA6_MetaG_FD_184445 | JGI IMG/M metagenome (GOLD analysis project Ga0208940, IMG submission 184445) | Active sludge microbial communities of municipal wastewater-treating anaerobic digesters from Japan - AD_JPNNA6_MetaG (SPAdes) (version 2) | ecosystem: Engineered > Bioreactor > Anaerobic... | reverse complement strand
TGCTTGAAGGCTTCGACTGCTGCGACCTCGACATGAATGGCAACTACTACCTGGTGGTCGAACACCGCAACCACCTGCTGGTGATGTCGCACGTGCCGGTACAGGTCGTGGCCGGAACGCTGACTTATGACTTCACAACGCAGAACAGCTATGTGTTGCCGGGATCGGGCGCCATAGGACAGAAGGAGGCCGGCGGGATCTGGTTCATGTTCGGCGGAAACGGCAACCAGTCGCAGACTGGCAACTCGGATACCGACATCAACGCCGACGACCAGAGCACGTGGGAAATCCACAACGGAAAGCAGGGTTACCGTCCGGGAGATTATAACCTGAACGGGGATACCAACAGCAACGACCTGATTATCTGGGACCGGAATAACGGCCGCGGTACCAGCGTGATACGCGACTATTAGGGAGAATCTGCAGCTGTATAATTAAATCCCTTGCCCTGATCTCTATTGAAACACCCCGCCGCAAAGCAGCGGGGAAACGAATCTCGGAGAACCGGGATGAGTTCGACGGGTTTCCGCACGTGATCAGCCATAAGCAAAGACCAGGCATTAATGCTAACCTGGCACAAAGAACGGAAGTAGTCAATGCGCTCGCCGGAATTCAATGAATAAATTCTCGCCCTTAGCAAATTCAGATCAGTTTTCCTATTTTTACAACTGTTAAAAAATATCGCAATATCGCAATGGCCGGCATATCAATCGTTGTTCCTGTTTATAATGAACAGGATAATATCAGGGTGCTTACAAACTCTTTAATCAAAGCACTTGAACCGGAAATGCCGGATTATGAGATCATTTTTGTAGATGATGCAAGCACAGACCTTTCCTTAAGGATTATCAAGGAATTGTCCGGTGAAAATCAAAGGATCAAATACCTGAGTTTCAGCCGGAACTTCGGACAACAGGCTGCTCTGACTGCCGGCCTTGACTTTGCCACCGGCGATGCCATCATTACCATGGACGCTGATCTACAGGATCCTCCCCGGCTGATCCCGGAAATGATTCAGGCCTGGCAGAATGGCAATGATATCGTGTTAATGCGCAGAAGACGGAGAAACGACGGCTTGTTTAAAAGAATAACCGCTGGTCTCTATTATTTCCTGCTGGATAAATTCTCGGACAACAAACAACAGGGCAATGTGGGAGAGTTCAGGCTGATAAGCAAAAAAGTGGGGGAGGAGTTACGTACCCTGAAGGAAAAAACGCGTTACCTGAGAGGAATGATTTCCTGGATGGGATATACATTCACTTTTATTGATTATGACCGCCCCAACCGGACCAGGGGAAAGTCAGGATTCAGCCTCCTGAAAATGATGCGCCTGGGCATGAACGGAATTCTTAATTTCTCCCTGCTGCCACTCCGTGCAGGTTTGATCCTTGGCGCCATTATCGTGCTGACCGGTATCCTCTTTCTCCTTTATGTCTCTTACGACGCATTTTTTAACGGAGTGGAATATCAGCTTTACAAATGGCTTAGCATCACTGCATTTATTTTAACCGGTTTACTATTTATCCTGATATGGATATTAGGGGAATATATCGGGAAGATTTACAATGAAGTCAAAAACCGGCCCATTTACCTGATCCGGGAGAAAGGGAATCTATAAAAATGAAGATTCTTGTCCTCTCGTATGAATACCCCCCCATCGGCGGAGGGGGCGGAATTATCTGTAAAAATATTTCCGAAAACCTGGCAAAATCGGGTAACCAGGTCACTATTCTGACCACAGCTTTACCTCGATCCGAAATCCACAATTCTACCCTGAACGGAGCCGAAGGGCCGCAATCTGCAATCCGCAGTCCACGATCCACAGTCCGCAATCCGCAATCCGAAATTCTTAATCCCCAGGTCATCCGCCTTCCTTCCCTCCGTAAAAACGCTTTCCAGTCCAATCCCGTGGAAATGCTATCCTGGATCCGGACTACCAAAAGGTTTATTCGCAAGAACCCGGGATTTGTGGATTTTGATATCTGTATGGCCCATTTTGTGCTTCCCGGGGGAGAAGTGGCCCGGTGGCTGAAAATGAAATACGGATTGCCTTATGTTCAGGTTTCTCATGGGCATGAAATCCCCTGGGTGCATCCCCGCCAGATGTTCTTTCTCCACCTGGGAGCCTATTTCTGGATAAAGAAAGTCAGTATGCATTCTGACATCAATTTCATCCAGACGAAGATGATGAAGGCCAACCTTGACAGGTTTCTGGGAAAGAATCATGAAAAAAAGAATGTGATAATCCCCAATGGGGTGGATACTTCCCGGTTCTTCCCCGACTTCAGCAAACGGCCACAACAATTGCGCATCCTTTTTGTCGGGAGACTGGTTATCCAGAAGGACCCCATGACTTTCCTGAAAACCCTTAAGATTTTTTCACAGGAAACAACGGATTTTGAAGTGCATATCATAGGGGACGGTTCCCTTCGAAAGAAGATGGAGCGCTTTATGGAAAAAGCAGGATTGTCGCCCAATGTGAAGTTCCTGGGGAAAATAGCGGAAGAAAAGATGGTGGAAGAATACCAGTCGGCTCATGTGATGGTAGCTCCCTCGCTGAATGAAGGAATGAGCATTTCAGCGCTGGAAGCGCTGAGTTGCGGGGTGTACCTGATCGCTACGCGGGCCAGCGGATTTGAGGAGATGATAAAGGAAGGTGTGAACGGGGAGTTTGTGAATTTCCGGGATACAAAGGATTTGTCAGGGAGATTAACTGAATTTTACTTACAATACCGGGGAAAAAGGCCAGTACCTGAAACAGATCTGGGACAAATCAGTAATACTCTCAATTGGAGAAGTATTTCCCAAAATTATTTGGCTCAATTCAATTTTATTTTAGATGATTCTGAATGAAAAGGATTTAAAACCGGATAGAATTGACCTGGGGAAAGGCAAACGCAGTATTGTCAGGGACATTCGCAAGTAGAGTAATTTTGAAGTGGAGTGGGTGGTTGTGAAGTAGCGGCCACCCACTTTTTCTTTTGGGGAGATTGCTTTTCTATTTTGGTTTTCTTCCTGACTTGTCCCCCCTCAAATTAGTGCGGTCGTAAGTATCTATCAATCAATGTTTGGTTGTAAAAAAAAGACAACATTTACCGCACTAAGGGTAGATTTAGTATGAAAATCAGGGTTGTCAAAACCGCATCGAAGGCACAGGCAGTACAGGTTGTGCGTTACCCGAACGACAAACGGGTCGTCCTGACTTGTGCAATTTTAATTATTTTCCAAGTTTGATTTGTCTCAAGGAGATCGGGTTAAACGTGAAAAGTTGGAATTCTTATTTATTGTACTTTTACCCTCAGGTTGGTACCTGAGTAATTACAAATATTTTATCATTTTGTAATCAGCCAATCAAAACCTTCTCTAAAACGGAGACCATCTCCTTGTGTTTTCTGGGATTATCGTGTTTTAATCTTTCAATATTCTGCAATTTCCAATGAACGGATGGTAATTCTCTGGCATTTTTAACGGATAACTTTTCCCAATCCGGGTTGCCATCCTTGAAACTCATTATAAATTGCCGGTCATCGTTTGTTAGTTTCGACCGAACTTGTCCAACTAACTGTACTCGAGTTCGTTCATAATCGTCATAACTAAACGGTATATTTGCCATACCTGAAAATTGAGTTTCAAAGGCTTGTCGCTGATCAATAAACATCGGACTGACTACCTCGCTGATTGGTCGCATGTGAGAAATAAGCGCAACAAGGAAACCGTCTTTTATATTTTTGATCGATCATAGTTGAGCCAATTCTTTTGATATTGTAATATGAAATTCAGAATCATACGAACCATTACTGACAATACTGCGATCTCCCTGCCCAAGATTGACCGAAGATAAGTCAAGAAATTGGAACCAATGATGATTCGCCTTTTTCGCCATATATAAAAATAAGCGTTTGACTTTTACCGAACTGCATCCTTCCAAAAGCTTCTGCAACAGTCCAGGTCTAAGATTTACCAAGCCAGACATGATTTGATAAGCCTCCATTATATCCAACTTTTCCGGAGTTAAGTAAAGACATTCAAAAATTGCCCTTTCTGCTGAAGAAATGATCAATGGAAATTGTGTTTCCTGAAACTCTTCCATCCAAATCCCTTCCGGAAGAAATGAAGTCTTGACGTGGTTTACCGCTTCATTCCATGAATATTGTTTAAACCATGCAGGCAATCTCGTATTCAATAGAGAGAATAAATAGACAGTCTCGGCCCCCGTGCGGATATAATGCGAAAATCCTAACATAGATAGAGCTGTTGGGCCACCAATATAAACAGGCAGATTAGCTTGTTTTTGCAGGGAATAAAGTGCGCCTTGCCAACCTACAGTTTCATTCGGGCGTTTGAATGCACCAACACCAACCGATTCAAGCCAACCACTTTTTCGGTACCTTTGTTGCAGGTCATATGAGAATCCGTTTTCATCAAGCCATGAAGCAAGCATTATGGTTCCCGGAACATGCAAATCCAGAAGTTTCTTTAATTTTATTTCATTATTCGTACTCACAGTACAAATATCGTAATATTTTTAAAGAAACAAGCGATATTCAGATTATTTTAACCTACTGCATTGTTATTGACTTGCTCTACAATCCGAATAATTCGGTCTTGATCTTCATCTTCAAAAAGGCCAAATATACCGTGGTCGTTAATATCGGTAAATGGTGGTTGGAACAACAAACGGGTCGTCCTGACTTGTGCAATTTTTAATTATTTTCCAAGTTTGATTTGTAAGAGACTGATAGTGAAATATTTATTTTAATTTTTTTGTTTCGTATCGCATGAACTCTTTTTTGGAGGGTGTGTTTTCCATTGCGTCCCGAAGGGACAATTTATGTCAGCCCAAGGCAACGCCTTGGGAAAAATGATGATTATTGTTTAGAAATGATTTATAGGAAATGAAGGCGTTCATTGAGCAGATATACAATTTTCATATACCTGATACGCATAATAAATATTCACCTTGGTTTTTTGTTTTGGAAAGATTGCCTGAAATAGTATGCCAAATGCTCCCGTCCCCACGACCAGGCATATTTCACAACTGCCAGTGTGAACGAAAGCTTTAGTCGGTTTATGAAGCGCGCTTTTAATGGTAATTTTTGCAAAGGTACTCCGTAACGTTTATGCAAGTCGTTAAGCGCCGAATTCCTCCCTGTGTAGTTTTTGTTAATCATGTTACGTCTCCACTCCTCATTTACCCAATGGATCACAAACCATTCCTCCGGTATTTCTTTTTTGCCGGCGATCATTTTCCGGACATCGTTCCAACTGTCCCGGTTCGACATTTCCACAATGTACTGTTGTAAACCCAGTTCCTCAATGACATCGTTCAGGATCTGAATGGGTTTGTTCCAGTCCCGGTTGTCCGCATCCACTTCTACGATAGCTCTTTCATAGCAGCGTTTCATCAGTTCGCTTTTGGGAGGGCATTTCATAATATTACCCACCACTTTCAGGTCGTGATGGGTGCGGAAAACGTATGGCGCCTTGAAATCCAGCGGTTTCAGGCAGGTTATATCCATATCCGCCCACCAGCCGCCGTATTCATATAGTACCTTATATCTGAAAATATCAGAGAATCCGGCATAGCTGCCTTTGCCGTGGCCGAATTGATTCTTGTTCCTGTAAGCAAAAACCTGCTCACGGGAAATGATCAGGCCAGCATCCCGTTGGATCAATTGTTTCGTTAATGGTGTTATGATTTTATCGTAGGTCCAAAGAACAAAACTGTGCCCGCATTGCAGAAACGATTCAATGGTTAGTATTTCCAACGGACTCAACTGATTCCCTATCCAGAGCGCATGCACACAACTGGATAAATCTTTTGTGGGATTCGGATCAGACATCATAATTGAAGATAAATGTTCTTTCATTTAAGGAGCTGCTAGCAATAAACTGTGCCAGCATCCCAGAGAGGCTATCCAGTGAATTTTCGTTCAAAATATCAAAAAGTGTTTCAATAGACCTGTTCATGATGGTTAGGATCAAGCGTTTTTTTATATCATTTGATGGAATCTGATCGAGTAGTGACTGATACTTATCCGTTATTTGGTTTATATTTTGCCCTGTGGGTTCTATTTTTGCGATGTATTTATGCAATCTTTCGACTAACATATTTTCCAAATATTTATAATCCAATCCCTTATAACTTTCCTCAAGCGCTTCTCTTTCTAATGCCTGATTATACCATGTTTGAATTTGTGTTAGGAAGCTATCAAAATGATTTTTGTTTTTTATAGCTATGATTCCACCATCTGTTATCTGCCTTGAAGACAAAGTTTTAAAAATATGGTTTAATTCGGAAGAATGCAAACTCCACAAAGCAAGATCAGAAGGATGATAGACTGTATTTAAGAATATATATGCGTGAGTTTTGTTGCAAAAGGAAATTATGTCAGGAATTTCTTGCCAGTTCATTCGCATAGGACAGGCAGATATCCAGAAAGGATGACCATTTCTTTTATTGTATTTTGCAAAAAAGTCCATATTTTTTATAACGACATTGAAATCTGCATTGAGGCGAATTCTTTCAAATGTTTCCTTATTTAATGAATCGAGCGAAACGCCAATCTTGAAATTACCTTTTTCAAGTAATCTGATGATTTTTTCATTCAGAATAGTTCCGTTCGTTTGTAAATCCATTAAGCATCGCGGATTAACCTTGATCATTTCTTCCCATATGTCGTAGTATATTTTTATCAGAAAAGGTTCACCACCCAGGAACTTAGCATATTTCAGTTTAGATAGTATCGGATTAATTTCATCAATAAAAGTCCTATTGTATATTTTGGGTAGCGGGGGAAGTTTATCACGATTTTTTCTGATGCTCGAAGATAATTCACCGGTACACATGATACATTCCAGGTTACAGGTATTCTCCAGTTCAAATTCAACCATGGTAGGTCTATTTCTTCTTAAATAGAACTTGTCATAATTTATTGCGCCCACCCCATCATAATTCCCGGCTTTCAACTGTTCATAACATATGTTACATCCAAGCGATAAATCATCATGAAGGATGTGTTCTTTTAATCTGGCTAATCTTTCTCCTTTCCAGATTTCATTGATGCTTTGCTCCGGATATGTACCAATATCAAAAGTCCTGTTAAAACAGCAACTGATTATTTTACCACTGGATTGGAAATAGAGGTTTTTGAATGGCGCTGAGCAAAAAATCATTTTTCTCCCCCTGTATCGATGATTATTAAAGTTTTTCTTTTTTTCGACAGATACCGGGCGATATTTGTCTTTTTCAAACTTAATCAGATCCAGAATTTTGAGAAAATGAATCGCAAATACGTTTTCTAAAAGTCGTACTTTAAAGCTTAATTCGTTAAATTTCAACTGGTTGAGTTTTGTACATGCTTTTTTTAAAATTTTCATCGAAGATCAATTCATTGTATTGAGAAAATGCTTCACATCTTTCCAAACTGCCCATTCTGTATCCCCCCAATGGTGATAAATATGAAGAAATACCGGGCGGAAAATAATCCTTTTTTTTGCAAATCCAAATGTCAGGTTTCCAAGGTATTTCATGGTCGGATGGTGGTAATCTGCAATAAAATTGAATTCAATGGGAAGAGTTGGGTGGTGTTCCAAATTGAATTTCCATACTGTTGCCACCAGCGTTCCCTGGTCTCTTACCTGCCAGTTCATATCCTTGAAAATCTCCAGGGTCCACTGATGCCAATTCTCCATAAATTCAACTGATTCAGAATTGAAAAGAAAAACGCCGCCATTCCAGTGTTGCCAGTTCTTCTCTTTAACATCTACATTAAATTTCTGTCTGATGCGATCTGCCAGATAGTCCGACTTTTCTAACAGAATAATATTTCCCCGGGCGTCTGTCCAGCGAAAATTAACCCTGTCATGGAAAAATCCCTCACGTAAAAAATAGTAAACAGGAGCCGAGGGATTTCTGTAAATTTTTTCATTCAACCTCACAAAGGTGTTTCTTATTTGTTCATTGTACTGAAATTTTCTCTGTTGATTAGCACTTTTAGATTTATGTTTTTTGATTTCTGTGCCTTTCATCATGGTCAAAGCAGTAACTATGACAATAGAAAGTCTAAATAAAATAAACTGAATGAATCGTTCGAAAAAAGTCTTTATTGGAGATCGTTTTCTCCGTCTTTTTTGGTTAATTGTATCAAACAATGAATATAATACTTCGCGCTTCTTTAAGATATCCGGATCGAATGTTGAATGAATGGCTGCTTCACTAAATTCCTGCAACCGACAATGGTCTGTGCAAAAAATTATGGGAGCTATAAAGTGGTTAAAAACGTCGTCCACGTTTTTACGAACCGCCAGCACATCACCGTCAAGGTAGCAATATTCATGAGACATATCCAGGAATCGATGCAGACCTGTCTTTAGATAAATGGCTGCCTGGTGGTTGGTCATCGATTCTGGCGTACTGACATCTAAAATGTTGCCATGCTCAATTCCGGATTCATTTCGTGCAAGATCAGTGACAACAATTATTTCATAAGAAGTGAAATGCTTTAATGTTCTGATGGAAAGATTCAGCTCATCGATGTGTTCTTTTTGGCCTACAACGACAAAAACGAAAATGCGCTTCTTCATCTGTTCAAAACCACTTTGGATTTAAAAATGTTCAAAGTAAAACCGTCGTATAATTAAAGAAAACCACTTAAAGATTTTCAAGAAATCCATCCCAATGTTACAAATTCCCCGATTAAAGAATATAAGATGTAAAGGTAATAACCACCATAACATAGTATGCTTTATCACAACAAGAATCACCAGGAATAAAGGCAGCCATTCTTCATAAATATCATTTAAAAAGAACCGGAGTTTTGTAAATCGTTCTTTGACAGGTAATTTAAAGGTGCCCCAACTGATAATAAGAAGTAGATTTACAAAACTGAAAATTGACAGAACAATCATAAGGATGGGCACATAAATTACGAAAAGCAGAATCAACAAAACCGACTCAATAGCTAATGTATAATTAATAATCCTGGCAGTTTTTTTCATTCCATATAAAGTGGCGAAAGTCTTTATGCCGGATGTAATATCATCCTGTTCATCTTCTAACTGATGGCACAAAATATTTCGAAATCCTTTCGCAAATAATAAAAGGTAAAGCAATAATCCTGACAGGAATCCAACTGACCATTTGACTCCGTAGAGAATTCCAAATACGTTAAGAGCAATAAAAACAGGGAGTATATGCCCGTAATGAATGTCGCAGATCAATCCGGGTAATCCACGTTCTTTTAATCGAAAGGGCCGGAATGAATAAAAAATCAGACATAAGATCAACAGAACAAGCAATCCGGTTGTTGATAATGAGTTTGGCAGCCAGATCCAAGGTATTGATCCGATAAAAAATAGGCCTCCACCAATGAACAGCATGGAGGTCCTGCTTAATCTGAAAGCACTGTTTGGCTTTCCTGCCAGCCGGTCTGTTTCGATATCGGAAATATCGTTCAGAAAATATCCAAAGGCTGCAAAACCCGTAACAGAGGTAATAAAGAACAATAAATATAACCAGAAAGACGGATTGAGTAGGTTTGATTGCCAAACAACAAAGTAAATCGTCGCGATGATGGGAGGAACGATATGATTCCACCAGAGTCCTATCCTTAACTTTTTGAAAAAATCTCTCACCTATTGATTCTTATGTATTTATCCTTTTATCTATACCCACTGTTTCCACCATATTTCAAGAACATACAGTTTCCATAACCTCCAATGATCTTTCTGTGCGATAAGCAGGTTCAGCGAATCAGCTTTAATGATATGCTGTTTTACCAGGCATCCATTCTTAAGCGTCAGTGCATATCTGTCAATATTCATGTAATACGAATCCGGTCCCACAAATCCCTGCTTCTTTCTATATAATATGACATCAGGGAGGGATTGCTTAATATTCTCGTAAAGGGGATATTTTGCTACATCCGGGCTGTAATATGCTTTTTCATGTAACGAAAAAATGTACTCTACAAGCTCATGATCCAGAAAGGGAACCCTGACTTCCAGGGAATTTGCCATACTGGAACGATCAATTTTTGTAAGCACCAGTTCTCCCATGAAAGTCTTAATATCCATTATTTGAAAATTCTTGAGAGGCGAAAGTTCTTGGTTCACATAGTGCCTGTAAAACCAGTCAGAGTCATTTCTGAGAAAAGTTGCCAAATCAGGATGGATCAGATCTTTGATTTCCTTTTCGGAGAATCTTCCCATTGCCATTGCATCAGCATATTCATTTGTCAAAAAACCGGTATATCCCTTTAGTAAGATCCCAATAAGCTTCTTCCACCATAAATTCGACAACGGAGGCATTGTCGCCATGCGTTTCTGCCACCAATAGCCGCAGAAGATTTCATCTGCTCCTTCACCTGACAATACTGCCTTATTGTGCTTTGCAGCCAGATTACTAACCATATAGGTCGGAATAATCGAAATATCTGCAATTGGCTCGTCATAGAAGTACATCAGGTTTTTAACCAGCTCAAATTGTTCTTCTCCGGCCAGGGCATGGAAAAAGGGCATGTTGAATTTATTTGCCACCATTTCTGCATATTGATGTTCGCTCTGATCCCAATCTTCAAAACCTATGGAGAAAGTGTTGGCCGTATAGCCCAGGCGATGCAGATAATAAACAATAGCGCTGCTGTCATATCCGCCGCTTAGAAAGCTACCGACCGGCACATCGCTCCGGATGTGCTGATTTATGGATTGATACAACAATTCATCCACTTTTACTACAGCTTTTTTTACCTCAGGCTTCTCATTGCCGGGTATAAGTTTCCAGTATTCCTTTATTTCCTCAATCCTTCCGGAGGGGTAATCATATACCAGGAAATGGGCTGGGGGCAATTTTGACACTTCCTTCCAGATAGTTGCCGGGCTGGGGATGTAACGATAGTTTAAATAATCGAATACCGAAGTGTAATCTATGGTCAATGTCGTTTCGGGTTCGAGGTGAATGGCTTTGATTTCGGAAGCAAATAGGAATTTATCCTTAAAATGGGCATAGTACAGGGGTTTGATACCAAACCGGTCCCGGGCAAGAAAGAGCTTTTTCTTTTGCGCATCCCAAATACCAAATGTAAACATTCCTTTGATCTTATCAAGGAGTCCGGTTCCCCATTCTTCGTAACCATGCAGTAAAACTTCCGAGTCAGAAGTAGATTTGAAAATATGGCCTTTTGAGATTAATACCGATCGCAACTCTTTATAATTATAGATTTCGCCGTTAAAAGTCAACCATAGGGTTTTGTTTTCATTCGCCATTGGTTGATGTCCATTCTTACTTAAATCAATAAAAGAGAGCCTGCGATGCCCCAATGCAATAAAACCATTATTAGAAATCCAGGTGCCGGTATCATCAGGCCCGCGATGGGTAAGTGAATCCCGCATTTTGTTAAATGACTTTTCATTCACCTGGATAGCATGGTTCAATTGGCCAAGAATACCGCACATTAAATCCTAATATAAGAATTGTTAAAGATTATATGGATCAGATTACATATGTAATTATTTGTTCTATAGTTAAGGCAGATCAGCAAAAAATTGCATTGTCAATCTTTTTTAAAATCCTGAATTGGACAATACAACCTTCTTTTATCCTGTCCATAAATCAAATTAACAGCTTCATCGATGTTTTCATGTAATACCTAATCTGATCGATTTATTATAAAAAAGTAAAGGATAGTTTGTTTATTAATCTAATAATGAGTATTTTAGAGGCATCTAAACAAATAAAAACTCATCACTTTTTAGGTGAACAACAACACTATCCTTTATGAGCTCTAAGATAACAAAAATTTCTGTTACAAACGACAAAATTTCCGGTCGCGGTGGTCTTACTCTCATCCTCCGGTATCTCGAACGAACCAACCTCTATTCTTTGATAATTAACACTTTGACACCAATAGTGAAAGTGTATTCCAAGGGATTGCAATTGGAACAGTTTCTCCTTCAGATATTTGCATTCTTCTTTGACGGTACAGATATGACCATGTCGGGCTTTGATGCAAAGAAAAGCGATCAGGCTTACGCTGCCCTGCTGGAAACAAAACCATCTCAACTTGCTTCATCCCATCAGATGAAAAGATTTTTCGCAAAGCTTTCCATGGTCCCCAATAAATTGTTCCGTAAGATTCTGCATACACTTTTCATCTGGCGACTGAGGATCGAAAAGCCTGGTATCATACATCTTGGTATTGACACCATGGTTATGGATAACGATTCGTCAAAAAAAAGGGAAGGGTGTGAACCCACCTATAAGAAAAAGAAAGGCTTTCAACCCCTGCATATTAGCTGGGGAACAGTCCTTGTCGATGTCATTTTTCGCAAGGGAAGCGCACATTCGAATCATGGTACCGATTTTATCGACAGTATTGCCGACATTGTAAACCTCATTCGTTCAAAATATTCCGCTGAGGTTCCCATTATCCTTGCTGCTGACAGCGGTTTTGCAGACCAGAAGGCTTTCTCTTATTTCGAAGAGGTTCTTCATATCCATTATATCGTGACCAATAAATTCTATAATGATACCAAGGAATACATCCGGGGGTTATCACCTGCCTGTTTTACCCGGATCTGTAAAAACAAAACATCCTGGAACATTGTAGAGTTCGGCAATAAGCTTAAATCCTGGACACGATTCCGTCGTTGCATTGATACAAAACTTCAGATCGAAGAAGATGGCCAGCTTATACTGGAGATTGCACAGCCTGATTCCATCATTACAACCAACATCGGGATATGCAAAATCGCTGATGAAAAGTTGCGGGCAGCCGGAGGCGAAAGGTATTTTGAGGCAGCAACCATTGTGGAGATATCACATGCCAGGGGTGCTGATGAACTTATCCATCGTTCGATCAAAGAGTTGGCGACCAAAGAACAATTCCCATTCAAATCCTTTGGCATGAACCAGTCTTATTACTATTTGCTTGTTATTGCACATTTTATGTTCGAAACTTACAAGCGGGACATCACTCTCGATGTGATACCGGTGACGGTTTATCCTGATACTTTTCGCAGAAAGTTGATTGATTTTGCTGTCAAAATAACATCCAAAGCCAGGTACATTGTAGTGAGTGTTACCCGGACCATCTATGAAACCATTCAAATCGATAGTGTATGGAAAAGATGCCAATCACCTCCGGCAATCCAAATTGTCTGAGTAAAAAACTACATTTCATAGCTCAAATCCCTCAAAGAAATGGAAAGGCATGCCCTTACACAAAGAAAATAAACATAAGGTTGCATCCTCTGTACCCAAACAACACATGATTATGATACTCCCCTTTTTTCGACAACCGGGATTGGTTACTAAGTTTAGTTGTTTCCATTGTAAACCACTTTTCGGGATTGAGTCGGGTTCTGTCAAGGGCGGCGACCCCAGGAGCCGTTTATATACCCTTGACGGGT